>Ga0209800_10002021_pt1 | contig 18948 bp, 20 predicted proteins | sample Higcelweek8metaG_FD_187174 | JGI IMG/M metagenome (GOLD analysis project Ga0209800, IMG submission 187174) | Freshwater pond sediment microbial communities from the University of Edinburgh, under environmental carbon perturbations - High... | ecosystem: Environmental > Aquatic > Freshwater >...
TCGCCTCCCAAACCATTAATCACACCAAAATTGATCATGGTCTAAATGCCGTCAAATATTGGGCCCAGCACACTCCCGAATCTTTGGCCAAACTAAAAAAATATTGTGAAGCCGACGTTATTGTTACCCGGGATGTCTATGATTATGGTTTAAAAAATAAGCACCTCAAATTCGTTGATAAATGGAATACCCCCCGCACTTTTCCGGTTGACTTTTCTTATCCGACCAAGGTCTCCGAACCTCAATTGGGATTGTTTTAATGTATGGGCGACGCTCGCCGACGCCCAGATAATATAGTGTATTAATTTTAATATAGGTCTCATTTTTTTGGGTTTCGGCTAGCGAAACCCCTACATTTTAAATTACTTGGATTATATTTATCGCAATCCCAGCTTATAGGATTACTATTTATATAATATATATATTTTCTCAATTCTTCCGTATTTCTGATTCGATGTTCATAGTAATTTCTCTGCCAAACACAACCAATTGCATTCAACCTACTTTCTTTTATGGTTTTCAACCATATATTAATGGTCCTACCTTTAAAGGCGCATATTATTTTTCCCAAAGTAACTCCTTTGACTTGTTCATTAATCGAAATAATCAAATGGATATGGTTTGGCATTATTACGCTTGTATCAATACTGACATTCGGGAAATATTCAGATATTTTTTCCAATTCATCTTCAATTATCATGGTCAAGTTGTTATATTTGTCAAAATAACACCCGTGCTTCAATCCACAAATAGTCACGAAAAACTTATTCGGCAAACTATAATCAAGTTTTTGAAATCTAATCGAGTGTCTCTTATTTTCAAACACAAATAATTATACTGTTTTTTCTGTAGGGGTTTCGCTTGCCGAAACCCATATTCCTAACCATAATAATTACGTTTTTATGTAGGGGCGCCACTAGCCGGCGCCCTTAAACCAAACGTATTCTCCCCATGTAGGGGTTTCGCTAGCCGAAACCCTAAAACATCCTTATAAAATTTTCGAATCTTCCTCTCCCTTTTGGGAAGGCTTGTTTAATACGTAAACATCGGCTCGATATTCATCCTGTCCCACCAGCTCAGCCTGATTTTCCAATATCATTTCATAAGGTCTACAAGACCGACATCCTTGTTCTCCATTGGGGCATTTATAAATCCCTAACTGTCTTTGGAGTTTAATTCTTTTGCCTATTTTAAGGATTTTTTCCTCTGCCTCTTTTAGGTTTGGCAACTCTCTTGGGGTTAGTTGGTCACTACTTTCTAGGTACCAATACCAAGCTCCATCAACTTTTCTTTTTTGGCAGTTATGGACCAATAAATTATATATTGGCAGTTGAAGGCTTTCCTTGCCTTCCTCATTTTTACTGGTCTTAAAATCAATTATTTCCACACTATCACTCTCCTGATTATATTTTAGCCAGTCAATTTTTCCGCACAATATCAGGTTGTCTTCTTCCGATAGCCAATAATAGGGGAGTTCCATATTAATTTTCACTGCCAACTCGGCCACTGGACCGGGATTTTTTATCACTCTTCGAATCATCTCTTCCCCCCTCAGTTTATATTTATACTCGGTCTCATCATCCACAAATCCGCCCTTTTTTCCGCTAATTTTTTTCCAAGCCCTTTCGAATTTCTCCAATAACGGTTCTTTAAATCTTTGATCAGTTTTTAATTCCGATAATGACTCAATTACCTCGTGAACTGCTTGCCCCAGTGCCAGAGGTGGAGAGGTAATTTTAATTTTATGTCCAGTCTTAGGGTCTTTATAAACATTTTTAAGAAAATACGCTCTTGGGCATTCCAAAAAATTAGATATCGATGAATGAGACAACCAGATTGCACTAAATTTATCTTTGGCCATAAAATTCATTATACTATCCCATCATGACTATTCGTTTAAATAAATATCTAGCCTCAATGGGGATCGCTTCTCGTCGTCGGGTTGATCAGTTAATTTCAGAAAAACGAATTTATCTCAATCATCATCCGGCCACACTCGGCGACAAAATTGATCCTGACCTTGACACCGTCACCGTGGATAAAAAAATTATCCCTCCCCATCCCCAACAGCTGGTCTACTATCTTCTCAACAAACCGGATTATGTCTTATCCACCTCTCGCGATGAGCATGGTCGGGATACGGTTATGAAATTTGTTCCCGCCTCGCCCCGTGTTTTCCCGGTGGGTAGGCTTGATTATCATTCTACCGGCTTAATTTTGCTTACCAATGATGGCGATCTGACTCAAACCATCACTCACCCCCGCTTTCATCTCCCCAAAACCTATCTCGTTTCCATTCTTGGTTCCGTTTCAGCCCAGCAAATTGACCAGCTTCGTCGTGGCGTCAGGCTTGAAGATGGCCTAACTGCTCCTTGCCGGATTAATCAGCTCCCCCCTCGGCTAGGATCAGCCGTTCTCGAGATTACTTTATATCAGGGTAAAAATCGCCAAATTCGCCGAATGTGTTTAGCTCTTGGTCTCGAGGTTACGGCTCTCCATCGGATCGCCATCGGCCCCATCACTTTGGGCTCTTTGCGCTACGGGCAATATAGATCGTTAGATACCACCGAAATCACCAGATTAAAAAAAGGTGTATGATGTAACTATGAACTCTAATAATGCCAAAAATAATTTTTTGCTATTACTTTGTTGCTTCATTTTAATCACCAGTTTTATCATCAATTACACCTCAGTTTTCGACCTTAAATCAGGCACCATAAAAAGATCGTCTCCCCAAATTGTCCCCCCCGCTACCTCCATAGCCAGTCAGGCCATTTTTTTTCCAAACAGCATCATTTTACCTAAACAAAGCACTGCCCAGGATCAGGTTACCACCTATTATTTACTCAGTTCTGCCGTTGCTCCCAATTTATTTTCCCAGCCCGCCAGCGGTTATTCTGTTACCGAATTACCCCAGACTGATGGTCGTATTTATTTACAAGTCAACCAGTTTGTCTACAATCCCAGTGGCTTTCAGTCATACGCCTCGATCATCTACGACTACAATAATGGCACCATAGTTAGCCAAAATCCGTAAACATTTATGTTTCTTTTTGGTCTCAACCAGTCACTCTGGCTTGACGAAGCCATCGGTGCCAATGTCGCCCGAAACTATTCGGTAATTGACATTATTACCAAGTTTTCCCCATCCGACTTTCATCCTCCCCTCTATTACATTATCCTCAAATTTTGGACCTCAATCTTTGGTTTTAGTGAGATATCACTTCGTCTTCCTTCTTTGATATTTGCCTTAATTGCCACCTATTTTATCTATAAAATTTCCAAGAATTACTGGGCCTCTTTATTGTTTATCTGCAATCCCTTGATTGTTTATTATTCCCAAGAAGTCCGAATGTATCTTCTGGTCACCATGCTCTTGATAATTGGTTACTATTTTTTTGTCCAACAAAGATATCGACTATTTAATCTCTTCGTTTTTTTGTCATTTCTGACTTTTTATGGTTCAGTTTTCTTTATTATCACTTTTTATCTGTATCTGATTATCAAAAAACAGTTCCGCCTTCAATACACTTTTGGTTTCATAGCTGCCCTCATTCTTATCTTCCCTTTACTTCGACTTCAATTTATAAATGCCCAGAAGTCTCAGGCCTTGGTTCCCAATTGGCATTCTGTTTTGGGCACGGTCAATCTCAAGAATCTATTATTAATTCCAATTAAATTCACTTCTGGCCGGATCAGTTTTTATCCCAAAATTGTTTATTATCTAATTTCCGGTCTTTGGGCAGTTTGGATATTCAGCATTTTTCGTCGCCGACCCATTTACCTCTACTTTTTTTGCCTCCCTCTCGTTTTAGGGATAATATTTTCCTTCTTTTCTCCACTCCTTCAATACTTTCGGTTTATCTATCTTGTCCCAATATTGTGCCTCGCGCTTTCAGAATCCCGTTTTCGTTTAGTTGCCCTAGCTGGCTTTATCATCTTCTCCTCAATTTATTTATTTAATCCCACCTTTCATCGTGAAGATTGGCAATCGTTATCAAAATCCTTACCCCCAAATTCGACTGTTTACATGATTCCATCTTTTGCCGATCCCATCAATTATTATCGACCCGACATTACTATCCTCGATTCCCGAGAGGGTAAATTACCCAGCACTCTATCTCTCATTCCGTATGGAGAAACAATTCATGGCTTTGATCACCTTCCCAATCTAGTGGCTCTTGGTTATCATCTCCAAACCACCCATAATTTTCGGGGCCTTACCTTAGAAAATTGGACGCTTCAAAAATAATAGTGCTAAAATTAATTATGATTAACTGGCTCAAAAAACACTGGTCCCAAATAATTCTTGTTTTAATCATTCTTTTTATTTTAATCAGGAGCAATCTTCTCGGCCGATCCTCTGTTGCCAGTCTGCCCAGTGGTAGTTATGGTGGTGTTGCCGACTATTCAATCAATTCATTATCTTCTCCTCCCATTTCCGAAGCTCTGCTGTCCAAGTCTTACCGGCAGGTCGCTCCAAGCGACTCCACCGATCGCCTGGTCATTCAAGACACCTCACTTTCGCTTCAGGTCAAAGATGTTAATCAGGTAATTACCGACATTGAATCTGCTACCAAAAGCCTTGGTGGCTTTCTGGTAAATTATCGTCTTTCCAAACCGGAAACTGCCACCAGCGGTAGTATCGTTGTTCGTCTTCCCGAGGACAAAAGGTCGGAAGCCCTAGTTGCTTTCAAAAAAATGGCTGTCAAAACAGTTTCTGAATCAGTCTTGGGCACCGATGTCACCGATCAGTATGTCGATCTTCAGGCCCAATTATTGGTACTTACTACCACCAAACAAAAATTTGAATCTATTCTCAATCAAGCCACTGCCATTGCTGATCTCCTAAATGTCCAGCGTGAACTAATCAATCTTCAATCTCAAATCGACTCGGTCAAAGGCCAGCAAAAATATTACGAACAATCAGCCAAACTTTCCAAAATCACCATTTATCTTTCTACTGACGAGTTATCTCTACCTTATGCTCCCACCAATGAATGGCGCCCGGCGGTTATTTTCAAGCAAGCTGTCCGCTCCATGCTTTCTTCCCTACGAGGACTCGGTGGTCTTACCATTTGGTTAATTGCCTATCTGCCAATAATTATTCCGGCCTCAATCATCTACTGGCTAATCCGTCGACGAAAACAACATTAGAAGAGTTATAATTCTGAACTCTTATGAACCGTCGGGCCATGTTTACCATCTTCTTTGTTGTCGTCACCGATTTAATCGGCTTTGGTATTATAATTCCGCTTTTACCGACCATCAGCCAGAATCTCGGTATCAGTGGTTTTTCGTTGGGACTTTTAACCGCGTCATACGCCATCGCTCAATTTATATCCTCACCCATTCTGGGTAATTTATCAGATAAATACGGTCGAAAACCAATTCTTATTATCAGCAAAGTCGGAACAGTAGTCGCCTACATTCTTTTTGCTTTTTCGCGCAATTATTATTTAATTTTAATCTCCCGTCTACTTGATGGTTTTACTGGTGGCAACATTCCTGCCGCCCGGGCGTACATCAGTGATATCACCACCAAGGAGAATCGATCCAAAGGCATGGCTCTAATCGGTATTGCCTTTGGTTTGGGTTTTATTATCGGACCCGCTTTAGGAGGGATCTTTTTTTCAATTGGTAAATCACAAACTCTACCTGGGCTTATAGGTGCCAGTCTAAGTCTGCTATCCCTTATCCTGACCTGGATATTTCTAGATGAATCTCACCGAAAAAACAAAGTAATCAATCACCGTCCGTTTACCATTAGTAATTTTATTAATGTTTTCAAGCATCCGGCAATCCAAAGAATCTTGGTTGTTCAGTTTCTAACTATGATCACTCTATCTGGATATCAAACTAATCTCGCCTTTTTTGCGGATCGTGTCTTCCGGTTTACCGCAGCCCAAAACAGTTTACTGTTTGTTTATCTGGGATTTCTTGGATTAATTATTCAGGGATTTTTAGCTCGAAAAAGTGGTCGCAACATTCTCCGTCTTTCAAAAATTGGAATTATTTTAACCGGCACCGCCATCTTTTTCATTGCCATCAGCCCCAACCCAAGCTACATGTTAGTTGCTTTAGCTTTAAACTCAGTTGGAGGCAGTTTGCTCAACGTCTTTCTTCCCACCCTACTATCAACTACCGACAGCCGTGATCCTGAAGGTGAAATCATGGGAGCTTATGAGGGAGTAAGTAGCCTCGGAAGAGTAATTGGACCGGCTGTAATCAGCAGTTTAATCTTATCCTCTCCCCGTCTGGTTTTTGCTGTCATCGCCATATTTACTGTTCTAATTGTTTTCCTTTTGCCTCGAGCTAAAACTGCTACAATTAATTAATTGTGAAAAAACCTGTCTTTATTATTACTGGTGGTGCTGATGGAGTAGGGAGAGAGTTATCAGCCAAATATGCCCATAGTCATCAGATAATAATTTTTGACAATAATTCAAAAACCACTCCCATTGTTGCCAAAAAACTTCATTGCGACTACCAAATCTGTGACGTCACCAATATTGCCGAAGTTGAATCTGCCATCGAGCATGTCAATAAAAAATATGGCTCCATTGACGGTCTTATAAATTGTGCCGGTCTTTATATTGATGGCAATATCGACAAAAATGATCCCCTAAAAATTAAACAAGTTTTCGAAGTCAACACTATTGGCTTGGCGCTAGTCTGCCATTTTGTTGTCCCTTACCTAAAAAAACATCGGCATGGAATAATTATCAATCTCAATTCCCAAGCCGGTCTCCAAGCTCGGGCATCACGTTCCATTTATCACGCCTCAAAATGGGCCGTTACCGGCTTAACTCGCTCACTTCAATTGGAATTGGCCCCCTTTGGGATAAAAGTCGTCAGCATCTATCCTGGCCAATTAGATACCAAATTCCGCCAAAAAGCTGGTTGTAAAATGGACAAAAACCACCCTCTCGAACTCTCAAATATCGTCAAAACCATCGACTACATCTTTTCACTGGACAACAGCGCCATTCCCCTGGAAATTGGTATTCGCCACTTTCCGGATTAGAATTATTTTTCTTCAGATAATAATCTTGTTGACAATGTCTTTCAAAATCAGTATCCTAGACTAAACCCGAATAAAACCCAAATAATGAACTCATCTCAACCTTTAGCCAACATCCTCCGTCCCAATAATCTTTCCGATTTTGTCGGTCAATCCCATTTGGTTGGTCCTGATAAACCCTTGCGGATTGCTATCGAAAATCACCAGATTTTCTCCATGATTTTTTGGGGCCCACCCGGAGTTGGCAAGACCACTCTGGCCAAAATCATTGCCCACTCTGCTCAAGCTCAACTTTACGAAATGTCCGCAGTTTCGGCCAGCAAGGATGATATCAAAAAAATAATTGAGGTAGGGGCGCCGCTAGCCGGCGCCCAACCATTAATCAAAAAAATCTTGTTTTTAGACGAAATTCATCGTTTCAACAAAGCCCAGCAGGATTTTTTGCTCCCCTATGTCGAGTCAGGTCTCCTCACTCTCATTGGCGCCACCACCGAAAACCCCAGTTTTGAGGTAATATCCCCGCTTCTTTCGCGCTGCCGCGTTTTTGTTCTTCAAGAGCTTTCCGAAAACGAAATGAAAGAAATTATCAAACGAGCCTGTCGAGTTCTTAAAACCAAGATAAATCCCACTGCTGCCAACTGGCTGATTCAAATGGCCAATGGTGATGCTCGTCAGGCTATCACCATGATCGATAACGCTTTTACTCTTTATCAGAAACTTACCGTCGACAGTCTCAAAGCCACGCTCCAAAACTCCTATCTCCGTTTTGATAAAAAAGGCGAGGAGCACTACAACACCATTTCCGCTTTTATCAAAAGTATGCGCGCCAGCAATCCCGACGCTGCCCTTTATTATCTAGCCCGCATGGTTGAGGCTGGTGAAGACCCCAAATTTATCGCTCGTCGGATGGTTATTTTTGCCTCCGAGGATATTGGCATCGCCAACTCTTCGGCCTTAATGTTGGCCAACCAGGTCTTTCAGGCCGTCACTCAAATCGGTTACCCCGAATGCTCCATTAATCTGGCCCATGGAGTAGTTTATCTGGCCACTTCACCCAAAAATCGTTCTGCTTATGATGGTCTTCGCTCTGCTCAAGCTGATATCAAAACCTATGGCAATCTCCCAATACCGCTTAATCTCCGCAATGCTGTCACTGATCTGATGAAAGATATTGGTTATGGTAAAGGTTATATAAAATATACAAAAGAGGATCTGTTGCCGGACAAGCTAAAAGGCAAAAAATATTTTATTAACAAACAATAAATCAATCTTATACCCCTTGTCTTGTCACCACCACCATAGTATTTCCCGCAATACTTGCACCATATTCTCCCTCAGTAATATTATCCACTATTACCCGACAATTACCTCCTTGCTTGGTCCTTTGAGGAGGAGATTCCACTGTTGCAAAAAAGGTCGCTCCGGTCTCTCGAATACGTGGATCATCACTTGGCCCCCTGGCTCTAGAAAAAACCAAAATCCAATCGCCCTTTCGTACTTTTGAGGCAATCGTTACCTCACCCTCATGATTATATTTCCCCATATTAGGTTGATTATATACCATATAACATTCTATTATCCACTTTACTTCGTCTTTTATTCGGCTTATAACTAAGTATGAAAGAAATTATCTTTTTTCAAAACAATAAACTTAAATTTTCTTTTGCCTGGTATGATCTTTGGATCGGCTTGTTTGTGGACACCAACAAAAAACGACTTTACATTTGTCCCCTGCCAACTTTATTATTTACAATATATATATGAATTTTGATAAAAAGTATTTAAAGTTGGCTGTAAATCAAGCCAAAAAATCAGTAAAATTAGGCGGTTTTCCAGCTGGAGCGTTGATAGTAATGGATGGAAAAATAATTTCTCGGGGAGTAAGTCTTGGATATATCATTCACGACCCAACAAGTCACGCAGAAACATCGTGTATTAGATCGGCATGTAAAAAATTGAAAGTCACTGATTTGGATGGGGCTACTTTATATGCCTCACTTGAACCTTGCTTAATGTGTTTTCAAGTTGGTAATTGGGCAGGAATTTCACGAATAATTTTTGGATGTAAAAAAACAAAAGAAATGGCTAACAAAAGTTACTATGAAGGAATGAATGATGTTAGAAAAATAAATAAAAAGAATAATAAACAAATCGAATTAAAATATATACCTGATTACGAAGAGGAAATGTTAACCCTAATCAAAATATGGGAAAGTAAATGAAACAAGCGCCGGGGGAGTTTACTAAAAACGTCTGGAAATTGGCCCGGCAGATACCCTCCGGGCGGGTTACCACCTATGGCCTATTGGCCACCTCTGCCGGTGGCCACCCTATGTTGGCCAGGATGATTACCCACCTTCTCTCCAAAGCTCCAGATGCCGAATCAATGCCCTGGCATCGTATAGTACATGCCGATGGTCGCCCCTGGAAAGATGACCGATACTGGCCCCAAAGATTAAAGCTTTATCAGCAAGAGGGGATTAAGCTCGATTCAAAAGACCGAATTATCGATTTTGAGAAAATTATTTTTACGTTTAATTAATCTTTTCCGGCCACAGTTTGCCCTTCGGTTTGTGCAACCGATCACCAATCTTAAAGCCAGTCCACATTGGCTCAGACAGAGCAATTTTTCTCTCTCTGCCAACATCCATTTTTACCACCAAATAGTAATAATCCCTTTTAATCCCGTTATCATCCTCAACTTCATTAACCTTCTTGTCAACCACTTCTCCGATCCACTCCTCGTTTTTAGACTTCAGCACCAATTTAACAATAAATCCCAAAAACAGGATAATTAACAGCAAAAAGAAACCAAAAAATATAAACATTGGTCCAAACACGACAGCTTTTTCCATAAATCTAATTAAATTAGTAATATTTCCTACTTAATCAGATTATAGCTCGTTTAGTCCACAAAGGTCAAAGCGTATCCCTTATTATCACCCCGGCCGGTTCTTCCAATTCGGTGACAATAATCATCGTAATTATTCGGTTTATCGTAATTAATTACATGGGTAATGTCGGCGATATCCAAGCCTCTGGCCGCCACATCAGTCGCCACCAAGATATTAATCTGGTTTTCTTTAAAAGCCTTCATTACCTGTTGACGTTTATATTGTGGCTTACCTCCGTGTAAACTCGAGGCTCTAAATCCTTTTTGAATTAAAGATATCGACAATCTTTCCACCATCATTTGAGTAGCTCCGAATACCAGAACTTTCTTAAACTCTTCCTGGGCCATCAGTTCAAGCAATTTACTTTCTTTATTGGCTCTGGGTACCCGAACAATATTTTGTTCCACATGTGAAGACGAGTCTTGGGTTTTAACCGATACTTTAATTGGATTATTAAGAAAAGTTCCAATCAAAGACTCAATTTTTTTATCAACAGTGGCCGAGAAAAATAATGTCTGTCTGGTTTTTGGAGTCTGATCAACAATATATTTAATATCTTCAATAAAACCCATATCCAACATCCGGTCAACTTCATCTAAAACTAAAGTTGTCATGGTGTCAAATCTGATTACTCTTCTGTCACCCAAATCCTTAATTCTCCCTGGGGTTCCAATAATAATATTTGGTCCACGGCGGATATCCATTATCTGTTCTCGTAGGTAAGCTCCTCCAATCGCTAAGGCAATGTAGATTTTTAACCCTGGAGTAAACGATCGAAATTCCTGTTTAATTTGGGTAGCCAACTCTCTGGTTGGGGCCAAAATAATCACTCTTTCATCTGGATTATGTAATATCTTGTCAATAATTGGCAAAGCAAAAGCGGCTGTTTTCCCAGTCCCGGTGTTAGCAATTCCCAGCACATCGCACTTTTTCATAATGTGGGGAATCGCCTGATCCTGAATTGGAGTTGGTTTAATATAGCCCTTGGCGATTACATTGGCCAAAAGTTCCGGTTTTAACCCAAAATCTACAAACGAATTAGTAGTTATTGTCTCCTCAATGGTCACAAAATCTTCAGCTTTCTTGATAAATAGCTGGGTATTAATATTTTCTCCGGCAAATCGTGGTCTTCTTGGTCCACCACCACTAAATCGAGGTCGGCTACTTCCCCGGCCAAAACTACTTCGGCCTTGTGGTGCGCCAAAATGTCTCCCGCCACCACGGCTATTAAACGAATGATTAGAACTCCGGTTACTATTGAACATATTTTAATTAATTGTGGCCTCCCGAATAATTTCGAGAATAATGTGCCCTGGATTAATTAAAATACGCTATGATGCGCAAAGGGCAAACTATGATTCTGTGCCTAACGTAAATCAGCTTGTAGTCTATCACATTAGAATATGAATGCAAATTTTATCTATCCTAAGTAAATATCTATTTCCCCCTATCCTAGTGGCTCAGACCCAAAATGATAAAATATCTGTATCTTAGTTATCCCAATCAACTAGTCAACAGATTATGAGTGTTTTTCTAAAAATTAGAGAATTAGTCAAAGATATTCCCAAAGGAAAAGTTACTACCTATGGCAATGTTGCCAAGGCTGCCGGACTTTCTGTTGCTCGGGTGGTTGGCTGGGCTTTGCGGGGAAATCAAAATCCCCAAATTCCCTGTCACCGGGTTGTTCAATCTGGTGGCAGTCTGTCTCCTCGATTCTCTTTGGGTGGATTTGTAGGTCAAAAAAACAGACTAAAAAAAGATGGTGTCAATCTAGATTCTGATAATAAAATCGACATGGACAAATATTTTTGGGATTTGTCAAAAAAATTAACCAAAAAATAATCACATTCTTCCCAGCAACGATAATCCGGCATAAAAAAAACAACCCAAGGCAAACACAAACAGCACTATTTCCCCAGCTAATTTTATTTTTTTATCCATTTTTTTATTTGCTTCTGAATCCAGAAGGAAGACAGAATCAATAATAATAAATAGGGGATCTGATTGTCTGGTGGCAGTTGACAGTTTGAACTCACCCCCAACACCTCCGGGCTAATCTCAACTGCATTTATCTCTCCTACGCTTGCCGATTTCACCATTCCTTTATATTTAACCATAAAACTCGTTTCTGTCATATTAGACTCAACTCGATCTCCATTTTCTCTAAAACCTATCCACTGACACTCAGAATACAGCTGACTATCCTTATTAAGGTCAAAAGAAATTGGTAGTCCAAACGTAATTTTCCCGGATTTTCCAATGTCAACTTTGCCCACATTAATTCTGTTTCTGGACAACACGTTGCCCTCAGCATCCACCACCTGTTGAATCAGATAGGAATCGTACACTGTTGCCTCTCCTTCATTTTTCCCGTTTATTTCAAAAGTCACCACATCGTTTTTATACACCCAATCATTAACATTGTTTTGTTGGGTAATTACTAATTTTGGCCAATTCTGATTACCATCCCCTATCCCATTGCTAGCCGATGACAAAGCTCCGGTAGAGGTATAAATGACTGCCTGAGCACTATTGTTATTTGTGGTTACCTCTACCTTCGAGGTAGATACTTGGCCATTTATCACAATCTGATTGTTCACCAAAGAATCCTGAGCCATAGCTGGTTTTACTATTCTAAACACAGTTTCCCTTTTTACCAATTTTGCCCTAATGGTAAATCTTTTATTTGTTTTTGCTGACATATTGGCAAATTTCCAGGTCAGCTTTCCGCCTTGGGCCATTACCGCCAGACCACTATTATCACCCAAGTATTCCAGGTTGTCTGGTAAATATACACTCACTTCATTGCTTCCACTATCGTCGTAACCGATATTGGCGTAATTTACAAAAATATCTGTCTCCTCCCCAGTTCCCAATTTATCTTTAGACAGTTCCAAAGACATAGTTAAATCAGGATAAGCAAACACCACGTTTCCCTTCCAATCTCCAATCACATTGATCACACCGTAAAACCAATTACTATTAATTACATTCAAATTGGCCATATTGGTAATATTAGCCATACTCCAAGCATTACCGGTTTGGATCACCGATTCTCCACTACTGGAATTGATTAGATTATTACCACTAATCGATTTTGTCAGAATCTGATTGTTTATATAAGCAATATTGTTGATATTCAACCTCATTAATTCCTGATTGTTATTATTCAAACTAGCCAAATCAAAAATGCCTACCCCGTTACCCGTCGTCACCATCCCCGGCCCTTCCCAATTAAGAATATTTCCCGACCAATTTCCCAAAGTATTTAGTCCAATCAATAATTGCTGATACCCAATCAGGTTTTGGTTGGCCACAGTCAACAGGTTTGACATGGCCGTGGCGTTACCAGTCTCCACCGATATTACCTCTCCTCCGGTAACTTCATCATTTCCGCTGTCAGCAGTTGTTTCTACCAGGCTATTAATCTGGGCACTATTGTTTATTGTTCCTCCCACACTTCCTCCTGAATCACCTGAGACCAAAAAACTTTCTGGATTGGGCAAGATCAAATCTCCAAAGGTACTTCCGTCTACATTAATCACTCCCAAAAAAAATCTGGAATTAATGAAATTAATATTAAGCAAATTGAAAACATTAGCCAGAGCATAGCTATTACCAGTAATTATCGAATTATTTCCGTCTCCGATTATTACATTCCCTCCACTATTAGCCGTCACTTCCAATTGATTATCAATTATTCCCAGGTTATTTATATTCACTCCATTATTCTGTCCGGTTGTGTCCACCGTCAAAATATTCACTCTATCTGCAGAATTATTTAATAAATTCCAAGCTGTGCTTAAGTCGATTTCACCTACTTGACCACTAATATTATTTAGTAAATAAATCTTTACTGTCGATCCAATGGTGGTGGTATTAACAATATTGACTAAATTAGCTAGCGCCACCGCTTGACCAGAGACGATTGCACTTTGGCTAGTTCCGGTTCCCACAACCTGGTTATCGCCACTATTGGCTGTTGATTGGCCGGTCTGAGCTACTAGGGCCGAATTATCGATTTCGACCTGCTGACTGGGGTCGGGGTTATTTTGACCAACCACTACAATTATCGTATCCGCTGGATTACTTGATACCGGTTCAACACTCATCGCCTCGCTTAAAGGGGACGGTGTCTCGGTGGGGGTTGCTGTTTCTGTTGGAGTCGGCGTTTCCGTTGGTGTTTCAGTTGGCGTTGGAGGCTCTGTTGGTGTTGGTGTCTCGGTGGGGGTTGCTGTTTCTGTTGGAGTCGGCGTTTCGGTCGGTGTTGGTGTCTCTGTGGGGGGCAAATCCTCTCCGGGAGTTGGGTCAGCCACCTCGGTTGGAATCGGGATCTGAGTCGGGGTTGGTTCTTGGTGTGGAGTCCCCTCTAAACTTTGAGCAAGCACACTTAACGGCCAACTCAACTGATTTACTATCAGAGCCACTCCGATCAGCCACCTGCCCAGTTTATTATTCATTTGCTACACCCTCCTGCTCCGATCTTTATCGGAGCAGGAGGTAACACTATCAACTAATTAAAAAGTCGAATTGACGTTTTTAACAGTTCCGTATGATTCGGACCAAGCATCACCAGTTCGAATTTCAACTTCCTTTCCGCCGCCAACTTTAATCAAACCAGTCGAGGCGACTGCGGCTGAAATATTTAATACTTTAGCTCTGTTACTGACTTCCACATCACCTCTTGTTCGGCCAATTCTGGCAGCATTAACCCCATTGACCGTGGCATCAGACAAGGCAGTTGCATCACCAGTTCGAATTTCAACTTCTCTTCCGCCACCAACAGAGATCAAACCACTATTGGCTCCCGATAAAGACACATTAGCAATCAAGGCTGAATTTTTAATCTCTAATTCAGGACTGTGCCAACCCCAGGCCAAGGCCGGTGTCACCACCGTTAATAATAGGGTACCGGCAATCATCATTGAAGGTAAATATTTCATTATTTTATTAATTAATCTATAAAAACAATCGGTCTTTTCAAATTTTTATTACTTTTTTCCCCTCCTTACCGATAAACCTATAATAAAAACCTACTAAAAAAATCACCGCCCTCGCGTCCCGTATTACTTATAAAACAATTGTAACAAAAATTACTTATGTGTCAAAAACAGATATTCCACAAACATGCTTATAATGTGATTTTTTTAGGTACAGATATGATCTTTTCCCCTTATTTAAGGTAACTAATTATTGTTAATTAAATTACTAATCTATTTTGAAACAATATTCTCCAAAATCTCTTAATCTTTTTCTCATAATATTTTTTTGATACCATCTATGTGGCTATCTTATATATATAAAAATATAACTAATTGTTGGCAGAATTATTCGTCTGGTTTAATTGATTCTCTGAGCCACAGATTAAGATGGTAAAATATCAAAATGAAATCGGGAGAAGTGGTCACAGTCAAAATTGCTGGTCCGGCTGGCACCGGCATAAAAAGCAGTGGCTTGTTGTTGTCAAACATCCTTATTTCTCATGGATTCGTCACCCGGGACTATTCTGAATATCCCTCACTTGTTCGTGGTGGACACAACACCTATCAAGTCAGTTTCTCCCCCGATAATCTGTTTTCTGTCCACTCCAAGATTGATTTATTTTTTTCCCTCTCCTCTGGTCATTGGCAAAATCATCAGACCGAATTCACCAAATCAACATTAGTTTTTGGAGAAGACGCTCATCACCAATTACCTCTTCGGCAACTAACCGGCCAGTTAGGCAGCACTATTTACGGCAATACTATTTGTCTTGGGGTAGTTGCTTATCTACTTAATCTAAATCTCAAAATTTGTCACCAACTTATTGTCAAACAGTTCGGTTTGTCCTCTCCCAATCTGGATGCTTTTAATTTGGGATATAAATGGGTTTCCGAGCAGAAAATTGCTCCAATTATTGACCTCCCAAAATTACCCAAAACCAAATTAAAAACATACGATGGTAATGAGGCCTATGGTTGGGGATTTATTAAAGGCGGTGGGGATTTTTATTCTGCCTATCCCATGACACCAGCCAGCGGTGCTCTTCATTTTTTGGCCTCCCAGCAATCAAAATTCAAAATCAAAGTCATTCATCCCGAGGACGAAATCGCCTCAGCTTCCCTGGCCGCAGGTGCTGCTTTTGCTGGCGCTAGATCTGCCACTGGCACCTCTGGTGGGGGATTTGCCCTGATGACGGAAACAGTCAGTTTTTGCGGGGCGGCCAATTTGGGGGTTGTTTTCTATTTGGTCTCTCGCCCCGGTCCAGCCACCGGGTTACCCACTTGGACCTCACAAGGAGATTTATTGTTTGCCATCAATTCCGGACATGGCGAATTTAGCAAAATTGTCTTAGCACCCGGAGACCAGCAGGAATCATTCGATTTTAGTGCCCTATCTCTGAACTTAGCCGCCAAATATTCTCTGCCCGTCATTGTCTTGTCTGATAAATTCATTTCCGAGTCAGGCGCCTCTCTTCCAGATTTATCTTTACGTAAAATTAAAAATATCACCTCTCCAATTCCCGTTCCCGGTCAAAAAGGTAAGGAGTATTTGGCCAACAGTTATGAGCACGACGAAAACGGATATTCAACTGAGGATCCAAAAGTTATCAACCAGATGATGTCCCGGCGACTATCTTTATTGGTCAAATCCTTAAAATCAGTTCCCAAGCCAATGATTTATGGTTCGCCCTCAGCTAAAAAGCTGATAATCTCCTGGGGTTCAACCAAATCGACAATTCTTGAAGCCATCAAATATTTACCCCATTCTTCCAATTATGCTTATCTTCAAATTCGAACCGTTTGGCCAATTGACCCCAACCTTAAACTATTAATCAAACCATTTAAAGACATCACTGTCATTGAAAATAATGCCACCGCCCAGCTAGTTTCTCTTCTCAAATCACAATTTGATTTTAATCCCACTCGAGTCATTCTCAAATCAGATGGTCGCCCCTTTTTCCCCGAAGAATTAGTCACCCGGTTAACCAAAGTTTCTCACAAATCATGAATTACAAATCTTCTATCACTCCCACTTGGTGTCCGGGCTGTCAGGATTACCTTATCTATGCCGGTATCCAGCAATCTCTCGACCAACTAGCCATTCCAAAAGAAAATATTGTCATGGTTTACGACATTGGTTGCATTGGTAACATCGCCGACTTCTATAATCTCTACGGCATTCACTCTTTGCATGGTCGCTGTATCCCCACTGCCATGGGAGTAAAGTTAGCCAATCCCAAATTAACTGTCATCGCCATTGGTGGTGATGGTGGTATCTACGGAGAAGGCTTAGGTCATCTTGTTGCCGCCGCCAGAATGAATATTGACCTCTCGGTCTTTGTCGCCAACAATCGTTTATATTCGCTGACTACTGGCCAAACTAGCCCCACCACTCCTCAGGGTTCAAAGACAAAATCAACTCCCCTGGGTACCATCAATGCCCCCATCCAGCCTATTAGTTTGATCAATAGTGTCAATCCGCTTTGTTTTGCCCGGTCCGTCGCTTGTCAACAACCACCAGAAATAGTTTCGGCCATGAAGTCGGCCATCGAATTCAAGGGTTTTTCCCTTTTGGATATGACCCAAGTTTGCGTTACTTTTGGAAAACAATTAAACTCTTAATTTCTTTGCTATCCCTCTGGCCGCAATTATTCCGGTCGCCGCCGCCCCCACAATATTGCCCGAAGCTCCGGCTCCATCTCCGGCCACAAATAAATTATCCACCTCGGTCTCCAGATCTTTGTTGGTTCTAATTTTTGATCCTCGCAATTTAATTTCCGGAGCATATAAAAAGTTTGATCCGGCATTTATTCCGGGCAACACGTTGTCCAGTATTTCCAATGCCTCCAGAATATTGGTCACCAATCGATAGGGGAGTGCCATGGCAATATCTCCGGGGGTGCAATCGGCCAGAGTTGGCGTAATCAAGCTTTTTGTAATTCGTCTAGAGTTGCTCCGTCGTCTTTTTTTCAAATCCATTAATCGTTGAATTATTGGTTTTCCGCCTCCTATAGTTGTCGCCAACCGGGCAATTGAAATAGCATAATCGGTTGTATTTTCCACCGGTTCGGTTAATCTAATTTCCTGAACTAGAGCAAAGTTACTATTTGGCGAATCATTACGTGAATTTGAATGTCCGTTCACACACACGTAATCACCGTAGTCTTCTACCGCCACATATCCATTGGGACAAGGACAAAAAGTTCTCATTGTATCGTCAAAAGTTGGTGTTTGAATCGAATAGATTCCTTCATACATAATTTTGGTATGGTCCTCGGTCACTGAAGCCGGGAACTCGAATCTTACTCCCACTTCCACCATTTGATATTCATAACTTATTTTCAAAATCATAGCCTGATCTTGTAGCCATTTTGTTCCACCCCGACCCGGAGCCACCAGTAAAACTTTTGATTGGTAATCACCATTATTAGTCTTCAGGATAAAATTGTGGCCGTCTTTTTTAATATTTTTTACCTCAACATTAGTTTTAATCACTATCCCGCTTTTTTCAATTTTTTTGACCATCTTCCTAATCACTTCCGGCAACAAATCACTTCCCACATGTCGGCATTTTCGGTCATAAAGATGAATATTGTACCGCTGACATTCTTTCACCAATCTTCTAATTTCCCCCATGTCAGTCGGTGTTACCGGGCTGTTAACTCCAAACCGAATAAAATCTTTTTCCACCTCATCAATCAATTCAATCGCCTCTTTGCGACTGCGAAAGTCCAGCAGTTTCTCCTGGCTTAAGGTCATACTAAAATGTAGTTTGCCGTCGCTAAATGTTCCGCTTCCGCCAACCCCACACAGTGTCTCGGTGGTTTTTCGTTTATCAATCGCATTCCCTTTTTCCAAAATCAAAACATCCTTAACTCCCTTTTTTATCAGTTCTAGCCCGGCAAACAATCCGGCCGGACCGGCCCCGATAATGATTACCTGAAATTTCTTTTTCAACATTCCCATTATTCTCTATTAGTCCCCGATTGTAAACCGACAATTTTATTTCTTCCGACTGGCCACTATTGTCAAAAACAAAGGGAACTCT
>Ga0209800_10002023_pt1 | contig 18941 bp, 15 predicted proteins | sample Higcelweek8metaG_FD_187174 | JGI IMG/M metagenome (GOLD analysis project Ga0209800, IMG submission 187174) | Freshwater pond sediment microbial communities from the University of Edinburgh, under environmental carbon perturbations - High... | ecosystem: Environmental > Aquatic > Freshwater >...
AAAGAGATGGCCGGTGGGTGCTAACGACACCGACTATGGCTGGAAAGAGAGTGTTGGAGTTTTTGGCCGGATTAAATGTAATTAGTCGAAAAGAAGTGATGGATCACAAAAAATACTATAATAAAACTGATTTAGATAATTTGGCCCAGAAGAGCGGTTTGTTGATGCTGGATTATCAGTTATTTCAATTTGGTTTAAACAGTGTGGCAATTTTTAAAAAAGCTTGAAAAATTTGGATCGATAGTATTGTTGGGAGCGGGACTACTGATTCCCCTGCTGTTGTTTGTGAATCGATTTTTGATACCGGATGTGTCGATGGACTCACTTAACTACCATAATTATTTGGGATTTAAGGGGTGGAATGGGCAAAATAATAAGTATGAGTTTTATCCAACCGGGATCCATAATTTTTCCCCGGTTTTGGATATGGTGGGATATGGATTTTCAATAGTATTGGGGTACAGACTGGGAACGGTGTTTTCGGTATTGGCGATATATATGGCGATTTGGGGTTTGTATAAAATATTTAAGTTGATAAGGCCCTCTAAAAATCTGATTGATGATATTGGAGCTACGTTTTTGTTTGTGTCGTCATTTTTGTCTTTTGAGTTGTTTTTGGGAATTGGATCATATTTTGTGGATGGGATGGTGGCCACCATGGGTGTGTGGTGTACATACTGGTTGTTGAAATATTTTCAAAACGGAAAAAGTAGAGATTTGTGGTACTCGGCGCTAATGCTGTCGGTGATGATACTGGGCAAACAAACTAATTTGTATTTTGGAATTGTTTATTTTTTGGTGTTAATTTTAAAAAGAGAGAAGTTTAAAAGACTGATTGTTTTGGGGGTGGGGGTGATGATAATGCCATCGATTTGGTATTTGGGAAATTGGCTGGCAACGGGTAATCCGGTATTCCCCTTTTACAATGCCATTTTTAGGTCAAAGTATTTTGAGCCAACTAATTTTGTGGAAACTCAATTTGGTGGTCAAAATTTGGGGCAGAAAATTGGCTGGTTTTATTATTCAATTTTGAATCCAAAACGATTGGGCCAGGTGCATGATCTGTTTAATGATTATAAACTGAATCTATACGTGGCTCTGGCATTACCTGGTATTTTGGGACTGATGTTTAAAAAGAGTAAGGGAACGGGGTGGTATTTGCTGGCCATATTTTTGGGCGGATATTTGTTTTGGGCATTACAGTTTGGGTATCTGCGATATGGATTGGTGCTGGAATATTTAGGGGGATTGTTGCTTTTAATTGGCTATAGCTTAATAAAAAGTAAGCTTAGATATTTGTTATTTTTGCCTTTATTTGGGTGGTTGTTGATTTGGAATAAGCGGGTGATAAATATGAGCTTGGCTTATGATATTGCCTTTAGACCGGGATTTTTTTATAACAGAGAAAGTTATCCAAAAGAAGCAAAATATTTATTTTCAAACAAAATCGAGGTTGGGAATAAAGTTGAGGATTTTAAGCCGGATATTTATTTAAATTGTGCGGTGGGAGGGATGACTTATTATGGATTATCCCCTTTTAATAAATTGCCGGTGGTTAATATTGATGTTAGCTCTTATTCCCAAATGACAACTAATAATTTTTATGGGAACGAGGTTAATCGAAGATTAAAACCATACTGGAGAGATCAAGCCGAAGTGAAGTTTGTGACTTTGGCAGCCTTTACCGGTTTGAATACCGAGTCGGGGAATTGTTTGGCTAATATCAAGTCGAAGGGGTGGCTGATTGAGGGGGTGGAAAACACCACTTTTTTGGGTTACGAAAATCAAAAGTTAAACATTATTTACGGGCGGATAAACCGAGACTATTTTGATAAGATGGAGTGATTAAATGAAAACAATAAAAAAATTATCGATAGTAATTCCGGTCTACAATGAACAGAAAACGATTGGTGTGTTGCTCAAACGGGTGGAGGCGGTGGATTTGGGAGAGACCCAAAAGGAACTGGTGGTGATTAATGACGGATCGACAGATGGAACGCTGACGGAAATAAGAAAAGCCAGAAGATCGGGACTAAAATTTAGATTGATTAACCATAAAAGAAATAGGGGTAAAAGCTATGCTCTGCGAACCGGGTTTAAATATATTACCGGTGAGGCAGTGGTGATTCAGGATGGGGATATGGAGTATGATCCCAATGATTTTAATAAAATGCTAAAGAAGATAGCTGAAAATGAGGTACAGGTGGTATACGGGTCAAGAAGATTGGGGAAAAGAAGTATTCATTATTCCGGGCTGAGTTTTTATTGGGGTGGATTGGTGCTGACAAAAATGGTTAACTGGCTATACGGAGCCTCGATTACTGATGAGCCAACCTGCTATAAAATGTTTGATTCTAAGTTGCTGAAATCAATAAAATTGACATCAATTCGTTTTGAATTTTGTCCGGAGGTGACGGCTAAGGTACTAAAAAGAGGGATTAAAATTTACGAAGTTCCAATTTCATATAATCCACGACACATTAAAGAAGGTAAAAAAATTAGAATGAGAGATTTTTGGGAAGCGGTGGGGGTGTTGATTGGTAACCGATTGATTAATTAATTTTCTCAATAATAATAAGGCATCTGAAGGCTAAGAAATACTTAAGTGGGATCAATATAATTTCTAAAAACTTGGCTAGTGGTATCAGAATATTGGGTATTAGTGAGAGTTGTATTTGTTGCCATTGATAATTAGAGCCATTTGACTGAAGATAATTCCAATATATATAAAATATAAACCGTATATTATGTAAGTGGTAATTATTGTATTTATGGAGAATGTGGTGGTCTGTTGGAAATGAACAAGATCTGGCGGTGTAACATCAAGGTTCGTAATATTGGAGAAGAAATGAGAATCCTGAACGAAATAGAAATCAAAGAAGAAAATTATTCTGATAATAAATAGTTCTTAAGATGTAGGGTAACCTCTTCACCGTAAGGAGAATATATATTTTCGCTTAGTAATCATGGAAGAATAGTTTTGGAAGATGGGTTGATAGGTTTGAAGTAGGGTGGAGAAAATTTTGGATTTGGGTGTTTGTTTAATTAAACCAGAGAGGTTACGGAGTCGTTCGATAATAATTGGAAATAGATTGGAGATAAGCTCTTTTTTGGAATAATTTTTGATAATAATATAGATCCAGTTTTTGGCATCCATCATAGGCCTGAAATTACCCATCTTATTGCTGGTGCCGCCGCCGAGGTGGTAACAAATAGCGTTGGGAATATAGGCGGTTTGATAACCGAGATGGTGAAGTCTGATGGCCAAATCAACATCTTCTTCATAGGCGAAAAAATCACTGTCGAATTGGCCGATCTGATTTAAAATAGCCCGGTTGTAAACAGTTAGGGCGGCCGAAGCACCCCAGATTGTTTTGGGAGAAGACTTTTTAAGTCTCTTTAACAAAAGAGGGGTGACTGATTTACCATTACTGATGTTGAGACATTTACCGTAAGGATAGTACCTAAGACCCTGAGACTCGACCTTGGAACCGTCGTAATTTAAGACAGTGCCGGAAATGGCGGCGAGTCGGCTGTTTTTATTGCCATCGATGAACTTAGAAACCAGGAGTAGCCAATCCTCATCAATTTTTAGATCATTGTTGCAGAGCAAGACCCAGTCAGAAGTGGCGGCATTGATTCCCCGGTTAACTGCGCCGGCAAAGCCATAATTCTTGTCCAGAGTTAACACTTTGGAGTTTAAAAAGTACTGGCTGAATATCTTGATGCTGTTATCAGAGGAGGCGTTGTCGACCAGAATAATTTCAAAAGTAGTTGACGAAGGAGTACATTTATCAATGGCTTTTTGGAGTGATTCGAGGCATTTGGGCAAAAAGCTTTCACCATTGAGGTTGGGGATAATAATCGATATGTTGGCCACTGGCATTATTTTACCCCAATAATCGAGTTGACGGTTGGGTTTGTGAGTAATTCGGACGTATGAATTACTTTAGCTTAGAAATCGATTGGATTGTGTATGGTGGACGGTCTTTTGTTTTTGAAATAGTCGAGGTATATGAACCATGTTAATTATTTCTTATTTATGAAACATAGACCCGGATAGAAGTGTACGGATTCGATTCTTGGCACTAGCTTTACACTTTTGTCACCAAAAGTGGGATGAGTAATGTCGGCTGCTGCCAACAGGTCGATTATTTGTTTCACGAAGCCAACCATCCCTGCCTGATGACTTGTAAGACCTTGGGTGGCCAATTCGGGATCGTACTTTTCACCATCCGGCCAAGTACCCCAGTAACCGGTTCCCCAATCCTCAATGACATATACTCCCTTGCTTTTTAAGTATTGATCAAAAAGAATCATAAAGGATTCTTTGGTGTACTGTCCAATATGAGAAGCGTCATCAATTATAATGTCAAAACCGTCTGGAGCATGTCTCTCTGATATGCTGGTGAGTAATTTTTTATCTTGTTGTAACCCCTTATACATGATTATTCGATCATTATTATCGAGTTCTATGGAATTTTGATCCAATCCTATGACTTCGCTGTTGGGGAAATAATCTCGCCAAAGCTTTAGTGACTCGCCTTTGTAAATTCCGAGCTCGAGTAATTTTAGTCTTCTGTCTTTTAAATTGTTAAACTTTTCTAAATAAACCGGAAAGTAGGAACCCATCTTGTCGGTTTTGTAATTATCTTTTTGGAAAATTCTGGTTAGTTTAAACATTTTTGTAAATAATTTTAACACTATTTTATTATTCAAAAGCAACATCTTCCCGCAAATTATTATAAAGAGCCGAAATGCTAATAATATTCTATAGACGTCTACAGAGAAGATATTGAGAATCCCCGCTTCTCAATGTCTTGAATAAAGTCCATTCAAGATAGGCTAAAGATTCAATAATAATTCTTATTATAATTGCAATTGTTTTTGGAAAAAATAAAAGGATTGTATAAAAGATGGTAAACGGTGACTTGTAATCGATTTTGAAGTGAACAGGGTATATGGTCATGGCGATATTGAGTAGTAGAAAAGCATGCTTTAATAAAAAAAGCATAGGTTTAAAATATATACTTGAGGCACATTTATAATTAAAAGTTCTGTTGATGAATTCTGAGTTGGTTTTCGTAATCCATTCAACTGCACCCCAAAGTTGTCCGGAAAAGTACTCTTTTATAATTGAAAAACCGGCTTCCTTAAATTGTTTAGTAAGGTCTCTCGACATTGGGCGTCGTAAATGAGTCGGATCATCAAAGAAAAATCGCAACTCTTTCGTAGAGGAAGTTTGAAACCCTTCTTTGATTAGGTTGGTGATAATGTAAGAAAAGGACCATTTGTTGGAGCAGGGTAGTATTACTAATAAGTACCCCCCAGATTTAGTAATATCGGAAAGCAACTGGATGGTTTTATGTAGATCGGCGACATGCTCAAGGACATGATAGGAAAAGATTAGATCGTATTTATTTGACTTGATAGTTTTTTGTTGATAAGTAAAATTGGTTTGAGGAAATCTCTCTTTAGCGATATTTACGGCAACTGAAGAAATGTCGTAGCCCGTTACTTCGCTGAAGGGAAATACTTTATAAATTAAAGGTGTCCAGCTTCCTTGACCACATCCATAATCGAGGATTTTTTCAATCTTGGTGGATTTAATTTCTCTTAGAACTGTCTCAGTTTTTCTAATGGCATTTGAACGATGATTTGCCATATACCCAACATGATATCTTTTATCATAAATCTCTTTTATGTTTGGGGTGCTATTCATTTAACAGACTTGTTTAGTTCGTCATTCAAGGATGCTTCTAATTCCGGTTTGTTAGTGGGGTATCCCATCAGTCTCCACAACTCAGGGTTAAAAATAATTAACTTATGTTTTTTATAAAAAATATTAAAAGAAGCTTTTATCCTTGAAAAATCATTCCTTTGTTGGACATATTTTTCGTCACGTTTTAGGTCTTCTTTGCTTAAGAACATTCGGTGGTTGTGAATAAAAACATTCATTGGACAATTGACGAATTTCCAACCATGTTTTTCAAGCCGGAATGAAAGGTCATTGTCTTCAAAGCCATTGAGAAAATTTTCATCATAAACTTCATCTTTTAAAACAGAGGCTTTTAAGATAGTTGCTCCACCTGGTAGCCAATCACTATAACCTTCGGCGAGAAGTGACAATTCCTTTTCATTTAGACCGTTGCCATTTAGAGTATACGTAATATATTTACCATCTATTGTATAAGAACAGCCATTATATTCAGTTTTACCGTCAGGAAAGGTTACTCGGCCACAAGCGCCGGCAATATCCGATTTCCAGTCTATTGCCGATATCATTTTCTCCAACCAATTTTCCTTTACTTCTAAGTCATTGTCCAGCTGAACTATATAATCGCCCTTTGCCTTTGCTACAAGGTATTTACGTCCACCTGAACATCCCAGATTTATATCCGAGTAAAATACTTTAATTTTGATATCTTTGAGTTTTTTGAGGTAGTTCTTAGTGTCTTCATCTGAGTCCTGGTCTAAAATCAATATTTCATAAGGAAGTTTTGTATATTTTTTAATACTGGATAATAAATTATTAAGTGCCTTGTGACGGTTAAGAGTTAATATGCATATTGAAATTAATTTTGGAGAGGCAGAAGTTATCGACTTGTCTTCCAAGAGTTCTTTGTACAGTTTAGTATATGAACTACCGAAGACTGCTGGAGAAAGTTTTTCTTTGACGGTCTGGGTACCATTGGCGGACAATAGATTCGAAAGTCTAGAATTGGAATAAACATTGTCGAATGACCTGATAAAATCTGCCTTATCGTTACATAAAAACCCATTATGTCCGTTTTTGATAATTTCTGGAATACCACCGACGGGGGTAGAAAAAGGAATACACCCATACGACATAGCCTCGCCTAGAACAAGCGGCATCCCCTCGGTTAAGGAAGTGATAAAAATATACTTTGCTTTCAAGTAATAATTTTCGACATCATTGACCTGTCCTAGAAACTGAATATTATTTGATTTGGCCAACTTCTTTAACCTAGGTAGTTCAGGACCATCCCCTAAGATTTGAAATTTTAGATCAGGGTACTTAGTAGATAAAGTGTTGGCAATGCTAATGAACAACTGAGGATTTTTTTCTTCAGATAACCGAGAGACCATTAGTACGGTATTGTCTTTTGTTGGTACCTTGCTCTTGGGCTCAAAAGAAGTCGCATTGAAAATAGAGTGGGTCTTGTTCGGATGGGAGAGATTTTCAGACAATAAGTATCTGGACGTCAATTGATTGACAGTGACTCGGGCATCCATGAAAGAAGCGTATTTAGCCGAGTAGTTAATAAACCCGCTCTTGTCACTATGTGTTGTGTCGACAATCTTTGGCTTGGGGTAGAGGCTGAATAACTCGGGAATGGCATCATAACCGGTTTCTGAGTTGGAGATGTGCACGATATCTACACCGTTTTGAATAACAAATTGTTTTATCTCTTCAATTATCTGTTTTTGTGATTTAGATGAAACGTTGTTAATGGAAACATGGTTTGATACTTCTCTGGCTTTGTTTTCCCATTCACCTCCTCCATTTGTTGTAAAAATAGATACAGTGTAATGATTATTTTTAAGATATGAAGCAAGATTGAGTAACCACCTTTCTGCTCCACCGTTTACCAGATAAGGTATTACAAATAAAATATGCTGATTTTGGTGCTCCTTCTTTTTATATGTGTTTTTAATATTATTTAAAAAGCGCCTGATTTCAAATAGCCGTTGTGCCTCATTGCTAAACTGGACCTGTTGGGAATGATTTCCTAAGGTAACCGATTTTGAGTGCCATCGATGGTTGTATACTGCCTTGTAAATGTAACTGAATTTAACTTTATGGAGCAAACAGCGGAGAGCAAAGTCATAATCCTGACAACCCGCCTTCCCTGGTAATGAAAAATAATTAGACATTAAGCCAACTCTTTTAAATAAGTCCATTTTAATAACTTTCAAATGGCTGGCAGCCATACCCATAGGCAGTACTTCATTTATGGATAGACCCCTATCCAATAAGTTTTTTAGACCCCCGTATTCAACAGTAGTTAGCAGGGATCCTTTTTCATCGACATGCTTTCGATCGGTAAATAGATAGTCGGGATTATGGTCAACCTTAATTTTTTTGTAGACTGCCAATAAGGCATCAGGATCGAGGTAGTCGTCACAATCGAGCATGACAAAATAATCACCATTGGAGTTGATGACTTGTTCGTTGATAGAACCGGAAATACCTTCATTTTCAGTGTGGTAGATACATTTAACTTTATTTGGATGTGTTTTTTCGAAACTCTTCAAAATTTCAATAGTTTCTTTGTCGGTAGAGTTGTCGTCAGTAACTATAATTTCAAAGTTTTGATAGGTCTGAGATAGGCAGCTTTTGATGCATTGGCTGACATATTCCGAATGATTGTACGAGGGAATGCCAATCGAAAACTTAATGTCCTGAGTTGTGGGTATTGAATTTTCCGATAACTTGTCCTGAATTTTTTTGATAAAATTTTCAGATTGATAATTACTTAAGCTGGAACTCAGATTTATAATGGCTCTTCTGTATGGACGAAGTTTTTCTAATATTTTCCACCCTTTGGTGTTCAGAATCTTGATAATGTCATTTTGGAGAGACACAATTGATTGGTTAGCATATGCCAAGTTTGAAGATAGTAGTTGATTGTCAAGATTAATTCTTTTATTTTCAAACTGTATTGCCTGATTACGCGAGTGTAAATTTTTATTCTCTCTTCTTAAAGACACCAGTTGTTTTTGTGTGTCGACATGATTTTGAACTATCTGGTCAATTTTTATATTAAGTGTCTCAATCTCTTGCACGTTAACTGCTTTAAGTTGAGTAACTAAGGACTTTAGTAATTCAAGTTTCTCTGTCTCGACTATTCCGAGGTTGGTCTTGTACGCAAGACTCAATAGTTTTCCTCTCTCTTCTTCCAATTTATTTTGGAAGATTAAAGACAAGTTACTTTTCTCTTCTTCCAAGTTGACGGATATTTGTTCGTTTAATTCAATAATTACGTCTTCTACGTGTTTCTTGTATAAATCATGATTATCGTTTATTAGCTTTCTAAGTAATTCGACCCTTTTTTTATTAGAACCTGTGAGCATGGAATTTTCTCTAATGCGATAGAGAAATAATGGTTCTTTTACTACCTCCCATTTGTAACCATGGGAAACAATATTGACCCAAAACATCCAGTCTTCGTATCCTGAGCGATATTCTTTGAATCCTCCGGTCTTTTCCCATGCAGTTTTTTTAAATAGTGAACCGGCATGAACACAGTTATTCGCTAATAATTTAGCTGGATTATAGGAGGAAGTTTTCCAGATATTGTTTCTGAGGCCAAACTCCTGAAGCCAGGTAGTGACAAAGCCAAGATTAGCACTGTTTGATAAGATCTTTACTGTCTTCTCTATGTAATCTGGAGTAAGTTGATCGTCCGCATCCAGACAACAGATGTATCTTCCTTTTGCGTTCCTAATGCCGTTATTTCGGGCTGATCCAACACCTGAATTTTTCTGATCGATAAAAGTAATATTAGATTTGTATTTGATCTTTAGTTGTTCTAGTGCCTGAACAGATTTGGGCTCACTACTACCATCGTTGACGACCAAAACTTCAATGTTCTTGTAGGTCTGTTTCAAGGAGCTGATTAACGCTTCTTCAAGATACTCTCCTAAGTTATAAAAAGGAATAACGATGGTTACTATTGGTAATTTGGTTGTCATATTTAGAGATTCATTTGCATTGTAGCATTTACAATAAGCGACTATCTAGAAAGACGCACTAGTTTTAAAAGGTCATTGTTTTGCAACTCTTTGAATTTGAGAGAGGTTTTTTGGTTAAGGTCCAATGCAGGAAAAGTTACTGTTTTGTCGATAATTAAATATATGTTTTTTGTGTCGCCGTGGTTTTCTCGAACAATATCCATAATTGCATCAAGAGATCCAGCTCCATATATGTTTTCAGTTATGGATCTGGCTATGGTGTCTTTGCTAGGTTGCCATTCCAATCCGAAATGATTGTTTAATACATCTTTTTTCAAGATAGATGGACTCCACTCTATTAAACCCCAATTTCCGGCAACTATTACGGATGAATTATCTGGTATGTATTGACTTATATTACTAAGTTCAGAAGCCTTTGCTTTAGGTAAGTCATAATCTGTCGAAGCCAATAAAGTGCCCAATGACTTGAGACTAATGAGCATTGAAACTATGAAATAAAACCCGAGTATGGTAAGTGCCACAGTATACCGAATATTTAGGTTTATTTTTTTAATCGATTGGATAGTTTGCAAGATGATTTCAGATCCATAGCCGATAATTAAACTGATGGGGATACAAGTTATCCACCACTCCCTGGGTATGAAATCCATTAAGAAAAAATACAACAATAACTTGAATTTTTTTTTGAAGGCAGTGATGAGCAGACAAAGATAGAGGGTGACATACCAGATTTTGCGTTCTAGGAAAACGTTTATGGTGAGCAGTTCAAAATTAGACCTGGCAGTTATAAGTTTGTTTTGGGACAGGAATGGGATAGTAAAAATCTCTAGGCCGTGATAATTAATAACAGGCACCCAGTATATAGCCGAAACCGTTAGACCTAAAGCCGCCAACTTGGTGTATGTACCTATAGCCGAAAAAACTTTTTTCTTTCCTGACTGAATAATGGCTGACAGACTAAATAATATACTTATCGATATTGATGCGTAAGCCGCCCCGGGTCCGCTCATGATATTTATGCCCAAGAAAATGCCAGACGCTATTAGGGTTGGGTTTGAAGGCTTACGATATAAACTTATTAAGAAATACGTGTACCAAATCAAAACTAGAGTACCAAAAGATTCAGCTAAGCCTTGAGCTTCTATTTGTTCAATGAAGGCTTGTGGGAGAGTTGCAAAAGTTAAGAAAGCAACAATTATCCCGATTCTAGTGTTAAGGTATTTTGAAGAAAGAAAAAAGAAAGATATCAAGCTTAAAACTGAAAAAACCGGTGGCAGTAAATTGACGGTGATAAATGGCCCAAGCGAGAAGACTTTGATTAATATGGCTTGTATATAAAATGTAATTGGGGGGTATGCAAAAGGGAGGCCTCCGACTGAGTAATACGGGATATGCGTGGGAAGATGGAAACTATTATTTATTATTTGAAGGGACATTTCGTAAAATAGCCCTCCGAGGTCAAAAGGTTCCGAGAAACCAATTTTGAATAAATGCGAGACCCTAATATATAGTCCAAATCCAAAAATCAGAAATAACATAGTTAGATACACTAGGCTGAGTAGACTTTTGTGATTACGTCTAGTCTTAAAGTACTTCATGGAGTGGGTAAATGAAGATAATTATCTAATTTGTCGATTGATTTTTCCCAATTCAGATTAACAACGGTGTCGTGTGAATTGGCTGCCAATATTTTCAGAAGTTTCTTGTCTTTAGTCATGGATTGAACCACTTTCCTTGTTGAATTAATGTCACCCGGTTTAACTACTATTGCATTCTTTTTATGGACAATATATTCATCGTAGCCGGTGACTTTGGCGACGATTGGGATACCGCCACAGGCCATCATTTCCAGGGGCGGACCAAAGAAACCTTCGACACGGGATAGTTTAAGGAGGATGTCGCAGGAGGAATAGATCCGGCGCATCTGATTCATAGGGACTTTCTCAAAAAACCGGTCGCAATGCCACTCTGGCTTGGGCTTGCCATCGTAGGAGACACACCACACTTCGCAATCTAAATCCTGGACAACCTTAAATGCTTCCTCCATGCCTTTAAAGGGTAGGTTGATTGCTCCTTCTAATAGAATGCGTTTTTTGTTTTTTGGTTTGGGTTCTAATGGTGTGTCGGGGTAAAAAATTTCTGTATTTACTCCATTGGGAACATATTCTGCTTTATGGTTGTACTCGTTTTTAAGCCAGTCACGGATCCAGCGGGCTTCGGTCATGTACTCAAATGGGAGATGGTAGGTGTACTCCACTCTACTTTTGAGAAAGCTGCCTTCGGGATAGAAACGGGTCTCGTCCGACTGGACAAAGTATATTTTTCTTTTGATATTTAAAAGTGCCAATTCATAAGCAGTTATCCATCCGGTGGCTACAACAATGTCATATGACTCAACTATTTTTTTGTTATTTTTTAAAGGAATTATTTTTACGGATTGTTTCGGAAACCAAGAGAGGTTTGTTTTGTTGTCGTAGGAGGCTATTAGTACTTTGTAGCCTAGTTTTTTGAGACGGTTGAGATGTTCGCAAACCACAGCAACACCACCGGTGATGTTCGTGGTGGGAATAATGTAACAAATCGAGGGTAAAACTTTAGACTCTTGGAGTGTTGGTGTGTTGAGCGGGGGAGAACTTAGTTTGTACTTTAGTAAAAATAAGAAATGCTCAAGCCGGTACTGAATATTGCGAATAGAGATCCGAATTCTTTCTGGAACTATCTGTCGATATTGGTTCATTGCGTGGTTTGGTCGTCAATATATTTTTGACAGACTTCAACGGTGTTTCCTGCGGACTGAAGGTGGTGATGATTTAGGTAAAGAGCCTTAGTGCAAAAAGATTTGATTGTTTCCAGTGAGTGGGAAACAAAAATGATAGTAACTCCGTTTTTTTTAAACTCCTCCATTTTGTTAAAGCATTTTTCTTGGAATTGGCTGTCACCTACTGCCAAAATTTCATCCACAATAAGAATTTCGGGATTAACATGGACGGCGATTGAGAAGGCTAGCCGCATATACATACCGGACGAGTAGTGTTTGACTGGTTGGTCAATGAACTCTTGGAGCTCGGAGAATTGAACTATGCTGTCAAAATATTGATTAATTTCTTGGCGCTTAAGGCCGAGGATGGCGCCGTTAAGAAATATATTCTCCCTCCCGGTTAATTCGGGGTGCATGCCTGCTCCCAACTCAATTAGGGGGGATATTTTTCCATGAACATTGACTTTGCCTGTGGTTGGACTCATAACACCGGCTATCAATTTTAGTATAGTTGATTTACCCGACCCATTGGGTCCAATGATGCCGACACACTCCCCTCTTTTAATTTCAAACGAAATGTCGGACAGGGCGGTAAACTTGTTGACGGTTTTTTCACCAAAAAATAGAGCTGGGAGGAACTCTTTGAAAGTTTTTTGGGTTTGAAGGGAGAAATCTTTGGAAACGTGATCAAACCGGATAGCGGTTTGATTTAGAGCGTTAGAGCCAGAGAGCGTTAGAGCGGTAGGGTTAGGGAGAACCTTAGAACCAGAGAGCGGTAGAGCGGTAGATAGTTTTTTAGACATGTGATTTATTTTTTAGTTGGGTGATGAAAGAGTTTAGCATTTTGGCCAAATCTTCATATTCATTTAGTAATAAATTGACATCTTGGCTGGTGACATATTTTAGATCACGAATAAGAATTAGAAAGTATTGGGTTTCGACTAAAGAACCTTTGGCCTGGTAAAGAAATTGAGTAAATTCTTTGTTGCCTTTTCTACCATATCCCTCGACAATATTAGCAGGTATAGATGAAGATGCTCTTTGGATCTGGGAGGTAATACCGAAAAGTTCTGATTTTGGAATTTGTTTGGTTAATTGATAAATCTTTAATGTTAATTGGTGACTTTTTTCCCAAATTTTTAAATTGGTAAAATTCATTTGTTTATTAAGATATTGTCTTGGGTTCTTTGCTCTATCTCTCTGTCGTTCTAAAGTTCTAACGTTCTAGCACTCTAGATATTGTCGGCGAAGATTTTTTCGCGGGATTTGAAATAGGATAAACCAAGAAAGAGCACCAGAGTGGAGAGCAGAAGAGCAATAAGTAGGCTAGTGTAATTGGGCGGGCCACCACCCAGAACGGTTTGGCGATAGGCATTGATGATAACAGCCATGGGATTAAGCTGGAAAAATATTTTAAACTTGGCGGGGACAATGTCGGCGGGATAGATGACCGGAGTCAGGTAGAGCCAGAGAGTGAGCAATAAAGAGAGTAAATATTGGATATCACGATAAAGAAGATTGGAGGCAGCAAAGAATAGGGAAAGTCCGAGAGTGAAGATTTGCTGAATAAAAAAGATGGGGATGACCCAAAGAAGGTTAAGATTAACCGGAATTTGGTAGACAATCATGTAAATAATTAACACGGTCAGGGCGAAGAGAAAGTCGACGATTTTGGCTAAAATAGTGGAAAGAACCAAGATGGTTCGGGGAAAATAAACCTTAGTAATTAACGAGGCGGAACCTACCAAAGAGCCTGAGGCTGAAGAAAGAGAATTGGCAAATAGATTCCAGGGGAGGAGAGCTACAAAAAGAAAGATAGAATAGGGAATATTTGATGATGAATTGGTGGGTACACGGAGAATGATTGAAAAAGCAAAGGACATAACCAACATTTGAGCCAATGGGTTTAAAATTACCCAAAAATAGCCCAGAATGGACTGTTTATAACGAGTTTTAACTTCACGGCCAACCATCTGCCAAAGAAGCTCGTGCCACTTGAAAACAGCATGGATTTCTTTGATAAGCTCGAGCATAAAAGTATTATACAGTCTGATAATTGACTGGTGGTATGATATTAGAAAGATGAGCCCAGAGACACGAGTATGTACTATTGGAGGAGGGTCGGGAATGCCGATTGTAAACAAGGCATTGGTGATGGCCGGATTTACCCAGATTAAATCGATTGTGACCACTTTTGACAGCGGTGGGGATACCGGCAGAATCAGAACCGATGAACGAGGCCAAGTGCTGGCTTATTCTGATTATTGGCGATCATTAATCTCGTTGTGGGCGGATGGTGAGCAAAAAGAATTGTGGGAGGAGATGTTGCAATTTCGAGACGGCCGAAGCCGAAATTTTGGAAATACTTTTTTTCAATTTATGGCTGAAAAGGTGGGTAATTTGTCGAAAGTGGATAAGTTATTTTCTCAACTGACCGGAGCAAAATTGATGGGCGAGGTGGTGCCGGTGTCATTGGAGCCAGCTGATATTTGTTTTACCACTTTGAGTGGCAAGCAGTTTTGCGGAGAACATCATTTGGATAACCAGAGAATGTCGGCTGATAAAGTGGTAGAAATTCGGTTGGAGCCCGAGGTTAGGGCCAACAGTGAAGCGGTCAAGTCGATTTTGGAGGCTGAATTGATAATTATGTGCCCGGGGAGTATGTATGGCAGTGTGGTGATTAATTTGTTACCAAAAGGGATGAGGGAGGCATATCGAGACTCAAAAGCTAAAAAGATTTTGATGGCTAATATTATGTCGGTGGCTAATGAGAATAATGATTTTAGCCAGTGTGAATATGTGGCCGTGTTTAAGAAATATCTGGGTATTAATCGACCATTTGATTTGGTGTTGATTGCTGACTTGGAGAAACTTGATCAGGGGCAACTAAAAAAAGTGAAAGAGTATTATGCCATGGAACATTCGAAACCGATTGTGAAGTGTGATGAGATAAGTGATTATGAAACGAGACTGGTTGATTTGGCGGTGATTGAAGAGAAACACATGCGACTGCGACATAGCGAAGAAAAAATGGCTAAGATTTTTAAGGAATTAGGATGAAGAAAATAGTGGCGGTGACCGGAGGTAATGGTTTTATCGGGAAAAGGGTGGTGGACATGCTGGTGGCTCAGGGATTTGGGGTAAAAGTATTAATACATAAAAAAAAGAGAGGGATTAACAAAAATGCGATCTTGGTTGCGGGTAACATTGAAAATAAAAAAGATATTATTAGATTAATTGATGGGGCGGATTATTTAGTTAATTTGGCAGCGATAATGGATCCTGAGTGTGACGTTAAAATGGTAAAAAGGGTGAACACACAAGCAGTTAAGACAATGTTGGACTTAATTGAGAGCAAACCGATTAAAATGGTCCAGGTGTCATCGGTAATGGTGTTTGCGGACACCTTAGATAAAGAGAGGGATGAGAGTTGGATCAGAAGGGACAAATCGAAGTGTGGTATCTACGAGTTAAGTAAAATTTTGGCCGACCAAATAGTGGAGAATCATCCCAAAAAAATTGTGACAGTCTATCCGTCGATTGTCTTAAAAAATGAGAGTTGGCTGGATAAAAGCAGAAAACCAAAGGGATTAATTGGAGTGGTTTGGGAGATAGTTGGGGGAGGGATACCCGGGGGTTTGATGGCGATGATAGGCCCTAGGAACAGGTGGAGAAATATAGTTGAACTAGATGATGTGGTTGAAGGAATTGTGGGGGCGATGAAAAATGGGGTTGAAGGTGAGGGTTACATTTTGGGTGGTCAAAATATTACTTCAGGTGATTATTTGGATAGTTTGAGGAAACTGGCTAGGACTAAATATGGCTGGAAGATTAGAATTCCGGAATGGCCTTTTAAATTGGTTAAATTATCATCTTCACTGATTAAGTGGCCGAAAATATTGTACAGTATCAGCCAATCATTGCCGGTTAACATGAAATTTTCATCTGAAAAAGCACATAAACAGTGGGGTTATATTCAGAAGTGGAAATTGCGTTAAAAAATATATCTCTATTTGATAGAATGAAATATGTCGCAAAGGAAGCTTAAGAAACAACGAAAAGAGATTGAAAATAAGGTTGTTAGTGAAATTGAGACTGGCCGGCCGAATGAGGGTATCAGAACAATTATTCGTAAGAATTGGATATTTTTAGTAGTGATTGTGGTGGGGACAATATTGTTGTACTTGAACGGCATGCATGGAGATTTTGTATCTGATGATTACGCTACTATTCCGCAAAATCCTAATGTGGCAGACATAAAATATAACATTGTTACCGTTGATTCTAGAAATTTGGTGAATTGGTCCAATACGCTGGTGGCATCAATTTTTGGAGTAGGAAGCCCTGTCCCCTTTCATGTTTATAGCCTACTTATTTATGTGTTGATTTGCGGATTGGTGTTTATCTTTGGATATCAGTTGATGGGGAGAACAGTAGCGATGATTTCGACGGTAATATTTTGTGTTCATCCAATTCATGTTGAAGCTGTGTCGTGGATTTCGGGAAAGCCGTACACTTTGTCGACTTTTTTTATACTGTCGATTTTGATCTTATTAAAAGCTTTGATGGATACGGGTAAACGAAAGTATTTAATTGCGATGGTGTTTTGTTTACTGATGGCGTATAAGGCTGAAGGAGCCAGATCGTTAACTATATTTTTCTTGGTCCCCTTGTTGCTGATATATAGAGGGACAAAAGGGGTAAAATTTGATTTTAGAAAAATATTGTTATTTGCCGGTATTTTGGCGCCGATTATCTTATTATTAATCTGGTCAAGAATTATGACCAGAGTTGGGGTGGTTAATTCCGGATATAACTCTAGTGAGAGTATTTTTTATAATCCTTTTTTTCAATATCCGACTTCGATAGCAAAATACCTTCAACTGTTGGCGGTTCCGACTGATTTGACTCTGTATCACACCATGTTTGTATTTCCTGTTTGGTTGAATTGGGCGATAACTTTGAGTTACCTGGGGGCGGTGGGCTATTTTTTCTTTAAGAACAAAAAAATATTTTTTGGATTAACTTTTATTTTTTTGGCATCAGTATCTTCGATGGCTCCGGTTAAGGTGGCTTGGTTGGTGGCAGAAAGATATATGTTTTTTGGATCATTAGGATTTTGTTTGGTGATTGGATTGATAATTAATTATATTTTTGAAAAAAGCCAATACATTGCAGTAGCGATTTTTAGCTTGATAGTGGTATTGTTTAGTTTTCGAACTTATTTGAGAAATATTGATTGGCAAACAAACCACAATCTATGGGTTAACACCTGTCAGGTATCGCCAAATTCGCATAATGCCTGGAATAATATTGGCGATGATTATGACAAGTTGGGGCAATACGAAAATGCGATTAAAGGATTTACTCAGTCGACCGTGGTTAAACCAAATTATGCCGACGCTTTTCATAATCGGGCTAACATCTTTTTTAAAACCGGGAGATTGGATTTGGCTAGAGATAGCTATAATACGGCACTGTATTTTTCACCCAACTTGTTTCAAACATATTTGAGTTTGACCCAAATTGATTTGATGGAGAGTAAGTTGCAATTGGCTTTACAGCATGCATCAAAAGCGGTAGAGCTGGAACCTAACAATCCACAACCGGCTTATGTGCTGGCGATTGTTTACGCTCAAGCGGGTGAGGTGGATAAAGCCAAACAAATATTAACCAAAATTGTACAGATTTATCCTGGTTATAAGATCGCAGTTGAAGCGTTGAATCAATTGAATAAGTAGGTTTGATAAATGATATGAAGAAAATTCCTCGCTTTTTATTTGTTCACCCTGAAGAAGAAAATATTGGGATTGAATATTTGTCGGCTTCTTTAAAAAAGAACAAGATACTAATTGAATTACTGTATTTGCCAAGGCCTTATAACAATATTGCCTTTCATTTTTTAAAAAATAAAAACACTAAGCCTGAGAGTGAAATAATTTTGGAAAAAGTAAAATCGTATCACCCTGATGTGGTCTGTTTTTCTCCTTTTACGTCTCAGTATTTGTGGACGATTGAGCAAGCGAAAAAAATTAAAAAACAGTATCCTGGTATTTTTATACTGTTTGGTGGGGTACATGTGAATTCGGTACCTAACGAAGTAATTAAAATGAAAGAGGTTGATGGAATGATTGTGGGAGAAGCTGATTATCAAATTGTTGAATTTGCCAGAAAGTTTTTTGATCAAAAAAAACTATTGTCTGTCCCCTCTTTGTGGATTAAAAATAAAAAGAAGATTATTAGAAATAAATTAGCACTTTTGGAAAAGAATCTGGATAAATTGCCTTTTCCCGATAAGGACATATTTTATTCACAAGTTCCAAAACCGTTGACGGAAACAACGTACGTCATTATGGCCAGTAGAGGTTGTCCGTTTGCCTGTTCTTATTGTGCAAATAATATTTATAAAAAATTATATTTAGGACAAAAGAGATTGCGCTTTAGATCTCCGGAGAATGTGGTG
>Ga0209800_10002025_pt1 | contig 18934 bp, 17 predicted proteins | sample Higcelweek8metaG_FD_187174 | JGI IMG/M metagenome (GOLD analysis project Ga0209800, IMG submission 187174) | Freshwater pond sediment microbial communities from the University of Edinburgh, under environmental carbon perturbations - High... | ecosystem: Environmental > Aquatic > Freshwater >...
CATGCTTCGCAACGAAGATAACGCTGGTTACCGCACCATATTGAAAAATACGCTGGAATACGACCCTGAAATTCTTAAACGTTATGTAAATTTCATGAACAATCCGGATGAACGAACTGCAGTTGAACAATTTGGTAAAAGCGATAAGTATTTTGGGATTTGCACATTAATGGTAACTTTGCCAGGTTTACCCATGTTAGGGCATGGCCAGATTGAGGGATACGCTGAGAAATATGGCATGGAATTCCGTAAACCTTACTGGAACGAATCACCTGATCCGGGGTTGATTGCCAGACATGAATTCGAAATATTCCCACTCCTCCACCAACGCGAGCTTTTTGCTGGAGTCGATAATTACTGGATGTATGATTTTGAACGGATAGATGGGATAGACGAAAATGTCTATGCATTTACCAATCAATTCCAGGGAAAAAACGCGCTGGTAATCTTCAACAATAATTTCCTGGAAACAACAGGCAGAATTAAAGGGTCTGTCAGCCAGGCGGTTAGAGTCGGAAAATCCAAACAAAATAAACGGACGGATATTGCCAAAGTTTTCAACCTTAGCCGCAACTTCAATGCGTTCCTGAAGTTTCGTGACCAGAGCACCGGTTTATGGTTTATCCGGCCCGTTGATGAGCTAATCTATAATGGATTCTCGATTCATTTGCATGGGTATGAGCATCACGTTTTTCTTGATTTCCAGGTCGTAATATCAGATGCAATCCACGATTATGGAAGATTATGGTCAGTCCTTGGGCAAGATGGCGTACCTGATATCGATTCTGCCCTCGAGGAACTTATTTTACAACCCGTAATGTCCCCCTGGCAGCAGCTCATGAACAAGGGATATTTGGATTATCTATTTTCTGCCTTACAAGAAGGAAATCCTTCCAATCAACTAAAAACAGAATTTAAATCGAAATCGATTAAGTTCTTAGACGGAATCCGGGTTATGGCTCACCTTGAAGGTGATAATAATGCAATTGTTACTTCCATGACCAATAAATTGATCCCTCTATTAGGGCTCCAACAAACTCTCAAATCATTTTCGATCCCGGAATCAAGGCAAGTCAGAAAAATAGCAGAAAATGCTTTGGAAAACTTTACTAATTCAAAATGGCTCCCCTATACTTTGATTACCTGGGTGATGTTAAGTGAAATTGGCAGACTGTCATCTCCTGAAGGATCAGACGAACGCGCTATCAGTTGGATGGATGAATGGCACCTCGGAAAAGCCTTTGAAGAAAGCTTAAAACAACTCTCGTTTACTCCAGAAAACTCACCATCAGCCCTGTTAGCAGTGAAAATTGCTATACGTCACCAATCCTGGTTACTTGACCATGGCGATAAACCAGCTAAATTGATCTTGAAAGAGTGGTTATCCGATATTAATGTTCAACATTATCTAAAAGTCAACCGGTATAACGATATCCTTTGGTATAACCGTGAGTCTTTCTCTGAGTTGCTCAATTTGATGCAATTCATCTCATTAATTCAATCGCAAAAAGAAGGCGTCTCAAATGCCCTGCTCGCTGAATCTTTGTTGGCATCAAACGACATAATCAAAGAAATAAGGGTAAAGGATAAAAAATCCAATTACCAGGTGATGAAATTGATCAGCTGATTAGATAGTCTTTATAACTTTCGTAGGCTTGTGCAAACACTATATCACCTGTTATGCCGGTTTCCTCACTCTTTACTCTTGAGAGTAAGGAGACGTATTTTTGACCCAGGTTTGTATTGAGGGTCTTGTCGATTAGATAAATGGCATAAGCTGCATTTGAAATACTGTTTCTTGGTTCAATCCGGTCAAATTCATTAAAAAACCACCCGCAAGATGCGAACATCCGTAAACGGAATTCCTGCGCTCTAAATAACCCTGCTAGCGTCTTTCGTGAATCATCAGGTATTTCGAAATGTGTCTGAGAGCATAACCAGGAATTAAAAGTGTTTTCTCTCAATATCACGTCAATGTATGAAATCCTGGATTTATTCAGATCAATTCCATAATCAAACATAAATTCATTACAGAGGAGATCAATGTCGTGAGCAATTTCGTCGAGTGCATCCCGTAATGGATTCTTCCATTTTGCCCCGGGAGTACAATCGCACTCCTCACGCCATCGTTTTACACCATGGTGGCAACTCCACGAAGTGTTTTCGTGAATGGTTACCAAAGGTAGATCTGAATTTCTTTCAAGATAAGCAGCCGGACCCTCAAGCTGTACACCGATGGATTTTAAAGAGCCATTAACCATCTGGCTCAAGAACATCTCGCGGAAGGTCTGATGATGTCCGTAGAGTTCCCCGTCCGTTGCCATCATGACATATTGGTTGGGATCATTTTTCTCATATTGGGTTTCAATATGATTCCTGACAAAATGATCTGCATTTGAGGTGGCATTAGTATCAAAACTTGCCCTGGCACTTAACTCACCAGAATAAATGAAAATCGCAATTTTCCGATCTCCGGGCAGATTGCCCCAGAATGGCGAATGACCTTGGTGACCGGATGTTTGCACCTGCCATGGCGCTAGTATTGTGAATTTAATGCCCTGGTCAGCCAAAATACATAATGTTTCAATATCAACGGCAGTTTCAGGGAGCCACATACCTTCAGGACTCCGTCCAAATGTATAAATAAAATCTCTTATCCCCCAGGTTATCTCGGCGACTTTCTCCTCTTTAGTGGCCAGCGGAAGGATTGTATGGTGATACGCCTGTGCAATGGCATTCCCGTGTCCAGTTTCAGCTAGAACTCTTAGGTCCGCTTCAACAATCGACTGTAGAGCATCCTGATGTTTTAACCTCAACCAGCGGCTTAAGGTGGGTCCTATGTCAAAACTAATGCGTTCAAAATTCCCGATTTGAATATTTGGTAAATAACACGTTTCGAAAATCTTTTCGTTCCAATCATGGTATGGATATGCACTTATTTCTGTGGGCACATTATCCGTTACTGGGTTTTCTCGGGGAGGTTGGTAAAAATGGGCGTGTACAGTGAAGCTGCGGTTGGAATCCATTTAATGTTGCATCACTTTCTAGATTTTAATTCCAAAAGGTAATCAAGGTTCTGATGAAAACGATTCGGTATAATCCCAAATTGCCGTGGGAGACTATCGATGTTTGTTGTACGATCATCAGCCAGGTAATCCAACCAGAAAATTGAAACCGGGAATCTAGGGTAAAGTTGGTTTATCCATAAAGAAAGCGTGCGCAAGTATGCCGGCGAAACCGAAACAATCCACCTCTTGATTTCAACCTTCTTCATCACCATCTCAATTATCTGGCGATAAGGCAAGGCTTCAATTCCGCCAACCGAAATCGTTCTGTTGATCATTTTAGGATCATCTTTGAGTAAGCTAAAACAATGGATCAGGTCATCGATCCAGATGGGTTGAAGGAGATTTTCACCATTCCCGGGGATAAAGAAAAAAGGTGGATAATAGCTCATCAATCGCACAATTGGTTCAGTAAATTGATCACCAGGACCAAACACAGCCCCGGTCCTCAATATTGTGTATGGCACTCCGCATCCCATGATCCAATTTTCGGCAATAGCTTTCGCTTTGAGAACCGGGTAAGCAGATGCCCGATTAGAGCCATGATGACTCAGAAAAAAGATGCGCTCTAATTTAGATTGCCTGGCAGCATTGATCAGTGTAATCGTTCCCTCAACATCAACTTTATTTAAATCACCTGCAGTACCCTTTCTCTCTGCGCCTGCCAGGTGGTAAACCTCACTTATGCCCTTTAGCGCGGCTTTCATCCCCTGGCTATCGTTTAAACTGCTGATTGCCACCTCAACAGGGATACCCTTGGGGAAGTGTGGAGAATCTGAAGAAGGTTTTAGGAGAATGCGAACATCCTGACCAGAATCCACCAGGGATTTGACCAGGTGTCTGCCGATAAATCCGGTACCACCAGTAACGAGGATCACTCCCGAAATTATACCTGAGCTTCAGAAATAACACCGGCCTTTTGGCATATTTCTTGCTACAAGAGTATTGGGAAGAGGGATTTTTGTGCGATTATGAAAACATCGAAAGAAAATTCAACCCTAATAACCAATAAAATCGGTTTCCATTATTTTCAGGATACCGCACATTACACGAATAAGGATCTGAACACCTGGTTACCAGAACTGGTTAAATTAAATGCTGGCTGGGTGGTGCTTTTATCCGATTCCTCTCGAGCGATCCCCGAACAATTCATCCACGGACTCAAAACAGCCAATATTACGCCCATCGTCCATTTTTACTTTCGTTTACCCGATGCGCCATCCCCTGCGGACATGCGCGCGATATTTGAAGCCTACGCGCACTGGGGAGTAAAATATGTTGTTATGTTCAACAAGCCAAATCAAATCAGTTCATGGTCATCTGCAAGCTGGTCTCAACAGGATTTGGTGGAAAGATTCATTGACCGTTTTCAACCCCTGGCCAACGAAGCCTTGAGATGCGGGTTAATTCCGGTTTTCCCGCCGCTTGAACCGGGTGGTGATTACTGGGATACCTCATTCCTTCGATCAGCCCTGGCTTCGATAAAACGCCGTAGCGGCGAGATTCTTCTTAATCGCATTTCATTCGCTGTTACCACTCACACTTTTGGTCGCGATCTTAACTGGGGGGCAGGCGGTCCGCAAAAATGGGCTAGTGCAAAACCATATTTCACACCTGTCGGAGGTGAAGACCAGTGTGGTTTTAACAATTGGCAATGGGTTGAATCAATCGCAAAAAATGCGGGTGTCAAAGATGTAAACTTGTTTCAGTTTGGATGCGGCATTAAAACTAAGACCGAACATTACTCCCCCGTCATCCACTCCGAAATCATTGAAGAGATACTTGAGAGAATTCAGACTCCGGCTTTTTCTACCGTAAAAGCTTCACTTTTTTGGCTACTTTCTGCTGAATCCGGCACTGAAGAAAATTCCCAGGCATGGTTCAAAGCCGATGGCAAGACTTTACCCATTGTCAAAGTATTAATTATAGAAGATGAAGCCGTAGCTAATAAAACAGTCCCCATGAAGAAAAATAGTAGCTCTGATGACCTTGAAAATGAAACTGAGTATCCGCATCCAATTGACCACTACCTCCTGCTTCCCTCTTATGAGTGGGGAGTTGCAGATTGGCATCTGGAAGTGACACGTCCTTTTATCATCAAACACCGTCCTACGGTGGGTTTTTCGATTGATGAAGCCCTGCTCGCAAAAAAAGTAACCGTGATTGGTGGCGACCAGGACTTTGCTCCAGAAATGATTTCCCATTTACGTAATTGCGGTTGTGAAGTTGAACAAATATCAGGCGATGGTACAAGTATTGCAACAATATTGTCACAGAGGTGAACTATGACCATCACACTTCCAAGCACTCCTATTATCCATACACCCATCAATGCCAAAGCTCCAGTTCTCAAAGTCATTGGTCTTGGCGGAGGCGGGCAAAATACTGTCGACCGGATGATCGAACTTGGGTTATCTGGCATTGACTTCATTGCCGCTAACACAGACGCCCAGGTACTTCGTAAATCCCTTGCGCCAGTAAAAGTTCACCTAGGACCAATCCTCACCCGTGGCCTAGGAGCCGGTGGTGATCCCTCTGTCGGAGAAGCGGCTGCGGAAGAAAGCCTGAAAGACCTGAATGATGCCCTTTCCGGTGCTGACATGGTATTCCTGACCGCAGGTATGGGTGGTGGTACCGGGACAGGGGCGATTTCCGTTGCTGCCAGGGTAGCTAAGAGTGCTGGTGCAGTTGTGGTTGCAGTTGTAAGCCTGCCCTTTGGTTTTGAAGTTGGTCACAGGCAGAAAAACGCCCGTGAGGGAATGAAAAAGCTGCAGCAGTTCACAGATACAATGATCAGCGTTCCCAATGATCGATTATTACAATTTGCTCCCCGAGACCTTCCTTTGGAGATGGCATTCCGCCTGGCAGATGATGTTTTACGTCAGGGCGTCCAGGGTATTTCTGAATTGATCACCCAACCGGGTTTGATCAACGTGGATTTCTCGCATATTCGAGCGATGATGAAGAATGGTGGTGGGTCTCTTCTTGCCATAGGTACAGGAGAAGGTCCGAATAAAACTGAAGAAGCGCTTGAACATGCACTTCATCACCCAATGCTTGAAACCATCAATATTGCAGATGCCGGCGGGATAATCGCTAATTTCACCGGAGGGAAAGACCTGGCATTCCTTGAAGTAATGGAATCCTTGAATCACCTTCAAAAAATGGCTCGTCCTGACGCAACCATTATTCCGGGTGTAGTCACCGACGACAGGATGGAAGATCGTGTCCAGGTTATTCTGGTTCTTACAGGCATCGGTGCAACCTCTGTGGATAACACAACCGAAAAAGATTATGAAGATGAGAAAATGGAAAGTGGAGAAGCAATCGAGATCCCCACATTCACTGCCGGTATTTCTCATCAAGTGTCAATGGCAGGGTCCTCGACCAATTTGGATATCCCGGCTTTCTTACGCCGGCGATTAACAACCTAGGAGATGATTTGATGGAGGATAAGCATATCCAGCAAGTGTGCAACAGTGTTTATCGGCAATTTCCCGAGGTTCGTGGAGCCCGCCCATCTGTATCCTCTTTGCCTGGCGACAAATTTCAACTGATCTTCCATGGTAAAGGTGAGACGCCAGATGGCAAGCAAATAAACCGTACAGTCAGAGTTACCGCATCAGAAAATGGAAAAATCCTTAAACTTACCACCTCACGTTAAAGAGGAAGAATGTTTGCACAAATTACGAATAAAATTGAATTAACTTTCTGGGATGTCAGCATCTCGTTTCTCACTAAAGCCACCTGGCTCAAATGGCCAATCGGACAGGTGTTGCACATCATTCAGGATGAGAATCTCAAAACTAAACTTGCATCGATGGTAGTGATTGCCTGTGCCGGTTTTGGAGTTGGCATGTTAGCTTACTTTATCTATTTATTAGGTTAATGATTAATCACCAAAAAACAGTCTATGGACTGTTTTTTGTTTTAAACGAAATGATAAAATAACTAATGAGTATAGTAAATAAATAAAATTATGAAGAAAATTACTGTGTTATTGGCGTTCATTCTTTTTTCAGGTTTTATCCTGATCGGATTTAAATTAGCGGCCAGAGTCTTCCCTTTGCGTCAGGCTTCACGAACCGAGACCAGCCTTCCCTCCCCTGAACCTTATGAACAAAGTAACTTCATATTATTCCAGGTTAATGATCTGCAAATAAAAAATCCCCAACTCATTGCAATTTGGGTTAATTTGAAATCAACCTCTCCTTCCAGTGAGTTATTTTTCGTTTCATTGTATCCAACAACCGATCTGGAAAAAAACGACCAGATAAAATCCATCTTCTCCTTGACCAGGGACCATCAATTGACTGCAAGTTCCTTTCGGCGTTTTAAACGCATTTTTGATCTTGCTTTTGATGGCTATTTTGTTGTCGACAATTCTGGATTATTAAGCCTTGCTTCCAATGCCAGTGTTGAACAGCTGGAGCTTATTAGCGATTCACCTCTATCACTCGAGTCAGTGGCACTTGTTCAAAAAAGTGGAAAAGTATTTCTTTCAAAGATTTGTGATCTCCTTTCCTCTGGCGCTGGAAATTCCTTTTTCTCTCAGGTGGATTGGAAAACCCTCATGCCAGCCCATTTTATAAGCAACAAGACCTCTAATGATTTTCAAGAGCTAATATTGCAGGACAATCTTTCATCGGAAAATAAAACCTGCAATGTCATAATTCCAGAATAATCAAACCAAAACTATCTTATTTATTCTTACGCTATGTTATAATGTTGCGTTTTAACTAATCTATTGAAAGGGATTTAAATGTCAAATTTGAAAGTAAATAAAGATCTCGTAGTCAGTATGGACTACGAACTAAAAGTGGAAAATAGTGTTGTCGATTTTTCTGAAGAAGGCGACCCGCTAATATTTCTCCAGGGTCATGGAAATATCATCCCGGGGTTGGAAAAAGCTATCCAGGGAATGAGTGTTGGCGAATCCAAGAATGTGTCAGTAAAAGCCGTTGAAGCATATGGCGAATATGAACCCGATAACTTTATTGAAGTTCCAAGAGCTGAGTTTCCAGAGGAAATTCCTCTCGAAATAGGTACCGAAATTGGTGTTAACGATGAAAATGGCGAAGAATTATCCGCTTACATCGAAGAAGTTGATGTCGATAAGATTACTTTGAACTTCAACCACCCTCTTGCCGGCAAAGACCTGGAATTCAAAGTCAAAATCGTTGAAATCCGCGAAGCGACCGCTGAAGAACTTGAGCACGGTCACATTCATGAAGACCACGAATGCTGCTGTGAGGGTGACGAAGATTGCGATTGTGAGCACGACGGAAGTTGCAACTGCGACCATAAATCCAAAGCCACTGACTGAAACAAAGAATAATTGCTAAATTAAGGCTGCCATCTGGCAGCCTTAATTTTTATACAATAACGTTTCACCGGGTGCCACCTGCTTTATTTCTATACCCCTTACCTTGCTGAAAGTTTCCATAACCAATTCAGGATCCTCCTGGTTTATTGAAAAGAGGTCGTTGTGCATGGGAATTAACACCCTGGCATTAATTGCCAATGCAAGGTCGACAGCTTCATGAGCAGTTAGATTCCCTACAATTCCCAGCTTCTCACGTTTATTGTCTCTTCCGTTCACTGGCAGACAGGCGATATCAACTCCCCACTTGGGGTTGAGGATATTTTCAACGATCCCATTATAGAGAATAGTATCCCCCGAATGGTAGAGCACAACATCATCCAATCGAATCAGATATCCCAGGTATTTATACTCACCTGATTGTGAATTTTGTTCGATCTTGTAATGAGCAGACGGAAGACTGCAATATTCAATCCCCGGGGTTCCCGCCAGGATACTGGTCTTGGCACTTGGAATCACGACCTCATTATGGAAATTCTCAAGAACAATAAGATGTTCCCTTACTTGTGCAGGACCGATAAAAAAGCACTTTGGATTATTGTCTGCAATCACCCTCAAGGTATCGAGATCGCAATGGTCTGCATGATCATGTGTAATAAATACAGCATCAATCACAGGTAAATTTTCAGGAAGAATTGGCGGTGGAAAGTTGCGGGAGAAAAGTTCGGCGCTTCCATATCCTCCAGTGACCACAAAATTTGAAAGATATGGATCAATTATGATGGTTGCTTTTTTACCGAGTATTAAAATGCCGGCTTGCCCAAGAAATTTTATTTGCATAATTTGCCCAGTCTTTTTAGGTTTGATTATATCCACCATCTGAAATTGAACTTATAATACTTTATAAGGTATTGAGGTATGAGATGCCCGTCAAGATCGTAACTGATAGTACTTGTGATCTCCCTGCTGAAATCATAGACCAATATGAAATTTCTGTAATCCCTGTTTATGTTAACCTGGGAGAGAGCAGTTTTTTAGATGGAGTAGATCTCAACAGGGAAGCTTTTTATTCTAATCTTGAAAACTCAAAAACAATTCCAACAACATCCTCTCCGTCCATTGATAGTTTCGTTAAGACTTTCACAAAACTTGCCAGTAAGGGTGCTGATTCAATTTTATCGATTCACCTCTCGTCAACAGTTAGTGGAGTGTTTAATGTAGCAGTCATGGCAAGTCGTTCGATTAAGCACAACCTTGTTCGCACCTTTGACGCCGGACAGATTAGCCTCGGAACCGGATTCATTGTGGCAACTGCAGCAAAAATGGCACAAGCTGGTAAAAATCTGAAGGAAATCCTGGAAGGAATTCATGATCTGGCAAACAGAACCTATACATTTGCAATCATTGACAATCTTAACTATCTTAAGCACAGTGGACGTATTTCTCAATTTAAAACTTTAGTCGGAAGTATTCTCAGGGTAAAACCAGTTTTACGGTTTTACAAAGGAATTCCGACGGTGGAAATTGTCCGAACCAATAAAGTTGCAATTCAACACCTCATCAATTCGGTTAGATCGCTTGGAAAACTTGAGAGGGTAAATGTTTTACACATCAATGCCCCTCAAAAAGCACAACTTTTACTTAAAACCGCAAGAGAGTATATTCCTGAATTAAGTTCCGCGAAAATTATTGAGGTAAACCCGGCGATTGCAGCCCATCTGGGTCCAGGCGCCGTTGGTTTTGCTGCGATTGTTGCTTCACCTCAATAGCAATTTATATTAAAGGTAGACTTGATTTGTTTCTTCCAACAACTATTGCAGAAAATCAAATACTAGGCTGGGACTCCCTTGACGTAATCCTGGTCTCGGGTGATACCTACATTGACACTCCCTATTCCGGGGTGGCATTGATCGGGAGGATCCTTGTCTCCCACGGATACCATGTGGGAGTTATTGCGCAGCCATCAACTAATGAGGTATCTGATATTTGCCGTTTAGGTGAACCAAAATTGTTTTGGGGCGTATCAGGCGGTACGGTGGATTCAATGGTGGCGAATTATACAGCTACCTTGCGCAAACGCCGTAGCGATGATTTTACTCCAGGTGGTTTAAACAACCGTAGACCAGACCGGGCAGTGATCGTTTATTCAAATCTTATCAGGAGGGCGTTTAAGAACACTGTGCCCATTGTGTTGGGCGGTATAGAAGCAAGTTTGCGCCGTATCACCCATTATGATTATTGGACCGATAAATTACGCGCTCCCATTCTTTTTGATTCTAAAGCTGATTATCTGCTTTATGGCATGGCTGATAACAGTGTTCTCGAATTAGCGGATGCTCTCAAGGAAAAACGCTCGCCACTGGAAATACGCGGCTTGGCTTATCTTTCAAAATCAGTACCCGAAGGATTCCTTGATCTGCCATCCTTTGAAGAAGTTGTTGAAGATAAAGATGCATTTACCCGGATGTTTACTAATTTTTATCAAAATAATGATGCTATTACAGCAAAGGGGATTGCCCAAAAAAAGGGTCATCGATATTTTGTCCAGAACCCTCCCGCTTTTCCATTAACTAGTTCTGAATTGGATAAGGTGTACGACTCCCCCTGGGAACGGTCGCAGCATCCTTTTTATGCCACCCAGGGTGACGTAAATGCGTTACAGACGATTCAGTTTTCAATCCCCACGCACCGGGGTTGCTATGGTGAATGTAATTTCTGCGCCATTGCAGTCCATGAAGGCCGGACAATTTCAAGCCGCAGTGAAGAATCTATCCTGGCTGAAGCCCGGTCAATGACCAGGCATCCTGATTTCAAGGGAATTATCCGGGATTTGGGTGGACCAACAGCGAATATGTACCAAATTGAATGCCGGAAAAAACTCACCAGTGGTGCCTGCCTGGATAAACGCTGCATCTTCCCCGAAATTTGCCCGGTTTTAAAGGTCGATCATTCACCGCAAGTCGAGCTGCTCAGGAAAATCCGGAAAATACCCGGAGTGCGTAAAGTTTTTATTGGCTCCGGTGTACGTTATGATATGGTAATGGCCGATCATACTTGCGGCCTATCCTATTTATCCGAGGTAGTCGGTCACCATGTTTCTGGGCAGATGAAAGTCGCACCTGAACATACAGATCCTTCCGTCTTAATGATGATGGGAAAACCTTCGAATCAATCCTTAAAATCATTTCGTGAACAATTCGAACGGATTTCCAAAGAAGCGCACAAAGAACAATATCTAACTTATTACCTGATTGCTGCTTATCCGGGTTGCTCTGACACTGAAATGAAAAAGTTAAAAGAGTATGCCACAAACTCGTTGCAAATATCCCCTGAACAAGTTCAAGTGTTTACTCCTACCCCATCAACCTATGCCAGCGTTATGTATTACACTGAACAGGATCCCTTTTCTGGCAAACGGATATTTGTTGAAAAGAATCTGAAGAATAAAATTCATCAAAAAGAGATCCTGACCACTAAACTTTCCCATTTCGACAATCACTCGAGCAAAATGGTTAGTCGTTACAAAACAGATGGCTACGCGAAGCGTATTGTACCAAAAAGGTAACCTCATGAATTCAAACGACAATGTAAAATTTTTTGTCTCTTGCCCGCCAGGTCTGGAACAGCTTTTAGCTAAGGAGTGTTCTTCACTAAACTTGGTGCACAAAACTCCTGCACAAAAAACCTCGGAAGTCCAAAAAGATGTTACTGGTGAGGAGGTTGGCGGATTTGAATTTGAAGGAGCTCTTGAGAATGTATTTAAAGTAAACCTGAATTCTCGTGTTGCCAGCCGCGTAGTAGTACGGCTGGGAGAATTTTATGCTGCCGCCTTTTCGGAACTGGCAAAAAAAGCTTCTAAATTGGAATGGGGTCGTTATCTCAAACCCGGTCAACAGGTAAATTTACGGGCAGTTTGTCATAAATCCAAACTTTATCATTCCGATGCGGTTATCCAACGTGTTCTTAATGCCATTAACCTTCATTTTTCTTCTCCCACAAAATCTGTATTGCCGGTCACCCAATCAGAGGATGGGCAGATGATCTTGATCCGTTTCGTTAATGACCTTTGCACCATAAGTATTGATTCATCCGGTGAGCACCTTTATAAAAGAGGTTACAAGCAGGCTGTCACCAAAGCCCCATTACGTGAAAACCTCGCTGCAGCCATGATCCTGTATTCCGGGTGGGACTTAACTTCTTCTCTAATTGACCCTTTCTGCGGTTCAGGCACGATTCCCATTGAAGCTTCGATGATTGCCAACAAAATTCTCCCGGGTATCACCAGGGAATTCCGCTTCACCGATTGGCCTGGTTTTGACAAGAAGCTCTGGGAATCCATGCTCGAAACCGCAAAAAAGGAGATTGTTAATTCTATTAGCTCAATCTCCGGTTATGACCGCGACGCTGGAGCAATAGAAATAGCCCAGGCAAATGCCGCCCGGGCGGGTCAAAAAAACAACATTAAATTCACTCAACAGGCGGTTTCTTACCTTGAATCCCCCTCGACGACTGGAACCATTGTCACCAATCCACCTTACGGTATCCGCACAAAAGAAAATAATGACTTGCGGGATCTTTACGCACGATTCGGTACAATTCTCATTGAAAAATTCCAGGGTTGGTCTCTGGTTGTTTTATCCTCGGATGATCGTCTCACCGGGAACCTTGGACTAGGTAAACCCATCAGTTTTCTACAATTTTCTAATGGCGGAATTCCGGTTAAATTATTAAAATTCAAGCTGTAATTTCCATTTTTCTTGCCATTAATTGTTTAATGTTAGAATACAAACGGGAAAATCCCGAGTCAAAATTCAACTTTTTCAGGAGAAGAGATGAAGCAAATTCGTGTCTTGCAGTGGGGGTTGGGAGCCATGGGAAGTGGCATGGCAAAATTGATGTTGGAAAAAACAGGATTAAAGATCGTCGCGGTTGTCGATGCCCGACCGGATTTTGTCGGCAAAGACCTTGGAGAAGCGCTTCAACTGGGGAACAATGTTGGCGTGAAAATCACCAATGATCCTGATTCCGTCCTGAAAAAAGATAAAGTTGACATTGTCGTCATCGCCACTACCTCATGGTTAAAAGACCAGATCTCTGATCTCCGTAAAATCCTGAAAGCAGGCATTAACTGCATCTCCATCGCAGAAGAAATGGCAGACGCCTATGCTCAAAATCCGAAATTCGCAAAAGAACTGGATAAACTCGCCAAAGAAAACGGTGTGACCATTATTGGTACCGGCGTCAATCCCGGTTTTGTATTGGATCTTTTGGTTGTGGCATTAACTGCTGGCAATCATACCATCGAACGGATTGAAGCTTCCCGCGTCAATGATTTGAGCCCGTATGGACCCACCGTCATGAACAGCCAGGGAGTTGGAACCTCTCCGGAGCAATTTAGAGCTGGAATTGCCGATGGTTCGATTGTTGGTCATGTTGGATTCCCCGAATCCATTCACATGATCAGCGATGCGCTGGGTCTTGGCGTTGACCGCATCGAACAAACCCGTGAACCGATCATCAGCAAGGTAAAACGCGAAACACCTCACGTCAAAGTGGCTCCTGGAATGGTGGCAGGCTGCTCCCATATTGGTATCGGATACCGCGGCGAAAAAGAAGTAATTAAACTCATTCATCCCCAGCAGATCCATCCTGGTTTGGAAAAACAAGATACCGGTGATTACATCAACATTTTTGGCAAACCTGAAATCCATATGTCCATCAAGCCAGAAATCGCCGGCGGAGTTGCCACTGAAGGAATTGCCGTCAACCTGATTCCATTGGTAGTCGCTGCCACACCGGGTCTAAAACGGATGATCGACCTGCCGATTCCCGCAGCGCTGATGGGTGAATCAGCATATTCGCGGAATAATTGAAGGCTTGATTTTTTTTAAATTTCAATTAGAAATAGGTCATATACCTTCCGGATGGTGATTTATGGCAATAATTTCAAAAGGCACCTGGGTCGAGATCGAACAAATTGTTCTAAACCCTGACCAGCGCGCACCTTCTCTCCCTGAAGAAACCCGTAAAGTACCTTATGTTCTGCGGGTTTCAGGATTTCTGATTGAGGATGGACAACTTGGGCAGGATGTAAAAATTAAAACCATTATCGGTCGCCAATTATCCGGCACTTTAAAGGTTGTAAATCCAAGCTATTCACACAGTTTTGGCAAGACCATCCCGGAATTGTTGACCATTGGCACTGATTGGGAGGATAAATGACCTCCCGTGATATTTCGTACGACGCTGTAATGTCTCGTAAAAACGAGATTATGAAATCTTCAATGCAGTTGGATTATGAAGAGTTCATCCAAAGCCCAATCGCCTTCGATTATGAACGGATGATGACAGCGACGGGTTATTCAATGGATGACATCATCCGCATCCAACAGGAAACTAAAGTTGGCAATACTCCTCTGTACGAACTAAAAAACTTGACGAATGCAATCCGCAGTCTTTCCCTAAAAGGCAAAGGTGCCCGCATCTTTGTGAAAGATGAAGCCGCAAATGCCTCCGGCAGCTTCAAAGCCCGACGTGCTTCCATCAGTGCCTTTGATGCCCAGAAAAAGGGATACAAAGGCATGATTGCTGCCACTAGTGGCAATTATGGTGCCGCAGTAGCTTCACAGGCTGCGCAGCGTGGTTTGAAATGCATCATCGTCCAGGAACTCTACGACAGCCGCGGGGTTGGTCAACCCGAAATCATTGAAAAAGCCCGTGCGTGTGAAGCTTACGGCGCGGAAGTCATCAAGCTTACCGTTGGTCCAGAACTCTTTTACATGCTCTTACGCACCCTTGAAGAGACAGGTTTCTTTAATGCCAGCCTGTATACCCCATTCGGTATCCGTGGGGTTGAAAGTCTCGGTTACGAGATCGCGCAACAATCACGCCAGCTCCTCGGTAAAGATCCCGATGCTGTTGTGGTCACCCATGCCGGTGGCGGCAACATCACTGGAACAGCTCGTGGACTTATTGCAGCCAATGCAAATTCAACCCGCGTGATAGCCTGTTCTGTGGACCTGACCGGCTTGCACATGGCATCTGACCGTGATTTCAATCGCAAATCATTTACCACCGGGCATACCGGTTTTGGCATTCCATTTGCCACCTGGCCTGACCGGGTAGATGTACCGCGCAACGCTGCCCGTAGTTTACGTTACATGGATGAGTACCACCTGGTCACCCAGGGAGAGGTCTTCTATATCACCGAATTACTAACGAAAATCGAGGGACTCGAGCGCGGTCCTGCCGGCAATATCAGCCTCACCGCAGCCATTTCCCTTGCCAGGGAGATGGATGAGGACAAGGTGATCGTTGTGCAGGAAACGGAATATACCGGTGCCGGCAAACATCACAACAGTCAACTCTCCTTTGCCCGTGAGAACGGTATTGAAGTCCGCCGCGGTGATCCTGCAGATGACTGCCCCGGAAAGACAATCATCATTCCACAGCATCTGGCACAGGTACAAAGCAAACGCCAGGATATTGACCACCTGCGGCGAGCGTACCTGTCAAATGCAGCCCACCGGTACCCCGTTCCGCAATGGTCAAAAGCTGATATTGCATTTCTCGCACAGGATATAAAGAAAAACCCTGAATGGGTGCAGAATAATCTACCAATTTAGCCAACCAAGAGGACTCAAATGACCCAGGATAGAATTGAGATTTTTAACCAACGACGAAAAGAACTTGAAAAACTTGATGATTCAGAGTTAAAAACGCGTTTCTGGGAACTCTGTAACCAGGTCGTTGAACCCATCGTAGACCTCGCACGCACCCACACTTCCCCATCCATTGAACGGTCAGTGTTACTGCGCATGGGAATTGACAGTATCACCGCTCATGCTGTTGTGGACCGTGTTCTTGAAGCAGGCTTATTGGCCAAAGGTGCTGGTCATGTAGTCCTTAAGATTTCAAAAAAGATCAACTGTGACCTGCGTACTGCCGCTGCGGCAATAATCGAAAACAAAGAAATCCTGAATGGATTATTCAATTAGCATTTTGAGGCCAACCAATGACCAATCCACAACCAATTGATCCCAATAAAAAACTTGACATCGAGTCGATTCTCGAGGACCTCGAACATTACCATCCACGACGTAAAGGCTGGACCTGGCGTGAAGTCCCTGAAAATGGGATTGAAATGGGTCCATTCCACTACCGCAATATGTCCAAACCGTTGAAAAATGGCATTGGTCTTCCCGCGTCAAAGTATTTTGACCACATCGACCCACAACCCAGTTGCGTCGTCACCACAGAAATCGCCTCCGGGCGTTTTGAGGATGACATCCGTCGCATGCGCATGGCAGCCTGGAATGGTGCTGACCACATTATGGTCATTCGCACTACCGGTCAAAGCCATATCGATGGTCTACTCGAAGGCACTCCTGAAGGCGTCGGTGGCGTCCCCATCACACGTAAACAAATTCGAGCCAGTCGTAAAGCCTGTGACATGATTGAAGATGAAGTCGGGCGCCAGATCAATTTTCATAGTTATGTCTCCGGTGTGGCAGGACCTGAAGTCGCTGTCCTTTTTTCTGAAGAAGGCATCAATGGCGCTCACCAGGATCCGCAATACAACGTACTTTACCGGAATATTAACATGTACCGCTCATTTGTGGATGCCGCTGAAGCCAAAAAAGTGATGGCCGGCGCAAATATTTTCCAGATCGATGGCGCTCACAATGCCAATGCCACCGCCAAGTCAGGTTGGCTGGTAATGCCGGAGTTAATGGTCCAGCATGGCATCAATTGTGCCTTCTCAATTGCCGTCGGTATGGACAAAAACCTGATTGGTCTTTCAACTGTACCGCCTGATGCCCCCCCCGCTCCCAAGCTGTGGTATGACCTGCCTTACGCAGTAGCGCTGCGAGATCTCTTTTCTGATTTCAAAATGCGTGCCCAGCAAAATACCCGTTACATCGAAGCAGATATTGAAGAAGCGGTTCGCACCCATACCATCGACACCCTCATATCCATGCTGACCAGCGCTGACATCCAGAGCACCATCACGCCGGATGAAGGCCGCAATGTCCCCTGGCACTATAACAATATCCGTGGCATTCAGACCGTTAAGCAAACATGGGCAGCCTTGGATGGCATCAAAGAATTGTTATCCATCAATCACCAGGGACCTATGGGTGAAATGGTGCGTGACTTGAAAATCCGGGCTATCGCCTTCCTTGAGGAAGTAATTGCCACTGGCGGTTATTTCGCTGCCGTAGAAAAAGGGTTTTTTGTCGATTCTGCCAAGTACCCTGAACGCAGTGGAGATGGCATTGCCCGCGATGGCAAGGGTGGTGTTGGTGCTGGCTCGATTATTGAACGTGACCCGGATTACTACGCTCCGGTTTGTGACCATTTCGGTGAAAACCATCTTCCCATTGGAATCGAATGTGCCTGTGACCCGATTGACGGGTGCACCTTGTGCAAACCTGAAAAAATCGTCTACATAGATGAACTTGATCCTGACGATAGTTGCAACAAACGCCTTGAAGCCACCTATCCTTACCGGAAAGGCGGAAAGGTTAAACCGGAGGCGGAATGGGCTGGAGACGGTACGATCCTTACCCAGTTCTTTGTGCCGCTAACGGAGGATTTTGCAGCGGCTTATGGCATTGAAATGTCAAAGAAACTCGGGCTCGTGGACCCGCAAGTAGTTAATATTGAGGTCATGCAGCCGTCCGAAGGATGCTTTGTTGAAGTGAAAGGCAAGATTAATTTCGATATCGAACTTGCTTCGTTAAAAGTACCCGAAAAGGAGATCATCCTTCCTGAGGAAGAACTTCGTGAAGCTGTGAAGAAAATCGGCTTGAAAGTTGTCGCTGCCACGGTAGGAGAAGATGAACATAGTGTCGGACTGCGAGAGATCCTGGATATCAAACACGGCGGCATTGAGAAGTATGGCGTCAAATACTATTACCTCGGCACTTCCGTCCCTGTCAGCAAGCTGATCGATGCAGCCATCGAAACCGGCGCCCAGGCGATTCTAATTTCAACCATTATCAGCCACAATGACACACACCGCATTCAGATGAAAAAACTGGCGGATCTATGTGTTGAACGCGGCGTACGTGACCGGCTGATCCTAATCGCCGGTGGTACCCAGGTCAACCGTGAAATGGCAAAAGAAACCGGTCTTGACGCCACTTTTGGCAGAGGCACTAAAGGGATACACGTTGTCAATGCCATCGTGAAAAACCTGAAATCCCGTGGGTTGTTCTAACCACCGGAGAATCATTGCCCAAAAAAATAGAATTCCTCACCGTTGAAATTGGTTCCACCATCACCAAGGTGAATGGATTTCAATTAGGTCAGGATGGAAGTTTTGAACTCCTTGCTCAGGGTTTTGCGCCTACCTCAATTTCTGAAGGGGATATCCGAATTGGGTATGAATCGGCATTATCAGAACTCAAAAATTTAAAAATAGCTATTGCACCTGACGTAAAGGTTTATGTAAACAGCTCTGCTGCAGGTGGACTGCACATGACCGTACATGGGCTAACTTATAGTATGACCGCCCGGGCAGCCCGTGAAGCTGCGTTGG
>Ga0209800_10002027_pt1 | contig 18919 bp, 21 predicted proteins | sample Higcelweek8metaG_FD_187174 | JGI IMG/M metagenome (GOLD analysis project Ga0209800, IMG submission 187174) | Freshwater pond sediment microbial communities from the University of Edinburgh, under environmental carbon perturbations - High... | ecosystem: Environmental > Aquatic > Freshwater >...
CACCGAGAGAAAGACGCAACACATACTCGACTACACTTTGATTTCTTTCGTATAGAGTAGTATTGACACGCCTAGTACCAGGAGGACCGGCAACAAGTCTTGCACGGTTTGCCAAGTCGGCAATATTTCTTTTCCTTGCTTTCCCGGCAAGCAAGTCTTCCCTTCTCAAAAGAACAGCATCAGAAACGCTAAAAGCATTAGGGGCAACAATTCTTAAAGGAAACACCCAAACATTACGTCTAATGCCATTAGCCCCAAGCTGCACACTTTGGTAAGGAGCGGCGTCGAGTTCAACTTCTCCCATATATGTATAGGAACATGGCTCAAATACCTCAAATAGGTAAACTGCAATTTGTATGTCTCTTGCATTGAATAGTGTGCGATTTTGACGGTCGAGCTCCTGGTGCCCGTCTTGCCCCATTCCAGTATAATGCAGCACACCATCGATCCATTTATCTTCATACAAAGCTTTAAATGGATCAGAAATGAGTATCAGACAGTTATTCACACGAGAACGGCGCATACCACCGCTGTTGCCAACTCTGAACTGAGCACAAATTTCATTATTACTCAGGATATCACCTGGATTAGGGGGCATAATTCTGTCCTTTTCGTAACTGTACGCACGAGGGGCTGCCGTCCAACGTCCAAAGGTATTACTCGTTTTGTCCCCCCGCCTGGTCGCCATTCCCGACGGGGGGGACCTAATCTACTCGTCCAAGTTCGCCGTCAGGAACATGCCCTTCTCCAGCGACTGGAAAAAGGCCTGATACGGCAGCGGGTCCTCGATGGCCTGAATGCCCAACTGGGCATTGGCGCGGACGCGCATCTGCTTCGTGCCCTTGGGCTGCACCATAACCGTCATGCGCAGGCCGCCGCGGCCGCCCAGCTTGGTGGCCGTCACGGTGCCCAGGTTGGAGTCGGCCTTATCGATGACGAAGCTCAAATCCTGCAGGGTGGAAATCACCGTGCGCATGGTGGTCATCTTGTCTGTGGTGTCAAACACTCGGCTCTGCATGGTGCGCAGCTTCACCTGAGACTCGGTGCTGGTGGCCAGCGCCTGCTTGTTCGGATCTGCACAGCCGGAGGCCGCAACGACGACAAAGCAAAGGGGAAGAATGGCGCGAAGGAGAGTTTTCATATGTCGTTAGCCTCCAAAAAGACTGATTTCGAGAGCTTCTCGTAGAATTCTTTGTAGAGCTCCGGGGTTTCAAGGGCTTCCATGCGGGAAACAAACCCCTGGGTGTTCATGACAACACGCTGGAAGGTGACCCGCACGCGCGTGGCGCCAAAGTCCTGGTTCTTCATCCGCTGGGTCAGATCTCCGTTTAGCTCCCTGGCAAACTGATCCGCCAAGGCTTTGCCGGCCAGGGAGGCATCGGCCACGGGCAGCACGTCGCGGAATTCATCCGTCAAGCTCTGCTGCAGCTTGCCCGAAACACGGGCGCACGCGGCGTTGATCACCTCGGGCGTCAGCTTCTTGGGGGGCTGCGCATTGGCGGACTTAACCTTTGGCCGTGCCATAGGCGCGGTGACAAGAGAGACGCGGATTGTTTGCTGCTTGTCTATCGGCATGGAGCCGCCGCCCAAGGCCGCCACAAAGATGGCCATGGTCACCTGGCCGGCGTCTGTGGCGTCGCGGGTTTTGGATCCGACAATGATGCCGAGGTCAGGGGTCGATTCGTCGAGCTGGAAGCCCAGGTCCTGCAGCACCGAGGCCGAGGCTGTGAGCACCATCTTTTCGTCGTTGGTGTCGTAGCGTTTGGTCTGCAACTGGCGGTTTCTCATGCTCTCGGGGGCGAGGGTCAGCATGTCCTTGGAAATCTGCGCATGGTTGGCGCAGCCCCCGGCAACGGCTGCCAGCAAAAGCAAAGCGAAAACGCGAAGCTGTGGCAATACTTTCATGCTGCCGCCCTAAAAGCTGGACTGGCGGTAAGCGAAGTCACGCACCTTGCCCTGTTGGTCGAACTTGACGATGACGGTCAGCGTGCGCTGCGTGGTGGAGGAAGCCCCGGCGCCCTGATTGTAGCTGCCGCCGCCCAAGCCGCCGCCCAGCAAACCGCCGCTGGAAGCGCCGCCCAGAATAAGGGCGCTGACGCCGCCGGTGGACGTGGAGTAAGCGCTCTCGGTCGAAATCTTGTCGTACACCACACCTCGCGGCGCTCTTCGTCGGTGGAGACGAGGTTCGGCGAGCCGAGGACCTCCACCACCTGCGCGTTGGTCATGCCGACCTTTATTTCGCGCTGGACCTTGCCCGCGGTGAGGCGGTCGCCGCCTTCGTCACGAACGGCTGCGCGGTGCTGCGCCGTGCTCATGCAGCCGGTAAGAAGAAAAATGCACAGGGCGATGCAACTCATTCTACGCATGAATCAGTTCCTCCATGGATTTCGTGGGTCCGTTCTCGCTTGCTCATAGTCCATACATCGTTGAAATTTGGTCGTATCCGGCGGGATAAACCCGTCGCACTGCCCTGCGTTGGCTTTACGTAGGGCGTGCATGGTTTCCCGATACGCTTTAAACACGTCGTCGTCATCCTCCCACAGGACACAAGCCGACGTGAGAAATGCCTGAATCGACGTATTGAGCACCTTCACCTGGTCCGCATGGTCGACCTCATGGTCCGCAGCCAGGCACAGCTTTTGGTAGCTCCGCATGGCCGCGCACTGGACGAGATCCTGGCCGATAGCCTGGCGGTCGGCATCCAAAGAATCCGCCATCGCCGGGGCCACCCAAAACGCAAGGGCGCAAGCCAGAGCCAGCCCCACGCCTGTCCCTTTGGCACACACTCTGCCCAGCCTCACCAACGTTATGCACCAAAGGCTTGCCCATCTTTTGGCATGTGGTACACCCAGATTTATGCGTCGCCTCATCCTCGTCCTTATGCTTGTCCTGTCTGCCCCGGCCCTGGCCAGCCCGGCCGGGGCATTCGAGCTCACGCTCCACGAAGTTCCCGTCGAGGTTTACTACAGCCCACGCGGCGGCGCGCAGGATGCCCTTGTACGGCGCGTAGACGCCGCCCGGGAGTCGGTCTACCTGCTGGCCTACTCTTTCACGTCAGAGCCCATTGCCGGGGCCCTGGAGCGTGCTGTGAGCCGCGGCGTGTTTGTTTCGGCCATCCTCGACCGCAGCCAGCCCACCGCGCGCGGCAGCCAAGGCCAAGCGTTGGCCGAGGCCGGTGCTACGGTTTACGTGGACCGCAAGCATGCCATCGCGCACAATAAGGTGATGATCTTTGACGGTACTGCCGTGGCCACGGGCAGTTTCAACTTCACCAAGGGCGCAGAGGAAAAGAACGCTGAGAACCTGCTGATTCTGGACAGCCCGGCGCTGGCCAAACTTTACCGCGAGGAGTGGGAGCGGCACCGGGAGCACGCGGAGAAGTGGTAAACAAGGGGGACTTGTGTGACGGCAACGATTCATAGGAGTGACCCGAAAAATTATGTTTCATCCCCAGTCAATCGGCTGCAATAGTGACTCACGCAGTAGCTTGAATCTTTCGAGAACATCAAAATGCATTTTTTTGAGTATTGGAGTATAAACAGCCATTATTCTGCTTATTTCAGCCTCAACAGGGCGGTAATTTTGTCCAAGCACAACGGGACCGAGGCCTCTCGCATAATTTTGTTTTTCGCACATAGAATTGTTGAGCTTATAGCTATCAAGCAACCCTTTCGCCATAGTGTATGTTTGAACGATCAACTCTCGCTCTCTGTCGTTGGGGACCTTCCCAATAAGGTGAGCGTTCTCTTCAAATATCACGAAATAACGCTGATAGACGGGATAAATATATGAGAAAGGTTCGGTATCAGGGTGTGCCTCAAGATGCTTCCCTATGCCTTCCATGTAATTGGCCTTTAAGGTGTCAATTTCAACAAGAAGCGCCTTACGCAAATTCAGAATTTCCTGGTGCTGTCGATCAGCCTCAGCCTCTCTGCTTATTTCCGCAGCAATGAGCACGCTCTCCTTGACATAACGACCGCCAAGGCGTGCACCCATGATTGACCCTGTAATCGTTCCCGCTACGCCTACTATGCCGATAAAGAGTGCCAGTCCGTCCACACAACCCCCCATTACTTTACCGCCTCAAGCGACCCTTCTCGTAGAATCTTCATGCGCACGATGAGGGCGTATGATTCAGAAATGATGACATTGCCACGAGTCGAGACAGAGGAGCTTTGATTATCGAAGTCTAGTAGAGCAACGATCCATTCGCCTTCAGCCCCAGGATGTCGCCACCCTGCAATGGGCTGATTCACTATGGACTTACAAAAAGTTTCAATGCGAGAGAACCCGGCTTTCGAAAGCGCCTGCCAGGAGTATTCAAAATAGTTGAATGTCCTCGTGGGTTCTGGTCGTGACTTGGTATGTCCACTATCGAAGGTTGTTTCAATCCGGCCCTCATGGCGTTTCTTTTCGCAGGCTGGGACGGGAGTATCTGCCGGGAAAAATTCTAACGAAAGAAACTGATTCATGGCTACCCCCCCATCCCACAAGCTAGTGTTACGCTACCGCCTAAAAATTCGCCGCTTGTCCCTTAAACACAATCCCTATGATCTCAGCTTGCTGCCTCTCGGCTAGTGAGCATTTATCACTCACGTCCAATGAGCGGGGATAGGGGCAAGAAACCGGTCCATATCTTCCTCTACGGCCGCACGAATACGACCAATCACTTCAAAGACAAAACCATTTGGGTCAGTTTCTGCGAGTTGCTCCGGCGTCATTCTCGACACCACAGCACTATTTAAACGTTTTTTTGCAGCTGACTCTTTGCGCTTGCGAGTTTTGTCGTCTAAGTCATCCCAGGCCAAGCCCTCGGGGTTAAACGTACGATAGTGCCTCTGCGCAACACTGACAGGCACATCTGTGCCTCCATCAATCGGGATAGGACCAAAACCATACTCCTCGGATATAGCAGCATGATGGAGATAGTTCTCGGTTTCGCGGTAGCAGGTGATAAGCGCTCGAGAACGCTCCCCTTGGTTGAATTCATGCGCTGTTCTTTGATGCTCTTGCGTGGTTGGCTGGCCCGGCTCGGCATCCCTATCAAAAACATGCAGCTCCGCAACCTCGAGATCGCTTAATCGGTTGGCCCAGAGTTGCAGATTAGAGCCTCCAAGGGGAATAAATACTATTTTATTTGAGTTTTCTAAAGCTGTTATACTCGGAACATCCTCTCCGTGGTGGATCAACATGTCAGCAATTTGCCTCCAAAAGGTGATGTCATTGGGCCCTTCTACGCCAATGAACAATTTAATGTCATGGTTAGGCAACATCCCAAGGGCCTTGGCAGCTCTCTCCGCGCCATCCTCCCCGGAGATCACCGTCGGGCATTCTGCGCGTCTGCCCACAAGGAAGCGGATTGCGGAAACAGGCAGTCGCTTGGCCAATGCGGGGTTATGCGTTGTAAGGACAATCTGACAATTCCCTTGTTCACTCAGCTCCTTAAATGAATCCATCAACAGCACCTGACTGTTCGGATGCTGTGACGTCTCCGGTTCTTCTATGCCCAAGATTATATCTGACCGACCAGCTTCCGTCGCAGCGCTCTCCGCCTTAGCGCGGAGGAAGCTCAGAAGGATTAATCGACGCACGCCGGAGCCACGCTTGTTGATAGGAACCTCTCCCTCGTCGACAAGGTCGACGGAGAAGAGTGATGTCCACGGTTTGGTGGTGACTCTAGGCTTAAGTTCACTTGCTAGGGAGCTATCTATCTCGCCAAGTTTCCGAACTGAAGCCTCGGCGACGCGAGTAATTTCCTCCTCAACACGGACTTTAAGCCTATCAAGTTCAGCTTGCTGCTCTGCAATGGCCTGCTTCACTGCAAGCTTCATTGGATCTTGCGCTTCCTCATCTTGATCCGTACTGGGACGATCCGCCTTGAACAAAGCAAACATTGGCATCGCACAGGCAATTTTGTCACCGGCAGCCTTAACATCATCTGACTTAACGAGAAGTTCCTTCTCTGCTAGTTGTAGATCAGGAAAGAAGTTCCATATGGCTCTGCGTATCTCGGCTTTAGCACGCTCATCAACGCCAGTGAGCGAGACCCCTAACTCCCTGGCCCTGGTCTTCAACTTGGCGAGCGTGAGCTCTAGCAGATCGTCGGACTGTGGAGCGGAAGGATGTAGAGCCCTGATGTACGTTTTTATTTTGGCCTTCGTGCAGGCGCCATTGGGGAAGATCTTAAGTACTTCTACATTCCCACGAGCGTTAAGAAGGTATTCATTGTCTAGCGTGGTATGAAATGTCTCGTCGAGGACAATGTCCACAGGAGGGTCAGAAAATTCGCAAGTAATTTTGATATCCTGTAAACCAGTCCATACGCAGCAATCGTCCTGGCTCGAATTCTGCTCGTTGAAGAACAGATCTAGTGCTTCCAGAATTGTGGACTTGCCAATATCGTTGCGGCCAATCAAGGCTGTGATGTTATCAAAAGTGATGGGCGTCGGGGTATCGTAGCTGCGGAAGTTTTCAATTGTGACGCGAATTAGCTTCATCCCATAGTCTCCATGTTAGATCCCAAGGATCTTCTTTTTCGCAGCGGTAAATTCATCTTCAGAAAGCAACCCCTTAGCACGTAACGCAGCGAGCTTTTCGATCTGATCACCAGGGTCTGTCGTCGCGCTTGGCTGGGGACTTGGCTGACCTCGCTGGCTCATTTCTTCTACAAGCCTTTTGACCTCTTCAAAATTCGACTGTTGCTTTCTATCAAACATAACGGAATTTTCGTCTTGTGTTGCCTGAAACAGCCCCCGCTTGGCTTCTGCTCCCCCCATAAAGGCGAACTGAATATAGCCATTGGTCATTATTCCGGCATTTTTAAACTGAATCGAGCTAATAGAGGACACCAAAATGTCTTTGTCCCCCTTAAGCCCATGCGTCATGAAACTCATCACTCCCTTTCTGCGTATGCAAATCTTCCCGTCATAGATCTCGATCTGTCCGTTTATTCCTTTCGCTGCGAATATTAGTTGCCCCACAGTTATTCCTCCCCCTTTAGTCCAATACAATACCCTATATTATTACACATAGTTATCCCAACTCTACCACTTGAAGCATTAGCCGTTTGCACCCAACCTGGGGCTTGGGGGAAGCCAAGATCAGAGAAACGGCATTGCTTCGTCAGCCAGGTCCGTCAAACAAAAGAGCAAACAGCTTTCAAGCGTCGTCACCACTGGTTGCACCACACGCAGCAAAGCCAGTGGTTGCCCGTCTCCGCGCCCCCTGCCCCGGATTAGACGGTATCGTCGCCGGCGGCTTTCTTGGGGGCGGGGTACGGGGCGGTGTCTTCTGCCGCCTTGGGCATACCGGCCTTTGGCTCTGCGGCGCCATATTGCCCCCGCGCCCTGGCTAGCTTCGCTATCTCGCCTTCTAGCATGTCACGCGCTGCACTCAATATCTTCAATTCATCAACCCCGGCTTCGCGCATGGCCCGCGCCACCTGATCAACGCGCTGAGCAATCGGCTCCAAAGGTGCGACACAAGGCTTGTCGGCCCCAGCAGGATTCCCCTCACCCAACAGCAACCACCGAGGAGAGAGGTCGAATTCGCGTGACATAGCTTCTAGATCATCAGCACTTGGGCGTTGGCCTTTTTTCCAGTGATGGCTCTTGCCTTGTGACACACCTAGTCGGGACTCCAGCCCTTTTAGAGTAAACGAGTCGCCCTCAATCGCAAATTTTCTTTTTGCGATTTCTACTATTTTATCGAACTGTTCGGCCCAACTGTGTGACACAGCAACCACCATGCGTTTGAAAATAAGTTGACAGAACAGAAGATTTTCGATTAACGCTCAAATTGTCGTTGTTACCGAACCGAACCAAACGCAGAGGCAAACATGGTCAACTCACCCCGCGACCGCGCCGCGGATATCATGGGCGGCTATGAGCGGCTTTTCAAACTTGAGGCTACCGGACTGCATATTGAGGACAGAGCCACGTGCAAAGCCAAGCACGAAAGGTACCGGAGCGCCTGCCTCTTGCTCCGGAAAATCAACGAACTCGTCAGCGAATTCTTTCCCACTCCGACAGATCCGTCGGCTCCGTGCCGTCCGGACTTTTCATGTCCCACTCATCATGCCCGGTCGCCTGCATATAGACGTCGTCGGCTGCTGCCTGGGGGCTATGGTAAGAGCCGTAAAGTTCATCCTCGCACCAAAGCCCCCAGCGCCCTTGGTGTGGGCGAATGACAAAGACGCCAAACGGGCTGCGATACGCGAAGATCATCACATCTCCATGAGGTACCGTTATGCAATTTAATTCCACAGCTAACCTAACTCCCCTTACTCGGCAAGAGGCCTTGCGCCTGTGGATGAACCGAAATGGTAAGAGCTTCAGTGCATGGGGCGGTAACATGGGCGTTACCGGCAATGCTGTTTCCAAGCTTTGCGACCAAGACACCATGCCGGTGCATCGACATGAGCAGCTGCGTCACCTCGGCGTCCCGGCCGAACTGCTGCCAAAGCCTATGGACCTGAAGCCCGGCCCTAAGCCCAGGGGCATTCACGGCGAGTTCATGGCCGCCTTCCGCGGCGCCTAGCTCTTGCCTTCCAGCGCTATCGAATTTTCGTGCCCGTAACCACGCAAAACAGACAAGGAATTTGCGTATGAACCAAACACCAAGCCTCACCGCCGTGGTCCACGCCATCGTCAAAAAGGCCCCCAGCGGCATGGACACCGCAACCATCGTCGAGCTCTTGGGCAAGGACTACAACACGGGCATGAGCGAGCTTTCGCGCCAGCCCAGGCACAAGTTCGACGCCGACCTGGTGCTCCCGGCCATGAACCTGGCGGACTCGGATGCGCCCCTGCACTTTCTGGCCAGGCAGCGCGGCGGCGTGTTCATCAAGCTGCCCCAGGCGCTGGAGGGCGGCGATCCGGTCCAACTGGCCTGCCTCAAGTCGGTAAAGGAGTTCGGCGAGCTCATGAGCGTGACCGGCGCGGCCTTGGCCGATGGCACAATCACGGCAGAGGAGCGCGACAGAATCACCCGCGAAGGGCACGAGGCCGTCACCGCCACCATGGCGTTGCTGAAGCTCGTGGGCGAAATAGGGAGGGCGCGGGCATGAACGAGCCATTCATCCAGGGCGAGAAGCTCTACAAGTCGTTTTGGACGCGCACAGGCCTGTGCACGGTAACGGGTGTGGTTTTGGCCGCAAGCGACAGCATGTTCCTGGTGCAAAGCACTGGCCGGTCCGAGCCACGGCCGCAGACCGCCCCCGCGGGCTGGAGCCGCACCGCACCCCAGGCCCTGGAACATCTGCTTTGCTCCCTGGGGGTAACGCTGCGCCGCGTGGAGGCCGACACCCTGCGCCTGCGGGCCAGGATACGGAGCACTCAAACCATGCTGGTCCAGGTGGCTCAGCTGGAAGAGGAGGGCGCGGCATGACCCCGGACGTAGGCGCACAGGAACTAGCGGATTTGTTGATTGCCAAACTGCCCCCCGTCATCGCGCGCGAACGCGTTTCCCATTATTTGGGCGGCATCGTCGACGGCAAAACCTTGGCGAACGCCGACAGCGACGGCAAGGGGCCTGACATCGCATGGCGGGCCGGGCGAAAGGTCTGCTACCGCACGGACAGTCTCGTCTCCTGGGTGCTGGGGCGCTTCGAAATCCGCCGTATCGCCAACCTCAAGACACTTTAGGCGGCCGCAGGTTATGTACAGCAGCCTTTGTCGCGTCGGGAATCAAGTGGGCGTAGCGCTCGGTCATCTTAAGCGTCTTGTGCCGCATGAGTGTCTTGATGCGGTAGATGTCGGTGCCGGCCATGGCCAGCCAGGAAGCGAACGTGTGGCGCAGTGTGTGAAACACGACGCGCAGCAACCGGCCTTCTACCCCTTTGTTGAACTCAAGCACTTCGATAAGCCGTTCAAACTCGCTCCGGAAGCTCCTCACCTCGCCCTTGATCCCAGGGAAGGCCCGAGGGGATTCGTCCTTTCGCCTGTCCAATCTGGCCTGCAGAACCGCCTTAACCTCGTCGTTGAGCGGGACCTTCCCGCCCGGTTTCTGCTTCGGCCCATCGCGCACAGTGAGGATATTATGCCGCAGATCAACGTCCAGCCACACCATGCGCTGGATCTCGCCAAGGCGCAGGCCGGTATTGAGCGAGACCACGATTGCATCGTGCAGATCCATGCTCTTCTCCGCTGCGGCCGCTACGAGCTTGTCCGCCTCCTCATAGGAAAGGAAGCGGTCGCGTTCGTTGTACGGATTCGGCGTGGCGATGCCTCGAACCGGACTCTGCCCCTCAAAGAGCCAGACATTGTCGACGCTCGTGGTCGAAGCGATGTTGTAGGCATGCCGGAGAATGGCGTGGTGGTGGTTCACCGAGGCTTGGGACAGACCAGATTTCAGAAGGCCTTCCAAGAAGTCCTCGACATCCTTCTTGGTGATAGCGCGCAAGGGCAGATGTCCGAGGACGGGATTGATCGACTTGTTGAAGCGGATCTCGTCGGCGCGCCAACTCCCATTGTTCTTCTTGGCCAGCGGGAGGTAGTAGTCTTGGAAGAATTTCCCAAGGCTTATGTCCAGAACCTGCTCACGCTTGGCTTGGCCCTCCGCTTCCAGCTGCTGCACCCGGAGCAGCTGGCGCTTCTCGGCAAGGCTCTGCGGCCCCTCACCCGTTGCATGCGCCCTGCGCAGATCGGCGAGCAACGCGGCGGCCTTCTTGGCCGTCCAGCCGTCACTGGCCCATCCGAGGGCTTCCTCGTGCCTCTTCCCATTGACGGAGTAGCGCAACGCGAAATATTTATCCGGCGCGCCGAGATGCCGTCTGGTGGCATGCTCCCGGTATCGCACGCCAGGGTATACGGTGAAGACCCAAGCCATAAGCCCCCCTCAATTTGTCCCCACATAGTCCCCCGTTTTACCAGCGTCAAGGGAATCGCGGGGAATAACTCCATAGCGCAACATGCCGAGATAATGTGCTTTGGGAATTCAGGGGAACCCACTGAAGGTGTTTCGAATGGACTTCAAATCCATTGTGTGGTCGAAAGGTCACAGGTAGGTTCGACTCCTATACGCTTCCGCCAACCATCAGGCGAGACGAGCTATTTGCAATCATACGCCATCTCGGCAGACAGCGACGCCAGCGAGATTATTGCCTTCTTCCCCTCGCTCTGTCCCGGCATAGTCCCACTTGCCCCATTCTCACTCAGGTCAGCATCGATATGTCGACGACTGCGGCACCCTATCGAGAGAGGCACGGCGCGTTGCCTGCAGCAGGGCGGCCGGACCCGGAACGAAAAAAATCGCGGCCGTTTGCAAAAAATACTTGCCAACAGCCGGGAGCTTGCCTTAAAGAGTCCTTCCCTACGGGCGATTAACTCAGCGGTTAGAGTGCCACCTTCACACGGTGGAAGTCCCGAGTTCAAATCCCGGATCGCCCACCATAGAGAAATCGGCCCCGCATCGTCGGGGCCTTTTTCGTTTCAGGACCCAGCAGATTCAAAACAGGAGCGTCCATGCGCATCGTGCTCTACCAGCCGGAAATTCCGCCAAACACCGGCAACATAGCCCGGCTCTGCGCGGCCACGGGCACGCCCCTGCACCTCATCGAGCCCCTGGGCTTCAAGATCGACGACAAGCACCTGAAGCGCGCTGGCCTGGACTACTGGCCCAATGTGAACCTGACCGTGCATCCGCATTGGGCCGCCTTCGAGGCCGCCTTCCCGCGCACGCGCATGGTGCTCACCAGCGCGCGCGGCGGCGTGCCGCACCACATGTTCCGCTTCGCGCCAGACGACGCCATCGTGCTGGGACCTGAGACGCGCGGCCTGCCCGAGTCTCTCTTCGAACTCTGCCCGGAGCGCGTGCGCATTCCCGTGCTGCCTGCGGTGCGCAGCCTGAACCTCTCCACCTCCGCGGGCATTCTGCTCTACGAGGCCCTGCGCCAGACCGGCGGGCTCGATCTGCTGCCGTAAAGCAATCGCCCTGGCCAGTTTCACCCCAATCGACTTCAAGAGCCTGCCTCCCCTGCCTGCATAGCCCTCCCTTGCGCAACGTCCGGCCAACGGGTAGTAAGCAGCGAAACTTTGTATATAAGGAGCGTTCCATGCGCCTTCTCGTCACCGGCGGCTGCGGATTCATCGGGGCCAATTTTCTCTACGCCATGCGCCAGCGCCACCCGGACTGGCGGCTGTTCAATCTGGACAAGCTGACTTACGCCGGCAACCTGGGCAGCCTGCGCGCCCTGGAGTCCGAGGCCGGCCCGGCCTACACCTTCATCCACGGCGACATCTGCGACAGCGGGCTCGTCTCCGGCCTGCTGGCCGAGCACAAGATCGACGCCGTGGTGAACTTTGCGGCCGAGAGCCACGTGGACCGCTCCATCGACGACCCCTCGCCCTTCGTGACCACCAACGTGCTGGGCGCGCAGAACATCCTCGACTGCGCCCGCCGCGCCAAGACCGGCCGCGTGGTCCACGTTTCCACGGACGAAGTGTACGGCACCCTCGGCCCCGAGGGGCAGTTCCACGAGACCACCCCGCTGGCCCCGAACAGCCCCTACTCGGCCTCCAAGGCCGGAGCCGACCTCATGGCCCGGGCCTATCACGAAACCTACGGCCAGGACGTGGTGGTGACCCGCTGCTCCAACAACTACGGGCCGTTCCAGTTTCCGGAGAAGCTCATCCCCCTCATGTACACCAAGGCCATCAAGGGCGAGCGCCTGCCCGTGTACGGCGACGGCCAAAACGTGCGCGACTGGATCTTCGTGGACGACCACTGCCGGGGCATCGAACTGGCGCTGTTGAAGGGCCGCGCGGGCGCGGTGTATAACTTCGGCGGCGCGGCGGAGATGCCGAACATCGAGGTCGTGCGCACCATCCTGCGCCTCACCGCGCAGAACGACACGCTCATCCGCTTCGTCACCGACAGGCCCGGCCACGACCGGCGCTACGCCATGAACTTCGACCTTGCGGCCCGCGAGCTTGGCTTTGCGCCCAGCGTCACCTTCGCCGAGGGCATGGAGCGCACCATCGCCTGGTATCAGGCCAACTCCGTGTGGCTGGACGAAGTGCAGAGCGGCGCGTACCTCAAGTTCATGGACCGCTGGTACAAGGAGCGCGCATGACCGAACAGCCAAGCGCCCTGCCGAAAAAGGCCCTGGTGCTGGGCGGCAAGAACGGCCTGCTGGGCCGCGCCGTCACCGCCGCCCTCAACGCCGCCGGGGTCGAAGCCCTTGCCGTTTCCGGCGCGGAGGTGGACTACTTCGACGCCGACGCCCTGGACGACTTTCTCTACGAGCATGAGCAGGAGAATCCCGACGACCTGTGCATCGTCAACGCCGCGGCCTACACCCAGGTGGACCTGGCCGAGGACCAGCCGGAGGAGGCGTACCGCCTGAACGCGGCCCTGCCCGCGCTGCTTGGCGTGCTGGCCGAGGAGCGCGGCCTGCGCATGGTGCACTACTCCACCGATTTCGTTTTCGACGGCGCAAAGGGCGCGCCCTACCTGCCCGCGGACGCGACGAATCCCCTGGGCATATACGGCGCCTCCAAGCTGGCTGGCGAGGAAAGCCTGCTGTCGCTGGAGATTCCCGGCCTGCTCATCCTGCGCACGGCCTGGCTCTATGGCCCAGGCAAGATGAATTTCGTGGAGCGCATTCTCCAGCTCGCGGCCGAGCGCCAGGAACTGGGTGTGGTGAACGACCAGTTCGGTTCGCCCACCTGCACCACGGATCTGGCCGCGCTCACCGTGGCGCTGCTCAAGAACGGAGCGACAGGGCTGCTGCACGCCGCCAACTCCGGCCCGGCCTCCTGGTTCGAGCTGGCCAGCGAAGCGGTGAAGCTGGCGGGGCTGCCCTGCGTGGTGAAGCCCATTCCCACCAGCGGCTACCCCACGCGCGCCAAGCGCCCGCCCTATTCCGTGCTGGACCTGGCCGAGACGGCCCGCCTGGCCGGATACACACCGCGCCCCTGGCGCGAAGCCCTGGCCGAGTACGTGTCCGGGCTGGCGCCGACGGCGTGACCGGCTTGCCAAAGCCCAACGATTGTGGTTTGCAGCCAGCTATGAAGACATTCTTTTTTCTCCCCCCGGTGCGCCAGGCCGCAGGCGGCGTCACGGTCATCCGGCGCATGGCCTCCTTTCTTACGGCATCTGGGCGCGAGGTCTTCCTGGTCCCGCGCGAGTCCCCGACCGACGGCCCCGGCTGGAGCCCCTCAGAATCATTCGTGGAAGCGCCCGTGGTGCCCTGGGACAAACTGGCCCTGGCGCCCGGCGACCTGTGGGTCGTGCCCGAGGGCTGGGTCAATGCGCTCGCTCCGGGCCTGAACGCCGGCGCGCGCTGCCTTGTCTACGTGCAGAACTGGGCCTATCTGCTCTCCGCCCTGCCCGAGGGCGTCTCCTGGCGCAAGCTTCCCGTGGAGTTCCTGGCCGTGTCCGATCCTGTGGCGCGGTACACCACGGCCACCACCGGCCGCCCCGCCCCTGTGCTGCGGCCCGGCATCGACCTGGAGCTGTTCCGCGCGCCGGAGAAAAAGCCCGGCATCCTGGGCGGCGGCAAAATCCGCATCGCTTGGATGCCGCGCAAGAACAAGGCCCTGGCCCACCAGATCAAGGACACCTTTCTGCACCTCGATCCGGCCCTGGCCGCGCGCTGCGAGTGGGTCGAAATCGCCGGGCTCACCGCCCAGGGCGTTGCCGAGGCGTTGGCCTCCGCGCACATATTTCTGGCCACGGGCTTTCCCGAGGGCTGCCCGCTGCCGCCGCTGGAGGCCATGGCCTGCGGCTGCCTCACTGTCGGCTTCATGGGCTTTGGCGGCGCGGACTACATGCGCCAGGCCCTGCCGCCGGAGGGCGACGCCGCGTCCTTCACCCCCTGGTGGGGGCTCCGGCCCGTGCCCTGGGGCGGCAACGGCTTGTGGAGCGCGGACGCCGACATTCTGGGCTGCGCTCTGCACCTTAAAACCGCCGCGGCCTGGATGTTGGAAGGCGCGGCCTCCCCGTCGCAACTGCTGGTGGGCACCATCGCCCAGGCGCGGGCCACGGCCTGGGCCTACGGCCTGGACGCCCAGCGCGCCGCCGTGCTGGAGCACTGGACGCGCCTTGAGGCGCAAGCCCGCGACATCTGAACACAATCCCCACAGGGCATCATGTCAAAAAAACACAAGCACAACCGGGCCGAGCCGGAAACTCTCGGCTTGCCCCCCGTCGGCGTGGACTCCCACGCGCACATCGATCTGGTCGAATTCGACCCGGACCGCGAAGAGATCTTGGACCGGGCGCTGACCTGCGGCGTGGCCCGCACGGGCAACGTGTTCCTGGGACCGGAGGCGTACCACAAGAACCGCGGGCTCTTTGCGCACCGGCCAGAGGTCTTCTTCCTGCTGGGCATCCACCCCGGCGAGGCCGACACCTGCACAGCCCAGGCCATCGAGGCCATGCGCCAGGCCTTCCGGTCCGATCCGCGCCTCAAGGCCGTGGGCGAGATCGGCCTGGACTATTACTGGGACGACCACCCGCGCGACTTGCAGGCGCAGGTGTTCCGCACCCAGCTGGACCTCGCCCTTGAGCTTGGCCTGCCGCCGGTCATCCACTGCCGCGACGCCTTTGACGACTGCCTGCGCCAATTGCTGGAGGCCGGGTTCTCCGGCAAGAAGCTCTTGTGGCACTGCTTTGGCGGCGATGCGGACCAGGCCGGAACCCTGCTCGGCCACGGCTGGACCCTGAGCATTCCCGGTCCCGTCTCCTATGCGGCCAACGCGGCCCTGCGCGAGGCCATCCCGGCCATCCCGCTGGAACGCATGCTCATAGAGACGGACAGCCCCTATCTTTCCGCCGAGCCCTGGCGCGGCAAGCGCAACCATCCGGCCCTGGTGGGCTTCACCGCCGCCTGCGTGGCGGAGCTGAAAGGCCTGCCTGTGGAGCAAGTCTGGACCGTCACCGGCCAGAACGCGCGCACCTTCTTCAATCTGGAGGAAATCTGATGACGACCGCCCCCCATGCCGAGCAGTCCAACCAGCCGCCCCACCCGGGCAAAGCCGAATTGGCGGACCGCTTCGCGCGGCTCAAGCGCTTCTTCAACAGCCGCGACAGACTGTGCATCCACCTGGGCATCCAGATCACGGAAATAGGCCACGGCTGGGCCACCTCGTCCATGACCATTGCCGAGCAGCACCTGAACGGCGCGGACGTGGTGCAGGGCGGGGCCATCTTCACCCTGGCGGACCTGGCCTTCGGCGCCGCCGCCAACTCCCACGGATCCTTGGCCCTTGGGGTCAACGCCACCATCGCCTACACCAAGGCGGCCAAGAGCGGCGTACTCACCGCCCATGCGCGCGAGACAGCCAAGTCCGGTCCTCTGGCGACCTATGTTGTGGAGATCAAGGATGATTCAGGCGAGACCATCGCCACATTCCAGGGCACGGCCTACCGCAAGCGCGAGCGGCTGGACCTCTCCGCCTGGGGATAGCGCCGCTAGTTCTGCTGAGTGGCGCGGGCTTGGGCGTTGGCCTCGGACACGCGCTCGGCCAGCAGGGCGACGATGTAGCGGTTCACCGCCGCCGCCAGCTGCGGGGCCTTGGCCTGAATGAGCTGAAAGCGCTCCAGCGAAAGCTTGTAGACCACGCACTTCTCCGTGGCGATGACCGAGGCCGAGCGGGGCGCGCTGGTGTACAGGCCCATCTCGCCGAACACCGTCCCCGGCCCCATCTTGCGCAGGCGCAGCAGTTTGCCGCCAGGCAGGGCAAGCTCCACCTGCACCTTTCCCGATTGCAGGAAGTACATCGAGTCCGAGGCCTCGCCCTGCTGGATGACATGCTTCTTTTTGGGCGCTTCCACGCGCTCCAGGCACTTGAGCAGCGCGGGCACGAGCCGCGGCTCGGGGAAGGTGGCCGCAAGCAGCTCTTCCAGCGTGTTCTGGTGCGATTCCTTCGCCGCTCCGGCTCCGGCCTCGGCCAGCAGCGCGTCCTCACACCATTCCAGGGCATAGTCCAGGTTGAGGGCGATGCGGCACACGCCCGCGTCGTCGCCCATGTGGTAGCCCAGCCCCTCCAGATGCTCCTCCATCTCCAGCGGAACGCTGGTCAGGAACAACAGCAGCCCGTTCTCACGCGCCAGCGATTCCAGACGGCGGAACCCGATGGCGGCGGAAGCCCCCATGCCGCGCACCGCGCCGAAATCAAGCAGCACGAACTTCAACGCCCCGGCAGCGCCAAGACGCGCCTCCACCGTGCGCACAAGATCATAAAGCGTGCCCAGAAACAAAAAGCCGTGCAGCCGCAGCACAAAAATCGCCCCGCCCTGCTCGCGCAGGATGCGCCGTTCCGAGGGCGAGCGCTCCACGTTGCTGTGGAACACGTCGCCGGATTGGAGAAAACGCACGCCCCCGCCAGCCACGGCGCGGGAAAGACTCAAGACGAGGCCCAGGCCCAGGCTGGCGAAAACGCCCAGCACCGGCCCGCACACGGCCACAAGCAGGCAGGCGGCCCAGGCGCTGCGCAGGTCGTCCTTGCGGGAGAGCGGGTTGCGCGCGTCGCGCAGCATCCAGCTCACGGGCATGATGAGCCCGGTGGCCAGCAGCAGGCCCATGGGCACGAACCTCGGAACGAACGGCAAGAGCGGCTGCCCGGCCAGCAGAAGTCCCAGGCACACCAGCCCAACCACAAAACCTGCCACAGGGCCGCGCGCGCCCAGGGCGCGCATGCCAAGGCTGCTGGAAAGCGAGAGGGACGACGGCAGCGCGCCGAGCAGGCCGGAAAGCATGGAGGACGCGCCCACCAGGCGCATCTGCTCCCCGCCATCGGCCGAGCGGCCCAAAACCGACTCCAGAATGGGCGTGCGCATGAGCGACGGCAGAATGGCCACCGCGGCCACCACGGCGAAGAACTCCGCCCGGGCGGCGAGCGCCGGCCAGTGGATGCGCGTCAGCATCGCCGGGTCGAACAGGGCGAGATAACAGCCGGTGTCGAGCATCTGCGGCAAGCGGGCCTGGGCCGCGGTCAGGGCGCTCTGCACATCCGCATAGGGCGCGGGCAGCGCCACAAGGTTCAGCGCCAGGGCATTCCACCCGGCAATGGCGAGCAGCGTGAGCAGCAGCGGCCACAGCAGCCCGCGCACGTTCATGTGCACGAGAAAATACAGGACCGCAAAGCCCACGGCCGGAGCCCAATCCACCCAGGCGGCAGCCAAGGCCGGACCAAGGTCGGAGAACGGCTGGGCGAAAACGGCCGCAAGCGCGGGAGAAGTGGCCAGCAGGGTTCCGAACCAAGCCTTGATGAGCAGCAACCCCAGACCGGCAAGCATGCCTCCCAACACCTCGGAAGGCATGAAGCGCACACGCTCCGCGAGCCCCAGGCGAGAGAGGAGCACCCCCAGCACGCCAGAGAGCAGACCGGCAAGCATCGGCGCGGCGAGCAGCGTGGCCGAAAGCTCCGGCCCGGGCACATGCCCGGCCATGTCCACAGCCAAGGTGCCCAGCAAAAGACAAACGCAGAGCACGGCCGAGGGCTCCGGCACGCCCACGGCGACAGCCAGGCGTCCGTTCAGGGCCAGCAGCACGGAGCCGAAGACGGCGGGAACAAGCAGCAGCACCAGCGCATGCGGCACAGCGCCCGCAGCGGGCGGGGCGGAAAAAATCAGCATGGCCAGCGCGAGGCAGACGAAAGCGACATGCGCGCCCGTCACCACCCCGGCGAGGACGTTGAGAGGCAGATTGCCGGAAAAGAAGTGGCGGAAATGCCCGCCCAGGGATTGGGGCTTGGGAGCGGCATCGAGGGCCAAGGATTCGCTGGCGGCAGGGACGCCGCCCTCGCGGCTGAGCGGGCCAGGCTGTGGACCAGGCTGCGGGCCGGATTCGAGCAAGTCGTCGAGCCGCACGTCGCTCACGTCGGGCGGGCGCTGCGGCGAGCGCACAACCTGCCCCAGCTGGCCGCATTGGGGGCATTTGGCCTGTCGGCCGAGAAACTCCACCGGAAGGGAT
>Ga0209800_10002028_pt1 | contig 18916 bp, 12 predicted proteins | sample Higcelweek8metaG_FD_187174 | JGI IMG/M metagenome (GOLD analysis project Ga0209800, IMG submission 187174) | Freshwater pond sediment microbial communities from the University of Edinburgh, under environmental carbon perturbations - High... | ecosystem: Environmental > Aquatic > Freshwater >...
TCCCATGTCGTTGCACGTGGCAGTGATCAGTGCAGCATCGGAAAAAATTTCTGTGGCTACCCCTGATACTTTTCCAAGGTCTGCTGCAAAATGGCTGGCCATGGAGGCGCTGGCACCATTACCGACAAAGTAGACCCGCCTGCGTTTGGCAGTGCAGGCATGAACCCAATAGACAAGACATGAGAAGGCTTCATCAATATCCAATTTGTCTCTGTTCACTCCTGTGGCAGAGATGGCGGCCAACGTTTGCAACAATTCTGTTTGGTACCTGCTCCAAGTCATTTCAGAACGTTCACCAGCTAAGAGATTCAAGTGAGGTCCATAACTGTGGTATACTCTCTGAGTGTTGTATTTTGACATAAAAGCTTTCTCCCCCATCTGCTACTGTTCTAAGCAGCATTGTTTTCCATGGACGAAAGAAGTATTGTGCATCGTTTTTTGCTGCTTCCGTGCGTATATCTTCCGGAAGATTCTGCAAATCACATACCATTGTGGTGAATTTTCTTATCTCTCTTCCTTCCTGACGTGCGACATTCCGTACCATGGAAAGTGCTTTCAGGTAAACTTCCGGCCCCATGATGGCGCTACCAAAGTTCATGATTACGCCGTTTTCAAGATTCTCAAGTATTGCCGTGAAATAGAGGAAGTCCCTGTAGGAGGCTGCTCCCCACGCCGCACCGTTGCAGTTAGGGTGCTGATGGACGATATCGTATCCCATGCTTACGTGGGCAGTGAACGGAATTTTTAACCTATAGGCGGCGGCAAAAAGACTTACATCCTTGTGAGGATACGCTCCTTCCAGAATTTCGAGTCCAAGGGATTCGCCTACGCCAAGACCCTGGTCTGAGCCACGAGTAATGATGTCGTTGAGCCTACCGGTCTGTTTCCAGAGTCCGAAATGGCCATCTCGAATATATTTGGCAACGCTTTCCGTGGTTTGTCCGATGAGAGCCAACTCGTAGTCGTGAATAGCGCAGGCCCCGTTTCCGGCAAGACATGAGATATATCCTTTTTCCATCATATCGATGAGGAATGGTTGTACACCAGAGCGGATGACATGTGCTCCCATCATTAGTACAACACTGGCCCCGACCTCTTTGGCCTGGCGAATCCGCTTTGCAACCGCTTGTAGGTTAGGATGAACGTGAGGTGCAGCAGCCAGAGGCAGTATGATTGAAAGGGTTAGATCGTTTTCCCGTTCTTTCAAGTCTGCAAGGGTAAGTTTGGAAGTGTCAAACTTTTGAAACATAGGGCTACTTGAGCATTGAAGTGATATTTTTTATGAGATTCTTGCGTGCAACAGACGTTTGATTGCCAATAATACCAACGGCGATGGAGCCCACAACGTTGCCGAGGAAGCCGACAATTTCCGGCTTGAGTCCCATGCTTGCAGCCACAGACGCAATGGAGAAAAAAGCATCCCCGGAACCTGTGCGATCTACGACCTTGTGGACAAAGGCGGGAACAAGGACTCCGCTGCCGTCGGCGTGTTGGATGAAAGAGCCTTTTTTACCGCGTGTGATTGCAACCATGGAGGCATCTGTCTGACGTTGCAGGCGGTCGGTCAACGCAATGATGCCTGTAGTGGTGTCTCGTGCATCCAGCCTGAGCTCTGGTTCGGAAAGACTCACGAAATCGCATCGTTCGTATTTGGAAATGGTATGGAAACCGCGGTTTCCGGCATTGGCCTGTGTGTTCACTGCCAAGAAAGGAGAATTCAGTAAATCCTTTCTGCACTGTGGGCTGATGGTCCCATGCCCAAAATCCGCAGCTATGACCAGATTGCTGTCCGCTGAGCGTTTCATGAGCTGTTGCCTGAACTCAGCATCCTGTTCTGGATCAAGGCCAGACGCATTCATGTGATAGATTTCCAGCAGCTTAATAAGGCTGTATGCCTCGACATAACGTCTTTTTCTGATCGTAGGTGCATCTTTCTGGTAGCAGAAGAAAGGGGTTACCTTCTCGCTCAGGTGATTTCTGATGAATTCCTCGCGGGTGTTCAGTTCCCCAAGTACCGTGCATAACTGTACGTTTTTGACAAAATTGGACAAATGGTTGGCTACCGCCAGAACGCCTCCGGCAAAGAGATCTTCACCTTCATGTTGCAATGCGAGCACAGGATCTTTTGATGAGGCTCCAAGTGGATTGCAATATTGATAGTCATCAAGGATGGTGTCGCCAACGACAGTGACGGTGATATCTTGCATTGCATCCAATACGTCTGTTATTTCCTTAAGGGAATATCTGGAACGGAAAATTTCCAGATACTCCTGTACCTCACCAGAGAAGTTGGACATGAACCGATTAATGAGATTTGTGGAGCTGAAAACAATATCTTCTGTCAGGCGCATGGAAATGCACAGTTCTTCACACACCTTTGCCTCCAACTGTAACTTGCCAGTTGGGTCGGAATCAATGCTCTTAAAATCGGAGCCTTTTACATACACATCCGGGCGCAGGTAGCGTAAAAGTTCTTCTGCAGTAGGCCATTTGTTGATGGCAACGTGATCCACAATCTCCTGGGATGCAATGCATTCGCAACGCAGTGATTCTGTAAAGGCTGGTCTGTACGGCCCTTTGTCCACGTATTTGTCAGGGGAAACAGTGACAACAAGAAGGTCACCCATTTGAGCTGCCTGTTTGAAGTAACGAATATGTCCAATATGTAGGATATCAAACACTCCGTGACAGTGCACAATCTTCTTCCCATTTTGTTGCGCTTTATGTATAATAGAAGCTAAACTTTCTATCGATAATATTTTAGTGTCAATGTTCATTTTTTTGATATTATTCAATACTCAATTTTCGGCAGGAGATGAGGGGGGATAGGCTAAAGGAACTTTTTGTGCCCATTTCCTCTGCTTATTCAGAAAATTATTTTGGGTCACAGATCCTTTACCCATGGTTTTAATTTCTATAATAAATTCAGCATTGCGGATCTCTGTGCATAGACAGGAATGAGATATTGTACAATTTTCTTGTTATTCCAGCAAGTTTTCATAAAATCTCTAGCTTTTTTGGCACACTCTTTTAAATAAGAGCTATCAGATACCAGGATTTTTAATTGTGGGAGAATTTCCTGTGGAGAGATGATTACCCATGGCAATTTCGCTCCTCCAGTAAAACACTTAATGTGGTGTCTGTTCCACTCATCCAGCCCCGCAATCACGCAAAGTCCCTGGCTTAACCCCTCAAGACTGCTCACTCCAAAATATCCCTGCAGGTGATCAAAAAGAATATGGCTCTCTCGTTTCAGTCTCAGGCACTCTTTGTGGGGTGTATTTTCAATGAGGCGAAGTTCGATAGGTGTTTTTGACTGTTTTTTTAATTCATTGACAGCGTGAATAAATTCAACTGTGTTTTTAAGATCTCTGCGTGTCGGTGAGTGGCAGATGATGATCGGTTTATCAGGCTTGCCTTCCATGGGCGTGTAGAGTGGATCATCAACAGGCACCAGATTAGGTTGCCAGCGGGCCTCCGGTAAAAGTTTCAGAAGATCAGGAGTACTGACCAGAAGATTCTGACGTCCCAGATCCTTATACTTCTGTCGATACTTCTCAGGGTTGCCTCTGAAGTCAGGGTGGCCATGGTGGTGGTGAACAATGATTTTGCCCTTCATGTAATCGACCGGGCGGAAGGGGCCAAGCTCAGTGTACTCATCAGCAGTCATATGAAAATGAAAAACATCGCTGTTTTTCAGGAGTTCTTCCACTTCATCCCATCCATCCTGATCCAGCCAGGGCAGGTGTATGTCCTTGTCAAACATGAAGTTATAGCGAATCTCTTTGGTGATCAGGCGGCAGCTATGCTCTGTATATTTATTAATGGCCTTGGTGAACTCAATGGCTGTGCCTGCAGGGTCATTTATGGTTATCATAAGGATCTTCATGGCGTAATCAAAGCCTTCTGGAAGTGTCAGTTGAATTTAAATCGAGATTATGATCCCAGGCGTTTTTAAAAAACAGATAAAATCCAGACACCTCTCTTCCGCCACAAACGACACAATCGCCTGATCTATCTCTTGGTAGTTATGGACGGCCAGGTTCCTGAATCCCACCATGTTCTGCATGGTGGGATTCAGTGTTTGAGGTATGATGCTGCTCTCCGCAACAGTCTGGATGGTTTATCAAAAATGTGTTATTTGGGAAACCAACACTTGCAGGCTTTGTACTTATCGGTCTTTAAACTCAACCCGAGAATAGATCTCTGATAATGGTAACGCACAGTTGATGGACTCGATTGTCATGGTCTGATTCATACCCTCGTGTGAAGAATAAAGCCAACGGCCGTTATTACCACGCACATATTTCTCAATCCGGCAGGAGTGTTGAGTGACAAGGATATATTCCTTCAGCGAGGGGATGAGTTGATAGTGCTGGAACTTTACTCCTCGATCGTACGCCTCAGTGGATTTTGAAAGAATTTCTATGATAACAGCAGGATTCAGCAGGGTATCAAATTGTTGATCCTCTAATTCAAGACTCCCGCAGACGACTGCAATATCAGGATAGGTATATTTTTTAACCCTTTGAATCTTGACTCTCATGTCATTTGAAAAAATATCACAAGGTCTGTTTACAAGCTGATTCCCTAATAATCGATTTATATTACTTCCAATACGATTGTGATTGACACTCGCTCCTATCATCGCAAATATTTCACCGTCAAAATACTCATGCTTGATTTCCGAATGTCTCTCAAACTCCAGGTACTCCTCTGGTGTCATTTGGATAGTTTCCTCTGGTTGAGCATTCATGATGTTTCCTCCACGTTGGGGAGACTTGAGCTGTTTCTTTTCTGTCCAGTTCCGTTGCTATTGAATCAACCAATCCAGATCAAAGCGTACAAGAGCCATGGAACAGCAGTCATCGGCAGAGTCAGGAAGGCCGGTCATGCCTGGAGTGGTCTTGTACATAAGAAGAACCGTTCCGTCTGTGGCAACGGTTATGGCACTGTAATCAAACCACTCTCCATAATCAGTCACAGCTCTGTAAAACGCCCAGTTTTTTCCACCATCAAGGCTTAACCGGACAACGCCGTGTTCCCGGTTCGGACCGTCGGTGTCCGGGTTTGCAAACAGAATGACATCGTTGCCGAGGTGGCTTTGGGGAGTGTCGTAAGGCGTATTGGATCTGTTTTTCATGTGATGTATGTTGTCAAGATATTTTTCCGGATAGCGAACCATTCCTGCATTGCACCCCTGGAGAACTTCCAGAATTATTCGGTCTTCCGGCTGTTCCGTAAAAGAATCCCCACCGTCCTGACTGAGAGCCACTCTCCTCATTCCGTCATCATAATATGCACGGGCATTGAAATAGATGTCACCATTAGTGCGTTCCACAAGGCAGGCTTCCCCAGTGCCTTTATGAAACAAATTGGAGTGCTTCAGTGTCTGACCATGATCATCACTGTACATAACAGTGCTGTAGCATTTCTCCCTACGATCGGAGATACTTCGGTCATTATATCCGCTAGTGGAAACAACCGTGCGTGCTGGCCACACAAGGCGATTTTTGTGTTTGCCATATTGAAGTTGAATTCCCGGTGCACTGCCATGGGTGCTTCCGATACCGCCACCACTGTGATGCAGCCATTCCGGTTTCCAGTCTGTCCAGGTATCTCCATTGTCTGAACTCTGAAGCCATTCACCTCCGCACATGAGAAGCACATTTCCTGTTACGCTATCGGTAACGGCCGACCCCATATGCCATTTTGCACCTTCCTGCCTGCGAAGTGCCCGAAGTTCTCCCCAGGTTCGTCCATGATCAAGGCTTTTTTTCATAACAATGTGGCACTCACCAACATCATCACACGGTGATTTCCAACGTTGTTCACAGAAAGCCAGAATGGAGCCGTCCGGAGCGGTTACTATAGAGGGTACATGATAGAATGAATTACTCTTCTGCTCAATGATGATAAATCGTTCAAACATATTTTCCATTTCCCGGGAATTGACTTTTGAATGCTGTTATTTTCAACTATTGAACTATTGAAGATATTCAGACAATATTGATATAGCTTTCAGAAATCCCTGGCCGTTATTCAGATGACCTCGCCATATCTCCGGTACCCAGGACTCCCTGTATTCTGCAAAAGCTGGCATGATTGTTTTTAAATCTATGTCTCCATCATAAAACTGAACACCTTCTCCATCAAGCCCGTAAGCGTCTGCCAGATGCAGATGTCTGGTATAAGGCAGCACCTGTGTGATGAACTCATACAGATCCTTATCTTTTGCATTACAGTACATTGCAGCATGGGAAAGATCAAACACAATATTCAAACCTGTCTCCTGACACACGGAGATAATTTCTTCAGCATCCATAAAATAGTTCCCCTTCCACTCACCACCAAAAAACCAGGGGTATGGGGGCATGTTTTCAACAAGCAGCTCAACACCCTGTGAATCAATTTCAGAGATGGATTGAATTAGGGCTTCACGTAATACCTTTTTGCTCAATTTCGCATTCATGCTCATGGCACCTGGATGGGCCACAATTTTAGGTATTCCTTTAAAAAAGGGGGCAAGCTTTCTGGCAAGTTCAATGGTCTGTTTGACCAGATCGACAGATTTTCTGCGTATGCTGCTGTCTGAAGAGCAAAGATCCATCAGATTCTCATGGATATACTCCGGTGCATGAATAATCAGCTCCTGCCTGTATTTCTTCTTCGGAAGGAAAGCCGTTGCAAAATCCTTTTCTGCAAGGTGGATCTCTATGACATCTGGATTATAACCTACCATATTGTCGAAATCGGAGAATCTGGCAATAAGACCCCATTTACTTTGAAAGGAGATATCCTTGAGATTCTTATAGGCACTGCTATCTTCAAGATCTTCTTCATAAAAAAGGGTATCAGTGGCCACATCTCTCTGGATCTCTCTGCCGATCAGTGCCTCCTTTCTGGAGGTTGCTATCCCTTTACCAGGCCCCATGATCTGGACCATATCTTCAGTGATAACCGTTCCCTTTAGAATATCCCTTGAAGCAGCCAGACTCTTTGCGAAGAGTTCTCTGTTCATCACCTCACCGCGCAGCAAAAAACGATGTTCATGGCCCATGGCCTGATCTGCAATCTCAATGTCTCTCACCAACCTTTTAAAATCATAGGGTGTCAGGCTGATTTTGTGATCCGTTCCCTCCATGGTTTGATCCAGTGTAAGATGCTTTTCAATAATACATGCACCCATGGAGGCAGCAACAAGAGGAACAATAAGGCCTATGTCATGACCGGAATATCCCACAGGTTTTCCAAACTGCTTGAGCCAGTTGATCATTTTAAGGTTTACATCCCTTGGCCAGACAGGGTAGGCACTCCGGCAGTGGAGGATTGCGAACTCCGCATTCCGTTCATTCAAAAAATGGACAGTTTTTCTGATCTCATTTTTATAAGACATACCAGTTGAGATGATAATGGGAAGATCGTTTGAAGCAACAAACTCAAGTAGAGGATAATTGGTCAAATCAGCAGAGGAGATCTTGAATGCGTGAATGCCTGCCTCATATATAAACTGTGCGCTTTTGATATCAAAAGGGGTACAGATAAAATCAATCTCTTTTGAGGAGGCATACTCTCTAAGTTTCATATAATCGCTGTCAGAGAGTTCCATCTTCTGTAGTAATGGAAGCATGTACTGAAAACTCTGCTCATATTTTTCAGGATGCTTCAGCATATCCTGTGGATATAGGCTTGGAAGATCTCTTTTCTGAAATTTTACTGCATCGGCTTTGGCTTCAACTGCGGCATCTACAAGTTGCATTGCAAGCTTGAGACTGCCGTTATGATTGATCCCCGCTTCTGCAATAACATAAGTTGGATGATTTTCTCCGATTGTCCGGTTTCTTATTTTCATAGAGTATTATCTCGCACCTGATAGCGTTTGTATGGGAGAGCTGAAGCTACCTGTAGTTTATCAGATCTGTAATGAACAGTCGCCGTGGGGCTAAAACCCTCGGCTAACTAATAAAGGAAGCCCTCTTAAGGGGGCTTGTGTAAAAATTAGCCGAGAGCTTCAGCTCAGGGCTGGATAAAAAGACTTTTCTGTAAATCTATAAATTGGTAAGTTTTAATATCTTAGTCTCTGAGGAGACCAGTTGCTGAATATTTTGATAGATTGCATTCTGGTGGGCAAAGGATGTTATCAGAACTGCATCAGGTGCAATTGCAGGAAGACTCTCTGGCGGCTGGATGATCTTGTCACTGAACAGTTTTCCATGTTTGGCCGGATCGCTGTCAATAACTCCAATAACAACCATTCTTGTATTCTGGATGGCTGCATTGACAATTTCTCCTGTATCTGATGCTCCATAGAGTACTAATGTCCGAATACCGGTTGATTCAAATTGTTTCAGGATTCTTATGAACTCATGTTTAACAGAGGCATAGAGTTGCACTGTCTCAGCAGAAAATGCAAGAAACTGTCTATTTAAGAAACTTTCTCCATTTTCTGTTAAATGATACTCAAAAGTTCTGTTGGAGTTACCAGACGCAGTGATCAACCCATCTTTGGAGAGTTCCTTTATATATATGTTCACCATGGAACTGCTGAGATGGCTTTTTTCTGCAAGGGCATGCTGACTGATATGGGCATTACCTTTTATCAAAAGTAAGAGAGATAGGCGTCTGAATTCTTTACTGGGGGAGAGATATAGAGAGTTGTATGGTTCTATCAATATGATATAGCTCCGCTCTTTGGATTACATTGACTCTTTTTAAGAAAGGATAGTGAGCTTGATATAGCTATCTCTTACTATTATATTTCCTTATCGTCAAGAACTATCCATACATTAAATGGTTTTTCATTTTTTTGAAAAAAAGATGTCATCCAAGAAATTGAAACCTCTTTGGATGGCTTTGCACATAATTTATGATAGCACTGCCACGTAATGACACAAGAATTATTACCGCCATGTTGTCTGTTACGATCCATTGCCAACTGACATTTTGAGACTCTCCAGCTCTTCCCACCTGGTGTACAGATTATCGACCTCTTCCTGAGCTTTCTGAAGAAGAGTATATATCTCGGTAAGCATTGCAGGATCTCTCATCACCTCTGGATTCGTAGTTTTTGCCTTAATGGCTTCAAGTTCAGATTCTGCATGCAGGATTTTCTCCTCCATCTGGTTCATCTCAAATTGATGCTTATAGGAAAAGAGAGGAGGTTTTTTCTCCCCTTTTGTTTTCTGTTTACTCTTTTCCCTACTCCCCTTATTTTCATTGCCTGAACCATGCAGTGTTGTATCAGCACTCTTTTTTTTCTCTTTTTTACCCTTTGTCTCAACTGACTGCTGATTCAGGCACTGCCTGTAATCTGCAAAAATACCTGCCCCACCTTTGCCATCAAGATATAAAATGTTGTTACACACCCGATCCATGAGAAAACGGTCATGGGAGACCAGCACCACAGCACCTGGAAACTCCAGAAGGCTCTCCTCAAGCACCTCAAGAGAGGGTATATCAAGATCATTGGTTGGCTCATCAAGCAGAAGAAGGTCAGCAGGCTGAAGCATCAGATTTGCAATGAGGATTCTTGCCTTCTCTCCACCAGATAGTCGTCTCACAGGCAGAGAGAGCTGGCCTGGTGTAAACAGAAATCTCTTTGCCCAGGAGACCACATGCAGACTTCTCTCTTTATATATTACAGATTCACCAGCAGGACTTAATGCATCTTTGAGGGGCATATCAGGGTCAAGCTGCGACCTGTTCTGATCAAAAACAGCAATTTTTAAGTTTTCTGCTCTGTTGATTGTGCCTGTGTCAGGGAAAATCTTGTTTTCAAGAAGGTTCATGAAGGTTGTTTTGCCGCTTCCGTTTTCTCCCATAAGCCCAAGGCGGGTACCTGGTAGAAGCTTGAGATTGACATTGTCAAAAAGTTTTTTTCCATCAATTGACTTGCCAAGATTTTCGCAGGTGAGCAGTTGCCTCGTCTTCCTCTCTGTGGAGTCGAAATTTATCTCAACAGTACCTGTCTGACGGTTTCTGTGTTTGATGGTGGCCAGTTCAAGTCGTAACTGTTCTGCCTGATCAATGCGGTATTTTGCCTTTGTTGTCCTTGCCTTGGCCCCCTGGTTCAGCCACTCTGTCTCCCTACGCATCTTGTTTGAGAGAACCCCCTCCTGTTTTAACTGTATCTCTAAAAAATTCTCTCTGTGCTGTTCAAACAGGATATATCCTCCATTAAAGGTCAGAGACCCTTCAGGATAGCATTTTCCAAGCTCCATAACTCTCTGGCACACATTTTCAAGAAAGCAGCGGTCGTGGCTTACCACCACAAATGCAAATGGGGCGCTCTTAAGAATATCTTCAAGCCATAAAATCCCTCTGATGTCCAGATGGTTAGTTGGTTCATCCAAAAGTAGCAGATCAGGTTCAAGGCAGAGTGCCCGTGCAATTGCCACTCGTTTGTGCCACCCGCCGGAGAGTTGGGAGCACTGCATATGTTCATCTTCAAAACCGCATCTGCCAAGGATACGTTTGACTCTCCGATACTGCTCATTTTCATCAATATCCTCACCAGACAAGCCGTCAAAAAGTATCTGCTCAATAGTTTTTTCAGGTTCAAGACGGTCTTCCTGAGGCAGATATACCAACCTTGTAAACTGCTTGAGATATTTTTCACCTGCATCAGGTGTCGCTTGATCTGCCATGAGTCTCAGCAGTGTTGATTTTCCGCTTCCGTTTCCACCTATGAGCCCAATCCGTTCGTTTGCTCTGACATTGATGGAGAGATCCTCAAATACAGCCTCTTCTCCGTAGGTTTTATATATAGATTTGTAACTGAATAGAAGTGTCATTGATATGGTTTACTCTGTATATCTTGTTTTAAGATTATTGGTATATTATGAGCCTTAGCTCATTATTTAACGTTTTTGTACACTCTGACCATTTTAATAATAAATCCTGCGGTAAGGGTTGTGCTGATAAGAATAATCAGAGATGCTGCAAAAAAGGTCATGATAAAGTTAAATGGATCTTTCAGGGAGTATGATCCCATCAGAAGGTCAATTCCGAACAGGGTAAAAAAGATGGACAGGATGGTCAGGGCGGTCTGCATGAGCCACCACCAGTAATATTTCATGGTCAGTTCACCTTATGAGGTCTGTTTTGTTTGCATTGCATATATTTGATTATCTGCCCCCTGTAGTGTTTCAAATTTAGCAGTAAATGTTTATGTCTGGTTGTGAAAATGGGAGTGTCTCATCTTAAGATTTGACAAACTATTATGATGTTATAAACCTTGTCAAGGTGTAATTGAATTACTATCATAGGCCATTATGACATTTGCCATGATTTTTTATATGAAAGTCTAGGGATACAAACTGGTGGGTACCCCGTAGAGACGCAAAATCTTGCGTCTCTACAACTTTCATGCTTTGTTGTGCCTGTCATAGCATGGCCGTTATACTAAAGTATTGTTGGATTCCAATTTATGAATAAGGAGATACGTTATGAAACATTACAGAAAAGAGCTGTGGCTGGAGATTCCAACCCGCCGGGCATTCATCAATATTACACCTGAGGTTGAGGCGTGCCTGAGGGAGAGCGGCATACAAAATGGGTTGCTGCTTTGCAACGCCATGCACATCACTGCATCAGTCTTTATCAATGATGATGAATCAGGGCTTCACCATGATTATGAGGTCTGGCTGGAGAAACTTGCCCCTCACGAACCGATCTCTCAGTATAGACACAATGGGTATGAGGACAATGCCGATGCCCACATGAAACGGCAGATAATGGGACGAGAAGTGGTTGTAGCAGTTACAGATGGGAAACTTGACTTTGGCACCTGGGAGCGTATATTTTATGGCGAATTTGACGGAAAAAGAAAAAAACGGGTGCTTGTAAAAATTATTGGAGAGTAGACATCTGTTTTTTTCAGCAGATGGAGAGGGAAGAAATCCTCTTAATTTCAATTTTTTATTAAGGTTTTATTAAGGTTTTATTAAGGAGATTGTCATGAGAGCAATGAGCAGCAGTTCAGAAAAAATCAAAGGGGCTGCCTGGAGTAATGGGGTTGGTTTGATTAAGAGAATTGAGATTATCTGGGTTGTACTGGTGGTGCTGTGTTTTACTGCACTTCCTGATCTCTCTTTTGCAAAATCTGTCCCCATGGTTCCGGCAAGCTTCAGCGATATTGCAGAAGAGGCAAGACCTGCTGTGGTAAATATACGCACCACAAAGAACATCAGAGGGGGAGGGAGAGTCTTTAACCATTTTTTTGGCCAGCCTTTTGGAGGAGATGATATGCTCCGTCAGTTTATGGCCCCTTTTATGGAACAGCAGCCAAAGAGTTATGAGCAGAACAGTCTTGGGTCAGGGTTTATTGTAAGCCCTGAAGGGTATATTGTTACCAATAACCATGTGGTTGAAGGGGCAGACAGTATAAGCGTCAAGATGTATGATAATAAGGAGTATGACGCCAAGGTGGTGGGTCGTGACTCTAAAACAGATCTTGCCCTTATTAAAATTGATGTAAAGGGTTTTGCATACCTGAAGCTTGGCAACTCTTCTGATTTAAAAGTTGGGACATGGGTAGTGGCAATAGGAAGCCCTTTTGGCCTTGAACAGACAGTTACTGCCGGGATTGTCAGTGCCAAAGGCAGAATTCTGGGTTCTGGGCCTTATGACGATTTCATCCAGACCGACGCCTCCATCAATCCAGGTAACAGCGGTGGGCCTCTGCTAAACCTTGAAGGTGAGGTTATTGGTATCAATACAGCAATCATACCGTCAGGGCAGGGGATCGGGTTTGCCATACCTTCAGATCTTGCCAGAGGAATTGTTGAGCAGCTTAAGAGTTCAGGAGAGGTGACACGTGGGTGGCTGGGGGTTGGAATTCAGGATATTACCCCTGACCTTGCAGAGTATTATGGCTTTAAGGAGCATGATGGAGTACTGGTTGGAACAGTATATAAGGATCATCCTGCATATAAGTCTGGCATCAAGCCAGGAGATATAATAATCAAAGTAGGTGATGAACCGGTTAAATCCAGCCACGAACTATCTGCTTCAATTGCAGGCCATGCTGTGGGAGAAAAGGTTGATATAACCTTTATTCGTGAGGGGCAGATGAAAACTGTGAAGGTGACTCTGACCAAAAGAGATGATACTGAAGAGAACCAGCTCTCTCTTTCTCAATCAAAGGCAGGGTTTGATGAATTTGGGATGAGTCTAAGTATGCTAAATGGTGATAACGGTTCAAAGTTTGGTTATGATAGCAGGGTGAAAGGGCTTGTAGTTACAGACCTTGAGCCTGACAGCAAGGCCGCACAATCTGGAGTAAGAGTGGGGGATCTTCTTGTAGAGGTGAACCACAGACCAGTTGAGAATATCAATCAGTATAAAGGCATTTTGCAGCAGATTCAGAAAGGTGCATCTGTACAGCTGCTTTTCATAAGGGGCAATTCCAGCTTTATAGTGGTCAGGATGATTAAATAACTCGTTAAAAAAAATTGAAATTAACGTTTAAAGCCATTGATTAGTGCCAGGACGGTATCTTCTTTTTTAAAAAAATTAAGATGCCGTCATTTATATCGTAAAGTACCGTGGGATCTCAATGGACAATCTGGTACTGTGTCTGGAACAAAAAAAGCCCTTACAGTGTTGATCTGCAAGGGCTTTTGGATTTTATTGGAATTGTCTGGAGGTAGTTTTGGTGGAGCTAAGGGGGATCGAACCCCTGACCTCATGGCTGCCAGCCATGCGCTCTCCCAGCTGAGCTACAGCCCCACAAAAACAGGACTTAGATAAACAATTATATTGAATGTGTCAATAAAAAAATATTTTTTTCTTTAAAAAAAATATATATGATATATCCATTGACACATGGAATTATAAAAAGATAAAAGTACAGTTTTATAAATATGTTGTTTAATTGTTGTCTGAATATAGTTTCAATATTAAATTGAATAATTTGTTTTAATAAGTTGTTAATTATTAAAGGTAGAGTTAAGGAGAGTTTGATGCTCAGGTTTATGCGTGAGAATACAGGGTCGTGGATTATCAAGATTATTCTTGGTCTTATTGTTGTTGTATTTATATTCCTTGGCATGGGCTCCATGGGGTCCAATCGTTCAAATCAGGTTGCCATGGTCAATGAAGACCCGATTACAATGGATGAATACAACCGCTCGTATCAAAATACTATTGAGCAGATGCGGCAGCGATTTGGGAATAACCTGAGTGATGAACTTATTAAGATGCTTCAGGTGAAAAAACAGGCATTGGACAGACTGATTGAAGAGCATCTTATTACTGATGAAGCAGACAGACTTGATATCCAGGTCTCTGATGAAGAACTCCAGAAATCCCTTGCTGATATTGACGCATTTAAAAAAAATGGGATGTTTGATCTTCCGACTTATCGCATGGTACTCACAGCCAACCGATTAATACCAGAATCATTTGAGACTATGCAGCGTCAGACACTTCGTCGTGCAAAGGTTACAGATCTTATATTGAGCAGCGTGAAGGTCTCTGACAGTGAAGCCCAGGAGTGGTACATTCAAAATAACAGTGAAGTTGCAGTTGACTATATAAAATTTGATCCATCCTCATATGGGGTAACCCCTGATGATGAACAAATTGGTGCGTACTACGAAAAAAACAGAGAGAAGTACAAATCTGAACCTCAGATCAAAGTTCAGTACATAGGATTTCTCGCTGATGCATATAAGCAGAAAACCGAGGTGACAAAAGAGAGTATAGAGTCATATTATGTTGCAAATCCAGATCAGTTCACCACTCCAGAGCAGGTAGAGGCAAGCCATATCCTGATCAGGGCGGATGAAAACGCAGATGCTGACACAGTGGAAAAAGCAAGAAAAGAGGCAGATGATCTCTATAAAAGAGCTGTTGCAGGTGAAGATTTCGCTCAGCTTGCAAAAACATACTCTCAGGATCCCTCTGCAAAGGAGAACAGCGGATATCTTGGAAAGTTTGCCAGAAACAGAATGGTTAAGCCATTTGCAGAGAAGGCCTTTTCTATGAAACCAGGTGATATCAGCGAGCCTGTCAAAACCCAGTTCGGGTGGCATGTAATAGAGGTAAAGTCCAGAACTGAAGAGTCAAAGAAGACTCTTGAAGAGGCAACAGCCCAGATCAGAGAAAAACTGTTGATGGATGAGAGCAAAAATCTTGCCTACAATGCAGCCAGTGAGGCTTTTGATGCTGTTGTTGACGGAGACTCTCTTGAGCAGGTTGCTCTGATTACAGACCATAAAGTTCTTGAGGTTGGCCCATTTACAACGAAGGGGCCAGATGAGAGTACAGGGGGATTTTTCCCTAATGCTCAAGAATTTGCCAGAGCAGCATTTGCACTTCCTCTGAATGAGATCAGTGATGTAATTGAAGTTGGAAATAGTTACTACATTATGAAACCCATTGAAAAAAAAGAGCCTATGGTACTCTCTCTTGCTGACGCAAAAGAGAGTTTAGTAAAGGATCTTAAAGCTGAACTTGAAAGCGAAAAGGCAATAAAGGCTGCTCAGAATTTTCTCTCGGCTGTCAAGGATGTTGATAAGTTTGCTGATGCTGCCAGGGAAAACGGGTTTGATGTTAAATCTACACCACTTTTTAAAAAAGATGGTAATATAGCTGATCTTGGGCGACAACCCGAAGTTGCTGCTGCGGCATTTAAGTTGTCAGAAACAAATAGATTGGTCTCTGAGGTCATCAAAGCTCATGATGGATCTTATTATGTGATTGTATTTAAAGAGAAAAAGATGCCAGGGAAAGATGTTATCACCGAAAATCTTGATTCTGTTAAGAAAGAGCTTGCCAGGGCAAAACAGGAAGAGTTCTATACATCTTGGATGGAGCAGTTGAGAAGCAACAGTAAAATTGAGATTAAGCCAGGATTGATTGACAGCTGATCAGACTGTCTGGCTACCTTTTACTGTCTGTAACTTTAAAGTCAGCAGCAATTTCAGTTTAAGATGATTATCTTTCTGTAGTTGCAACAGTTCAAAATTGCTTTGCGAAACACCTTAAGTTATTGAAGATAATGTAAACCATGTAGATAGAATGCCGGGGAACTATTATGATCAAAGTAAAAAATATCTTTATTGAAAAGCGTCTGGTAAGTTTTCTGATCTTCTTATCACTGATACTGATATCATGTGGGGGCTTAAATAAAAAAGAGAGCGCATCAGAAAAAGTACGTCCAGATAATTCCCCTGCATTGGCTTTAAATGAACCTGATGATACTGTGGCCAAAACTGTTGACCTGGTGTCTGATCCAGCTTTGGTTCAGGGAGTTCTACCCAATGGGATGAAATATCTGCTTCTAAAAAATGAGACTCCTAAGGACAGGGTAAGTCTTCATCTGAATGTTCAGTCAGGTTCAATGCACGAACGAGATGAGCAGAAGGGTATGGCCCACTACCTTGAACACATGCTTTTTAATGGCTCAACTAACTTCAAACCAGGAGAACTGATTGAGTATTTTCAGTCAATTGGTATGATGTTTGGAGCTGATGCCAATGCTCAGACCGGTTTTTTTGAGACAGTGTATGATATACTTCTGCCAGCAAATGACAGGGCAAGTCTGGAAAAAGGGTTGCTGGTTATACAGGATTATGCCCAAGGGGCGCTGCTTCTGGAGTCTGAAATAGAACGGGAGCGTGGGGTAATACTTGCCGAGATGCGTGAAAGAGACTCTGTGGGATTAAGAACCTTCAAAGCTTCCCTTGAATTTGAATTACCAGGGTCTCTTATCGCCGAACGCCTTCCGATTGGAACTGAAGAGTCTGTTAAATCTGCTGACAGAGCGCTATTAAAAGATTTTTATGATACATGGTACAGACCTGACAACATGGCAATTGTTATGGTGGGGGATTTTGACATTGAGATGGCAGAAAATCTGATTCAGGATAGATTCTCCTCCATGCAGCCAAGGGCACCTGCTGCAGAACAGCCCATTAACATCTGGGAAGCTCATGCCCCTGAAGAGTTTTTTTATTACTATGAACCTGAAGCTGGAAAAACTGAAGTCTCCATTGGAACAGTTGGCTGGATACCTTTTGAAAAAGAGACTCTGGACTCCTTGAAAGAGCGTGTACTCCGCAGGATTGCAGATACAGTTGTACAGAACAGGCTCTCTAAAGATGTGAGAAAGGAGGATAACCCTTTTTCAAATGCAGGAATCTACTCTGGTACATTTCTCCAGAATATTAACTTTACTGCCATCACAGCCCAATGCTCTCCTGAACAGTGGCAGGAGAGTCTGGGGCTTATCGAAAAAACACTTCGAAGAGCACTTGAACATGGCTTCACAGAGCCTGAACTTGACCGTGTGAAGGCTGATTTCCTTCTGGGTCTTGAAACTGCTGTAAAAGAGGCATCAACCCGTGAAAGTACCGCACTTGCACGTGAGATAATGGCAAGCCTTAACAGAAACAGAGAATATCTCTCTCCCCAGCAGGAGAAAGAGATTTTACAGCCGTTTGTTGAGGGTTTAACTGTTGATGACGTAAATCGTGCATTCTCAGATAACTGGGCGGCACAGCACAGATTGATTGAGGTAACTGGCAATGCCATAATCAGGCCTGGAAATAGTACCCCTGAAGCTGTCATACTGAGTGAATACCATGCAAGCCAGAATGTGGAAGTTACTCAGGTTGAAGATAATAAAGATGTTGTTTTCCCCTATCTGCAAGAGCCTTCTGATACATCGGAAATTATGAGTGACACATTGATAAAATCCGTTGGTATAAGGTCTGTTCAATTTAAAAACGGAGTTAGACTTAACATAAAAAAAACCGATTTTAAAAAGGGTGAATTTATTTACAGAATTGATTTTGGTAAAGGGAAAAAGGCAGAACCTTGGAAAAAACCTGGTCTCGCGCTTCTGACTCAGGGGGTAATCAATGAAAGCGGTGTTGGAAAACTGACGCGGGATGAACTTGAGACCTCCTTGGCTGGCAAGAATATCAGTTTCAGCTTTAATGCTGATGTCGGATCCTTTGTCTATTCAGGTGCATGTGATCCTGATGAGATTACCCTGCTGTTTCAACTGCTTTACACGCTGATAACAGATCCAGGATTTGATAAGGATGCTCTGATTCTCTTCAAAGATCGTTACAGACAGATGTTTCAGGAGCTTTTAAGTACTCCAGATGGCATGATGCAGTTCAGAGGAGAGCCTTTCTTGGCCGGAGGAGATACCCGCTTTGGTATGCCCACACTGTCACAGATGGAATCCTTGAATATGGAAGATGTCAAAAAGTGGATTCTGCCATTTTTCAGAGAGTCAGACATGGAGATTTCAGTGGTGGGGGATCTTGATGTTGAGGAGATTATTGCCTCTGCGTCAAAATATTTTGGTACCCTTGGATTAAGAAAAACCGCTTCTCCTGTTGCTCAGGAGAGACGTGATCATCTGGTGTTTCCAGAAGGGGGAAAGATAGAGTTACCAGTTGACAGCAAAATCAATAAAAGTCTTGTGGTGATGGCATTTCCAACAGATGATTTCTGGAAGATCAAACAGACACGGAGATTGAATATTCTATCAAAGATATTTTCAGAACGGCTTCGAAAAACCATTCGTGAAGAGCTTGGTGCGACCTACTCTCCATATGCCTATAACGATTCATCACAGACATATGAAGATTATGGAGTACTTCGTGCCGTTATCACCGTTGCACCTGATAAGGTGGACGATATGATTGCTCACATGGAGGTTATTGCAGATTCCATGACAGGCCAGAAGATATCAGAAAAAGAGCTTGATCTTGTACTTGAACCGATCTGGACCTATATCAAGGATATCAGGCGAACCAACGAGTACTGGCTTGATTCTGTTATGACAGGCTCCCGGCACCATCCTGAAAAGATACAGTGGGCAGCTACCATGGATGAGGACTACCGCTCTGTTACGCTCAATGAGATATGGGAGCTTGCCGGAAAATTCTGT
>Ga0209800_10002032_pt1 | contig 18898 bp, 17 predicted proteins | sample Higcelweek8metaG_FD_187174 | JGI IMG/M metagenome (GOLD analysis project Ga0209800, IMG submission 187174) | Freshwater pond sediment microbial communities from the University of Edinburgh, under environmental carbon perturbations - High... | ecosystem: Environmental > Aquatic > Freshwater >...
CTAAGATTTTTTTCATTTACAATGATCTTAATTCGATTATCTTTCTTTTGATATTCTTTTAATATTTCTAATGTCCCGTCTGTAGAGCAATCATTAACAAGTATTAATTCAAAATCTTTGTAAGTCTGATTTAAGAGACTTTCAATTGCTTCACCAACATACTTTTCTGCATTATAAATTGGAATGACAATGGATACTTTCGGAGCCTTAAACATCTTTTTCATCTTTTGAATTTATATCCTTTAAAGCAATCTTTCTATTTAATGTAGTTATGTCTTTGCTAACCTCATTCATTTTAAGCTTTTGTACAAAAGATGCATAGATGAGGTAGACGATAGCGACATATACAAAGGCATCAATGCTTCTACCGACACCGAAGCTTAAACCAATTAGGTCAATTAAGTGAGGGAACCAAATTAGAACTAATCCAGCTATCCAACAGATAACCCAAATGGTTAGGGCAAGTGGAGTTAAAACCTTTTTCTTAAATGATGAATACAGGTTAGGAAGAACAAAGAGGAGTACACCGATAGTTACTAATATTTGAAGAACCATATTATTATTTATTTAATTAAAGTATTTTCTATTAATCGTATAACCATTTTAATACCATTCAGCAATCCTTGCGCTGAAAAGCCTTCATGATGTTTGTATTTGTTTAATGAGTAGTCTGTATATATTACCTTAATTGGGACTTCTTTGATCTTTAATTTTGCATCTTTTATCTGTCCTAACATTTCTGACTCAAATTCATATCTATCCATTGAAGTATATACGTTTTCTAACGCCTTCTTTGAGTATGCTCTGAAACCAGACTGACTGTCGGTTACTAATACTCCAAAGAATAGATAGGTAACCCAGTTGCCAATCTTGTTCATGAGTATTCTAGATTTAGGCATACCTTTTTCTCCCAACATTCTGCTTCCCAAAACCACGTCAGCTTTTTCTTCCAGAATTGGAGTTACTAGTTTTACAATATCTTTTGGATTATGTTGGCCATCAGAGTCTAATGTTACTGCAATATCGGCATTGAGTAATTTTGTCGCATCTAATCCTGTCTGAGTCGCAGCACCCTTGCCTCTGTTGATTGTGTGTTTGAGAGTAATAGCTCCGGCGGAGATACTTTCATCATATGTGTTATCTGCACTCCCATCGTCTACAACTATTATATTGTTATATCCTTCATTCTTAATACTTTTAATAACCTCTTTTATGACTTTTCCTTCGCAATATGCAGGAAGGACGATGTAGATATTTTTGTTGTTCATATGCTTGATCTATTATACATGATTGCTTGGAATATTTTGATATTGTACAATAGCCAGTATTACATGAAGAACTTCATATTAAAAAACAAGCTCAAGTTGATATCCTTCGGAGCAATACTAGCATTGTTAGGTATATCGATTGGAGTAGGAGTATTGTTTCCATCTATAAAGTTCTTTGAACTAGTACCATTAGCAATTCTCTTAGGATTTGGTTTAACTAGTTTCCTAAAGAAGGTATTACCTATTAGGAATATCCTTTCATTCATCTCGATATCAATATTTCTAGGACTGTTCTTAAACACTTTCGTAATATTTTTACTAGGAACTATTGGATTGAATATTGGTATGCCACTCTTGGTCTTCTATATCCCTGCAATGATTGTTCTAAATATTGTTTTGTTCTTCCGCTTTAACACAGAAGAGGAGCTATCAGGATATTTTAAAAATACGAAGTTAGAGGTTATTGATATCATATGGGTTGTTATCCTTACAGCTTTGTTCTTAATGTTTGCAGGTACATGTCTTGAAAGATTCTATTTCCTTTGGGATGGGTTTACATTCTGGGTATTGGATGCAAAATATATCTTTGAAAATCAACATTTAAGAGATGGGAGTGTCATATTGTTAAACAACAACTATATGTCCTTCTTTTCATTACAGATTAACTATGTGTACCTAATCTATGGGAAGATTGTTGAACAAACTGCAGGTTTACTAAATCTTATGTATGCATACACAGGTATAATGATGATATTCAGTTACCTGATTGAGATTAAGAAAAGTAATATCAAGAAGATATTGATCTACTTAGGAATACTTGCAGCATTGTATGCATTCTTCACAGTCCACTATCTATTAATGTCTGTATATTCTGATGTATTCCTCTCTGTAGTTGTTCTTTTCTATGCATTAATTCTCTTTAACAAAGAATTTAAAGAAAAGTACTATTGGCAAAGATTCTTGCTCCTAGTTATGCTATCTGTCGCAATATATTTAACTAAGACTCATTTCTTCATCTTTTCACTATTCTTACTTGGATTTATGTTTGTATATGATTTCAAATATCTATGGAACAAGGTAAAGAATATTACTAAGGATTATTGGTTTGTATTGGTCATATTCATTTGTATTCTAGCTGCCTTAATTGTTGGTAAATATGCTAAGACCATTAGTAGCGAAGAATCATTTGTCCAAAGTGTTTCCAGTGGGTTTGTATTGGACAAATCAATATTGACGAACATAAAGGGGGTGGTAAAAGGTTTGATATTGAATATCCCATTGGTGGTTGCAGTTATTGCTTTCTATCTTCCTGTCGCATTCCTCGTTAAGAAGGGTTTCAATTGGCAGGATTTTGTAAAAATAGCATTTCTTGGCTTGTTAGTATCATTTACTTTTGTTGTATATATTCTTGGTATCTACCCAATATCTGATGGGAGTATGTACAGATATCTTGGTTTAGCATATTTAGCTTTACCATTCTTGTTTATCGATATTCTTCCAGATTTCAATATTGAGCGTAAATGGCAGGAAATTTTAACCATTTTAGTTATGCTAGGATGTGTTGGTCTCATATTTGTCCAACTATGTTTCCATATTGGTGTAGATCTTAAATTTACACCTAACTCAGGTGCATATGTTGAATCTGAAGCTCACAAAGAATATGCGGATATTGTTGAGGAGGTGAAGGAAACGATACCTGATGACCAAAGTATAATGATTGCATCATATGGAGTTGCAGGACCAACGATAACGGATAACTTTCCTCCTGGATTTTTCTTAAGATACTATTTGATGGAATACAATGAAACAGTAGCATACTATTGTTCTCCTGCAGATTGTTTGCCATATTTCCTTACTCAAAAACCCGACTATTTACTTATATATTCTTACAGTGATTTCTGGCCTGCATGTAATGGTGTATTGGAAAACAAAAAGTCATATTTGATAAAGTTTGATTTTACACAAGAGGAATTGAATAGCGGAAAATGTTTGGCAGGTGAAAATAACACAAGAGCTTTGTAATTCTTAAATCCTGGTCCAATCTTCAGGAACTATTCGCTTGTTTCTACCATCTCCGTTCTTTAACCAACTCTTTGGAGCTATGACAATCTTGTCATTATTCTGGTTTAACCAAGCTCCCCACCATGAGAAGCTACTATTCGCAATTATATTATTCTTACACTTGCTCATTATGATCATCGACTGCGCTGAATCAAAATCATAATCCTTCATATATGTAACATCATCTCCTAAGAAAGGCATATTCTTCTTAACCCATTCAATATCTTCTTTGAATTCTGTAAATACATATGGTTTAAGATTCCCATATTTTTCTTTGAGAAGATTAATCGCTCGCTCGTAGTAATCTACCTCAAGTACCCCGTGATGTTTGCTAGCATATGCATTGGTAACATAATCACCTCTACGAATATGCACTGAAACAGATTTCTCTCCATCTTTAGCTATTTTTGAACAGAAATCATTAAACTCTTTTGTCTGTAATTCTTCTTTTAATGTAAATTCTTTGTGAATTACATCTGCGAATTTTTTGAAATAGTCTTCGCTTGGAAAATGACCATCAAGATATATATCCTTAGAATTTTTGTTTAATACAATTGGATATTTAATGTAGTCATGAACAAGTAGGTAGAAGTTTGCGAGAGAAAGAATATGGGAAATAACAGGATATGGAAATCTAACATGTTTAATCTCTTCTTCTGAGGCAATATCTAAATCGACATTAAAAGCGGTAAGTCTTAATTCTCTAGGTGTCTCTGGATTGATACCACCGTACGTTTTAAAATGGGCAATCCTTACTTTGTGCTCTGTATTCTTTTCTAAAGATAGCGCTAACCCAGCTGCATATTGAAACATTTGGTTTCCAAGCCCACCTTTTAAATCTGTAATAATCATTTTGTAATTGTATATGATATCCAGATTAAAAAGAAGAATAATCCATTTACATCTGGTAATATATACATATGCACATCATCATAGATGGAACTACAACCCAAGATCAATTAGCATATGCAGGTATAGGGCAATATACCAAATCAGTCATATTTGCATTAGTAAAAGCATTTCCTGAAACCCAATACACCATACTCTTGTTTAATGAGAAGGTTTCAACCTTAGAACCCGTAATCGAGGTTTACAAAAATGTAACCATAGAGAGAATAGGGAAGTACAGATTAAATGATTACAAAAATGACATCGTCTACTTCACTCAAATACTCCCAGCTATTAACAGAGTAAAAACAAGAGACAGTATATATTACTGTCCATACTTTTGGAGAAACTACCCATCATATTCAATGCCAACAGTACTCTTTGTGCATGATATGAATCTCCCATTGTTCAATATGTACTCTCAACAAAGTAAGATCCACAACTTCATTAGGAGAATTCAGTATTGGCTTACATTAAACAAATCAATGAAGTGCAAATATATTGTTACCAATTCTCAAACATCATTAGATGACTTCCTCAAATACTATTCTGCCTTTCCTAAGGAAAACGCCTGCGTCTCATACCTAGGTGCCGACATGGAAGAAAAAGAAGTAGATATATCCAATGTATTACCTAAGGATTACGAAGAAAAGAAATACGTAATATATCTAGGAGGAGCACTCAACTGGACTAAGAATACAGATGGAGTCATAAAAGGATATGCAGAATTCTTGAAGCTTTTAGATCCAAAACTGAAACAACCATATTTAGTAATATCTGGAAAGGTATTTAAAGATGAAAGTAAAAAAGAAGTACAAGAATTCCAGAGACTCATATCTGAGTTAGGAATTAAAGACAATGTCATATTTACAGGCTTCTACAAAGACGAAGAAAAATATTCATTACTTAAAAATGCCTTTGCCTTTATGCATCTTGCCCTCTATGAAGGTTTTGGTATATCTCCATTAGAAGCAATACGAGCTAAAACTCCAACAGTAATCCACGAGAGTAATGTATACAAAGAGGTATTCAAAGATATGGCTATATTTGTAAATGGAAAAAATGAGAAAGAAGTAGGGAAAACTTTGTATGATATATATACCAATCCAAGTAAGTACAAAGAGAATATAGAAAAAGCGTACTTACTCTCTCAAAAATACTCATGGGAGGAAACGGCAAAGAAAACACATAATGTATTTGAAATATTGAATAAAGAAAATGATTAACATATTAATTTATATACTACTTGGAATCATTGCTTTGGCAGGCCTTGTACTAACCGTAATAAATCTCCCTGGCATCTGGCTCATATTCGGTGCCACCCTTGTAGCGGGAATAATGGATAAATTTCAGAATCTTACACCACTGATCTTACTAATACTCTTCTTCCTTTGCTTAGCTTCAACATTTGCAGACAACATAGCTGCGGCATTGGGAGCAAAGAAATTTGGTGGAACCGGATGGGGAATAGCAGGAGCAGTAATTGGAGGAATAGTTGGAATGTTTGTAGGTGGCGTTTGGGGAATATTCTTAGGTCCACTTGTGGGAGCGGTACTTTTTGAAATGATATTTGCCAAGAAAGATATGACTACGAGTCTAAAAGCAGGTTGGGGAACATTCATAGGAATACTCATAAGTATGATATTAAAACTAGGACTAAGTGTTGGCATAATCATATTTACCATAACCAGAATAGTTTAATTTCCCCTCCTGGCATTCTTCATGCTTTAGGAATAGAATATATCCCATGCCGAAAAATATCATAGAATTAAAAAATATAGGGAAGATATATAAATCAGAAGGAGGAGATACTCATGCATTAAAGAGTATAGATTTAAACATTAAAGAAGGAGAATTCCTTGCCATAATGGGACCGTCAGGTTCTGGGAAATCTACCCTCATGAATATCCTTGGCCTTTTAGATACTCCAACCAGTGGAACATATATCCTCAATGATCAGAAGGTAAGCCAGCTTAAAGAGAAACAGTTAGCAAAGATTAGAAACAAAGAAATTGGTTTTGTATTCCAACAATTCAATCTGCTTGCCAGAACCACGATTCTAGACAATGTAATGATGCCTACAATATATGGAAATATTCCTAATCCAAAACAAAAAGCAGAAGAACTAATCGAAATGGTCGGTCTTACAAAATGGATATCACACAAAAGTAATCAGCTTTCAGGCGGACAGATACAAAGAGTAGCCATTGCTAGAGCTTTAATGATGGATCCAAGCATAATACTTGCAGATGAACCAACTGGAAATTTAGATACCAAAAGATCTGAGGAGATAATGGCATTGTTTAAAAAGATTAACAAAAAAGGATCGACCATAATATTGATTACCCATGAAGAATATCTTGCACAACATGCGTCCCGAATAATACATATACAAGATGGAAACATCGTAAGGGAGGAAAGAGCAAAATGAAATTCTTAACAATACTAAAACAATCTGTAAAAGCCATAATGTCTAACAAGGTAAGAAGTTTCCTTACTGTGCTAGGTATCATCATAGGTATTGGATCTGTAATAGGGTTGATGTCATTAGGTGCAGGGGTTAAGGCAAGTATAAGTGAACAGATCAACTCTCTAGGAAGTACAAATTTAACAATTACCTCAGGAGTAACGGCATATTCAAAAGGTTCATACATGTCTAGTGATGATGCGAGTAAGGCACAACAAAACAGTTCTGCTATGCTTGGATCTGTTGAGACATTAACACAAAATGATTTAACAGAATTAACAAAGATATCAAAAGATTTGGTAGAAAATGTTGCTGGCTATGTTTCGAGCCCAGTCATATTCAAAGTAAACGACGAAGAACAGAGGCAGACCCTCATAGGTGTATCTAGCGAATATTTTGCATTGTATGATTTAAAACTTGCTTCTGGAAATGGACTTACGGTTTCCGATTCTAAGAATATTGTATTAGGAAGTCAGTTAGCTACAGATACATTCGGAGATATTAGTGCCATAGGGCAGAAGATATCAATAATGGAAATTGAATTTACAGTAGTAGGAGTCTTAGAAGCACAGGAAGAGAGTAATTTTAGTAATCCAAATCTACAGGCATATATATCTGATGCAGATGCATTTAAAATATTTGATAGCAAGAATTACAATGGTATTGTAGCTAAGGCTACATCAGAGAAGACCGTGGATAGCGCAAAAGCAGAAATAGAGACAGTGTTGTTGAGGAGTCATAAGATTGATGACAAAGATTTGGCTGATTTTACAGTTACATCTTCTAAAGATCTTCTCTCTACAATAGACACCGTTATGAGTATGTTAACATCCTTCTTAGCAGGTATTGCTGCAATCTCTCTCCTTGTTGGTGGAATAGGCATTATGAACATCATGTTAGTATCTGTTACAGAAAGAACTAGGGAAATTGGTTTGAGAAAAGCATTGGGGGCCAAAACTTCCGATATCCTAATTCAATTCATGACTGAAGCCGTTGTGCTTACAATAATTGGTGGAGTACTCGGAATGACATTTGGATATACCATTGGAATAGTGGCAGGCAAGTTCTTAGACTTTAGTGCGGTCATAACCATAGATTCAGTATTACTTGCAGTAGGTATCTCAAGCTTCATTGGTATTGTTTTTGGTATATATCCTGCAGCTAGAGCTGCAAGACTCAATCCAATCGATGCTTTAAGGTACGAATAGAATATCTAAACAATTCTCTAGTATCATAATTCAGATATACATTTCCTAGAAAGTCCTTTTGAACATATAGCGTTTGGTATTCAATATCCTTTGGTTGATCAATCTCCTTCATCTCTCCACTAGCTATAGATATTTCATAGTAATGTTGTTCAAGGAAATCCAAAGCAGTCATCGCGACAATGGTATCTTCTTTTAATGATATTGGTTGTATTGTAGGAAATAATTTTAATTCTTTTCCATTAATAGTAAATATCGTTGAAAATTCATCCTTTGAATTGATTAGAAAATGTTCAATTCCACATAACACAATATTTTTGTTTCCATCCAATCCTACAAATTCATTTGGTTCCCGTGTACCAATATTCTCTAATGTTTTCTCTACAATATTGTATTCAAATATCTCAGCATCTTTAACAAAAATTACATGATCCATATCTTTCCAAAGAACCTGTTGGGGATTAGTAATATTAGGTATCAACTCTCTGTGAGGTTGCCCAGAAATCAATTCAAAAACCATTCCAATTACTATGAGGAACCTGTCCATAAGCATATAGTTTTAAATTAAAATGTAGGATGTGGATTGTCTCCACTCAATCTTCCAGAATTGGATTTTGCATTCAAGGTAAGTACTTTGCTCCAATCTGTGGCAATGTAATCCACTGGGTTAACATGAGTACTCTGACTTCTTCCTAACCTTGTTTCAAAATGAAGATGATATGCCAATGGTTGGCAATTCCAACTACCAGTATTACCTGACACACCAAGTACATCTCCCTTCTTCACCTTCTTTCCCACATCAACGTATGTAGCTTGTAGATGGAAATATGATGAATGCATCCCGTTTGTATGTTTAACCAGAAGATAGTTGCCACCGGACATACATTCCCCATTGTAGCTGTCCCATCCTTTTCCAATAACTTCGCCGTCCCCAATAGCCAAGATTTCTTTCTGTGTGGCTCCAAAATCTATCCCAGTATGTGGCTTTTGAAATGCAGTATTCCCATGCCATTGGTTTACACCAATATATTCCTTAAAGGGAAATGAAAATGGTTTTGAAAGCCCAGAAGTATTAACATTCCAAACCATGGTATCTGTAGTATCTTCTTTAACAACTGTAGGAACACTTGCCTTTACCACGGGATTCAATTTTGTTGATGTGGAAGCTTTAACTTGTGTTTGTTGTATAACTGGAGCTGGGGTAGGGGTTGCAGTGGAAGTAGCAGATTCAGAAACAGCAAAGGAATATATAACGGTGGAAAGCACATGCTCACAAGGATTTTCATTCTTAGAACAATACTTAACCCACCACAAAATTTTGTTTCCAAACTCCTTAGGAATAGTATATACATAACTTGTCCCATTATTACTTGGGATCGAAATACCTACTCTTGGAAAGTAATTCTGAGTAGAATCAATCACATTGCCAATATCAATCATGTAGGTATACTCTTCAGAGATATCATTGTTCTTCCATTGAAAGTTGATAACCCGTGTATCTACAGTAGAGCTGTTTTTGGGAAATACCCCACTTACTTCCGCCCAACAAAAGTTTGGTAAAGTGAAAAAGCATATGAATGTAAATATGAGTATGGTAATATATCTCTTCATACCCCAAATATACATAACAGAAATGAAATATTTCTGAAAAATACAATACTTAATGATATAATCAGAACATGTTAAAAATACTATCAGGTCTCTTTGACTCAAACGAAAAACAGCTTAAAAAGATACAACCAGTAATCGAGAAGATTAATGGAATGGAAGAAGCAATGGGCAAACTCTCAACTGAACAGCTAAGAGCAAAGACTGATGAATTTAGAAAAACATTAGGAGTAGATCTCACCACAGCAAGAAAAGAATTCGAAACCCTCAGTACAGATGCATTAAAAACAAGATTAGCAGAAGAGAAGATTAAACTTTACGAAATCCTCCCAGAAGCATTTGCAGTAGCAAGAGAAGCATCAAAGCGAGTAGCAAATCACAGACATTTCGATGTACAGATGATGGCTGGATATGTATTGTTTGATAACAAAATAGCAGAGCTATTCACTGGAGAAGGAAAAACATTAGCAGCAAACCTACCATTGTATCTTTGTGGATTAACCGGAAGAGGTGCACATTTAGTAACAGTAAACGACTATCTCGCAAGAAGAGACGCAGAATGGAATGGCCATATCCTTAACTCATTAGGTATAACCGTTGGAGCAGTAAACTCTGGCAAACAATACAGATTCATAACCGATGAAGAAGTACTGAAATTAAAAGGAAGTGAGGGAAAGGAATTACTCAAGGAAAGAGATGAAAAAGCTAAAACCAATGGAAGGTTGAAATATGACCATATGAGCGGTGTGAATATGGTTGAATGCTCAAAACAGGAGGTATATGCCTGTGATGTGGTATATGGTACTAACAATGAATTTGGTTTCGATTACCTTCGAGACAATATGGCTAGAACCTTGGAAGAAAGAGTACAAGGTCCTAAATATTTTGTAATCGTTGACGAAGCAGACTCCATCCTTATCGATGAAGCTAGAACACCATTAATCATCTCTACCAATGCACAAACTGCAAATGATATGTACAAGAAGTTCGCAAACTTAGCAAACCAACTTCAACCAGAAAAACACTATATTGTAGACGAAAAGTCTCACTCAGTATCATTAACTGATGATGGAATTGATCAAGCTGAAAAACTTCTTGGAGTTAAGAATGTGTATGAAAATGCACAATTGGCATATCACTTAGACAACGCATTGAAAGCAAAAGAACTCTACAAACTAGATGATGAATATATGATTCGTAATGGTGAAATCCTCATTGTTGATGAATTCACAGGTAGAGCTATGGAAGGTAGAAGATACAGCGAAGGATTACATCAAGCAATTGAAGCTAAGGAAGGTGTAGAAGTTAAGAGAGAATCTAAAACAATGGCTACAATTACATTGCAGAACTTCTTTAGACTTTACAAATATCTCTCAGGAATGACAGCTACTGCGCTAACTGAAGCGGAAGAGTTTTCCTCGATCTACAAGCTCGATACCATAGTGGTACCTACCAACAGACAGGTAGTGAGGAAAGATCACGTAGACCTGGTCTACAGGAGCGAGGATGGCAAATTCAGGGCCATAGTGGAAGATATTAAAGAACACCATGCAAAAGGACAACCAGTATTGGTTGGTACTACATCTGTAGAGAAATCAGAAAGAATTGCAGATATGCTTGCTAAAGATGGTATTAAACACAATGTATTAAATGCAAAACAACACGAAAGAGAAGCCCATGTGATATCCGAAGCAGGTCAAAAAGGATCAGTCACTATCGCTACAAATATGGCAGGTAGAGGTACGGATATTGCACTAGGAGAAGGAGTAACAGATCTGGGAGGATTGTATGTAATCGGTTCTGAAAGACATGAATCAAGAAGAATTGATAACCAGTTAAGAGGACGATCAGGAAGACAGGGAGACCCTGGTGAATCTAGGTTCTTTGTATCATTTGAAGACGAGTTAATGAGACTCTTTGGAGGAGACCGAATGCAAATGCTCATGACCCAGGTAGGATTGGATGATGAAACACCAATTGAAGTAGGAATATTGGGTAGAACAATTGAAAATGCACAAAAGAAAGTAGAAGCCTACAACTATGATATTCGTAAAAACTTGGTTGAATATGATGATGTATTAAACCAACAGAGAGAAATCATATATACCATTAGAAGAAAGCTTTTGCAGGCGGATACCACAGAGAAATTTGAAATATCAGCAAAGACATTGAAGCATGATCTAGAAGTAGTAAAAGCATTGGATATTGATACATTGCAAGACAGCTTTGATGGATTCTCATTTGCTAGAGAAGAAAGTTGGAGAACACCAGAACTAGACTCACTACAGTACATATTCTCACCATTGGAGAAATGGATATTAAAGAAAGAATTGGAGTATGTAGAATATCTCTTTGCATCTGAATTACAAGATGATGATGAGATAGATAATGTGGAGGAGAGGAAGTTGTATGTACAGATTAAAAATCTATTAACAGACGAAATATTTGATGTAGTAGTTAAACAGTTAGGGTTCAAAGATCAGGTTGAGATGTTTAGACATCTAGAATCATTGAACAAGGTGGAGAAGTTAACAATCATTAAGAGAATAATTGCTGTAGCTATGATATTACATGTGTATTCCATCGGAGCAGAGCCAATGAAAGCTCTTGCTAGAATGTTAATCCTTGAAGCATATGACAAATTTTGGATGGAACATTTAGATACAATGGCAGACTTGAGAGAGGGAATATCTTTAAGAAATCTTGCACAGAGAGATCCATTAGTAGAATACAAGAATGAAGGCTTCCAGATGTTTGACGATATGCTCAAAAAGATTGATGAATCAGTATCAACAAGATTCTTTAGAGTAAGACTTGTGCAGAAACAGGAGCAAATTCCAGTCAAAACTAACGACCAAGAAGACAAAAGACCTGGCAAAACAGGTGGACAGAAAACTATAACAAAGAACAAAAAAGTTGGTCGTAATGACCCTTGTCCTTGTGGTAGTGGCAAAAAATACAAGAAATGTTGCTTCCCAAAGTATGAGTAGTTTATGCCCTCTATGGGTTTATTGACACTTTCCTCACAAAACATATACTATTGGAATATAACAAGTAGTATTCATAACTCTAATGCCAGACAAAAAGAAAATTACAAAAGACCAGTTAGTAACCACACATAAGAGTGTACATGTCGTGTTCTTTTCTTGTGCCCACTGTGGAGATGAGATAGAAGATATCAAGATGTGTCCAAGCTGTGGTGAACCAATGAAGGTTATCAATGTTGTCGAAAAGTTTGGAGAAGAGGCAGAGAAATTCCTCGAGCAAGTGAAGAAGAATATGCCTGTTAAATCTGGAGATGAGGATGAAGAGGAGGAGTATGTAAGTATAGATAAAGAACAACCAAACATCATATTGATGGGTGGTGCTGATTCAGTAATAGATGATGGTGGGATTGATCCAACTGCACCTGATGATGGCGATGGACTGGACATAATATTCCCAAGTGATGATGATGGAGAAGAATCACATCCTAAAGTTGAAGCTTTAGATGATGGAGAACTCACAAAAGCTCTCGAGCAATTAGATGAAGAAGATGATACATCTTCTGAAGATTTTGATTCATTTGGTGGTGGAGAGGTTCCTGAGTTATAATCTTTCATGAATTCTCTTGAAAACTTGTTTCCTAAGGTAGCTATTGTCGCCGACCAGATGAATGGCTTTGGTGGAGCAGATCGAGAATTGATATCCATGCTCAAACTTTTCCCCAATGCAGAGATATTCACAATAACTTTCAGCAAGAAAATATATCCTCAAATAACAAATACCGTACATACAAGTTTCCTACAAAAATGGCTTGAACGATTACCAAAGTCTTTAGCACGACATTTGAAGGTATTTACCCCATGGGCATATGAGAGCTTTAATTTTGAAGGCTTTGATTTAGTCATAAGCATATCTGCAGGGCCGGCTAAAGGAATAATTACAGGTATAGACCAACCACATATTGCAATGACAATGACTCCTCCTCGAAGTCTTTGGGACAAAGAGAATAATTTCAGAGCATTAAAACTTAGTAAGATGTATTCTGCCATATCTGAAACTATCAATGTCTTCATGCGTATTTGGGATGTTAATATCGCTAAACGTGTCGACTATTGGACAGCCAATTCCAAATATATTCAAAAGAAAATTAAACGAACATATGGAGTAGATGCAACAGTAATATATCCAGGTATAGAACAAAGCTATTTTGAAACAAGAAAACAATCTCAATTAGATGAGGTAAAAGCAAAATATCCTCTCCCAGAGGATTTTGTTCTCATTGTTTCTAGGCTGTACGATTACAAAAAAATAGATTGGGCAATAAGGGCTTGTATTAAGGCAAAGAAAAAGTTAGTAATCGTAGGAGAGGGACCGGATAGAAAATATCTTGAGAAAGTAGCTAGCAAAAATCCAAATATTACCTTCCTTGGCTATGTAAATGATGAGGATGTAATATCATTTTTCCGATTAGCATCATTACTTCTTTTTTGTGGATTAGAGGATTTTGGTATTGTACCGATAGAAGCTATGGCAGCAGGCACACCAGTATTTGCACTTAAGGAGGGAGGACTTTTAGAAACAGTCAAGGAACATATTTCTGGAGAATTTTTTAAAACAGAGGAAGAATTATGCAATTTACTTAAGGATTTTGATAAAAGAAGATATAATAGGGAAGAGATCATAAAACAAGCTCGTAATTTTACAGAAGCCAAGTTCCTAAATAACTTAGAAAAGTACATAACTCAAATATATGAAAAGGAAACTTCGAAATAGAGGAGCAAACATCAAAGTAGCTGTAGTAACAGATCCATTGTATAAACGTGGAGGAGCAGAAGATCATGTAAGAGGTATATTACAAGCATTTCCTAAGGCAGAGATATTTACCGCATATCATGATCCTAAGTTTACAGCCGACTACTATCCTCATGTAAAAGTACATCATTCCTTTATGCAATATCTCCCAGGTGTTAGAGGGGTTATGCACTATGTATATCTTCTTCTGCATCCATGGGCATACCAGTCATTCAAATTCAATAAATTTGATGTGGTAATATCAATTTCCATTTCTTTTGGGAAATTTGTAAAAACAAAAAATATCCCTCATGTAGATATCTGTATGTCTCCGCCTAAATTCTTCTGGGAAAAGGAAGGTAGGACACTAAAGGACAAAAACAAATTTACAGGATTCAATAAATTCATGTTTGGTTTCTATTCCTTCTTCATGAATACCTTTTTAGAAAGAAAATGGCAGAAATGGGATAAGGCAGCTGCACAGAGGTGTACGAGAATCATTGCTACATCCAATGTGGTTAAAGCAAGGGTTAAGAAATATTACGATATTGATGCTGATGTCATATATCCTCCTGTGGATACCAAGCCGTTAAGAGCTTCCAAAGCAATTAACAGAAAAGAAAACTGGTTTTTGTATTCAGGTAGAGTAGAAACATACAAAGGTGTAAAACTTGCAATCCAAGCTTGTGTAAAAGCAGGAGTTCCACTCCAAGTGGTTGGAAAAGGAGATGATCTAGACGCAATGCAAGCATTAGTTCAAAGATTAAATGCAAAGGGATTAGTTAAATTTCTTGGCTACGTCTCTGACGAGGAAAAGTTTGACCTAATGTCTAGAGCAAAAGCTTTGATATTTCCTGTCCGACATGAAGATTTTGGCATAGTTCCAGTAGAAGCCAATGCTTCTGGTACCCCAGTCATAGCTTTTAGGGAAGATGGTGTCTTAGAAACAATATCAGAAGAGAACCCAAAGACAGGAATATTCTTTGATGAATACAAGGTAGATGCATTAGCGAAGATATTGAAAAACTTTAAATCAAGTGACTTCTTGCCAGACAACTGTAGAAAACAAGCTAATAATTTTGCATCTGAAATATTTGTATATAAACTGCAAAATTATGTTAAAGATGTCCTACAGAAATAGCAAAAGACTCTTTGATATTGTTCTCTCTTTTTTGTTGTTAATCATCCTTTCTCCAGTATTGCTATTCATATCCTTTCTTGTTTGGATTACAGATGGTCATGAAGTCTTTGTCAAAGAACCATTAAGGCTTGGAATGAAAGGGAAGGAATTTAAGATGTACAAATTTAGGACAATGATCCCTAATGCACATAATGAAATTCAGAATAACCCAAAATATTCTAAAGAGAAAGAAACATGGATTAAGCATGATGGTAAACTCAAGATATCTGAAGATCCAAGAATTACCTTGATAGGAAAGCTCCTACGAAAGACTGATATGGATGAATTGCCACAGCTTTTAAATGTATTAAAAGGGGATATGTCCATTGTAGGCCCTAGGCCAATGTATTTAGGAGAAGTAAATAGATACTTAGGAAATAACCCAGATGGAAAGAAATATTACAAAAGAAGATCTAGGGTAAGACCAGGAATGACAGGTATATGGCAAGTATCTGGAAGAAATGATATTAAGTTTAAGGACAGGATGATAATGGAAGCCAGATATGCAGCTAATGTAAATTTCAAAGATGATATTAAAATATTTTTTAAAACACCCTTAGTAGTATTAACAAGGAGAGGAGTATATGAATAAAGATACAGTAACAATTATAAAATCCATCAACTATTCTGAGGCCGATAAGGTTCTTACTGTTTTTGGTAGGGAGTATGGAAAATTCACAGTCTTTGCAAAAGGAATTAGAAAATTAAACAGTAAGAATAGGGGAAATATGCAGACCTTTTGTACTAGTGAAATTGCTTTCTACGAAGGCAAAGGGTTACCTATACTTACCGAGTCGGCACCAATATCTAGCCTGAATTTTGATGAATTAAACGTAGCAAACATTCGAAGAATTTCATTCATACTTAACAAATTCCTCCAAGAATATGATCCATACCCTAAGCTTTTTGATGCACTTCAAGTTGTACTACAGAAAAATCTAGATCTAGAGGCTACTAACAAATTAAGGATTAAGTTTCTTAAAGAGATGGGATTCCTTGATGACTTCACGGTTTGTAAATTTTGTGGAGGGAAAGAAGAGCTAAAATATCTCGACACTATGAGTTTTGCCCTTGTATGTAAAAATTGTTACAGTAAAGGGAATGGGAAACCATTAGGGGATAATCCATATTCATCATTACTGCTAACTAGAACGTTAGATAGATATATTAAGAAGGTTGTAGAGGAAATTTAAAGCTATGAAGATAAAAACTGCCATCATTACCATAGTACTCATATTGAGCTTCATATTGTTTGGCAATAGTATTGTCTATGCTCAAGGAGGAGGAGATGTTACTGTAGACGCAAATATAAATAGAGATTTGTATTCTCAGCTAGATGTAACTCCGAGTACAGTGGAAGCAATGCAACCTGCATTAGTTAATCTCCAGATGCTTGATGCTAGTGGAAATCCTAAATCCGGTAGATCTATTGTGATATATGTTAATGGTAGCTCGACGGGCGTGACAATTACTCAGCCTCCGATATCAGATAGTAATGGATTAACATCTGGAAGCATATACTCCTCTATTGCGGGAACGTATGAGGTTTGTGCAAAAGACATAACTGAAGGGATAGATGTATATATTCTTGACTGTGAGACATTGTATGTAGTTCCAGTTGCTGCACCATCATTACTTTCTGAGCCCCAATATACCAAAGGGCTTACAAATACCTTAACTTGGGATATGACTGGGTCAAATACATATACCTACCTCATACAAGCATCTACTTCTTCTACATTTGCTACGATAGCGGCTGAGAGTACTTGGATTTCTGCAAAGGGATATGAATTCAAGAACCTCACAGATGGCCAAATATATTTTTACAGAGTAAAAGCAAAAAACTCATTTGGTGCTGAAAGTGCATGGTCAAACTCGGTATATTCAGTTCAAGATAACTCAGAACCAACCATAACCTTACTTAGTCTAGATGGGTTAGGTGCCAACAATACTCAGGTATGGGAAGCACAAGATGTATTAACATTTACATTAAGAGTCAAAGATAATACGGGAGTTGTAAGTAAAAGCTTCTGGTGTGTATCTAGGGAAGATGCTCCATTGGATTGTCTAGATACTGAGTCTTCGAATGGGGATATCTGGACCATATCTGTAAAGCTTGGTGATCTAGAACATGATTCTAACTATTACTTGTATACCCAATATTCTTTCTGCGCAGAAGCTCTAGATCAAGTAGGGAATGTGAATAGGTTATGCAATATTGTATTGAATGTTCCTGAGCCCACTCCTGATGAGGAAGAACCAGAAACACCTGTTACACCTCCAATTATTGAACAGATTAAGGATACCATTAATGAGATATTGGATAATTCGAAACAATTCTTTGAGAATACAATAGGGAAGATAAATCCTACAACTCTTCAACAGCTGTCTTTGACTGCGATGATTGCAAATATTCTTCTTGGAATGGGTGTCATAATTGATGGGCTTGGCACTATACCATATCTTCTTCTTCAGCTGTTCTTGAGTATTTCCAGCTTCCTTGGTTTCAGAAAGAAGGGGCATCCTACTGGCTATGTATATGATTCCATTACTAAAGAACCAATACCTCAGTGTATTGTTAGAATATTTGATCAGAATGGTTCATTAGTATGGACGGATGTTACTGATGGGAATGGTTACTTTAAATCTGTTCCTTTGAAATCAGGGGAATATTCAATCAAGGTAGTGGCAATGGACTATGAATTTCCTTCTAAGATTGTTTTTGGAAAAGCTGATTTCCCATTGGAGAATGTATATCATGGTCAGGAGTTCTATGTTGCTAAGGAGAATATCCCTAATTTCTCCATCCCTATGGATAGATTGGAGATGAGTGATCTTAGGTTTGTATTTAGTCAATTTGCATTCATATCTAAACTCGTATGGAAATTCTTCCATATGGTTTTCTTCATCGTTGGTTTGATGTTTAGTTTGTATGCGTTGTCTGTAGATACTTCATGGTACAACTATGTTATCCTTCTTCTCTACATTCCTTCCATCTTCATGTTGATTACTTCTTTCTTAGGTAAGAAGGAGAGATATGGTTTGGTTAAGGATACTAAGGGTAAAAGGCTTACAGGGATTGTACTTGGTCTTAAGGACAAGGAGTTTGGTAGATTGATTTCGAAGAGGGTTACGGATGAGCTTGGTAGGTTTAGATTTTTCATATATCCGGGTCAATATGAATTGGAAGTTCTTAGTGGTGAATGGAAGATTGCGGGTGGTGTTGGTTTAGAGAATATTGTTGCTAAGAAGGAGGATGTGTTGATTAGGAATATTATTTTGGAGAAGGTTGTTAAAGATGTTGAAAAGAAGCCTAAGAAAGTTAAGACGGAAGAAGTTTTACAACCTTTAGAAGAGTTGTAAAAATGGTATTAAAAGTGATATTATACTCATGTTTGTGGGCACGTAGCTCAACTGGTAGAGCAAGCGACTCTTAATCGCTTGG
>Ga0209800_10002034_pt1 | contig 18887 bp, 9 predicted proteins | sample Higcelweek8metaG_FD_187174 | JGI IMG/M metagenome (GOLD analysis project Ga0209800, IMG submission 187174) | Freshwater pond sediment microbial communities from the University of Edinburgh, under environmental carbon perturbations - High... | ecosystem: Environmental > Aquatic > Freshwater >...
CAGGGGGATTGGGGACTGCCAGCTACGGTCTCACCCGGGGGCTTGCCGCCCATAAGGATATCGAGGTGATCTTCGTGGTGCCGAAGGCTTATGGCGACGAAGACCAGAGTATCGTAAGACTTGTTGGCGCAAACACCGTCCCCGTCGCCTTCAAAAAGGTGAAATACAGGTATTTTCAAAAACCGGTTGAAAAGATAGAAGTCTTTTCAAAACTAGTCCCATACACTGATCCGGAGGAGTTCTGGAAGATAACCCGCGGTGAGGTGGCCGATACCGATGTACTTGTAAAGACCGATGAGCATGGCAAGGTCGACTTCACCGGCAGCTACGGATCCACACTGATGGACGAAATTCACAAGTACTCAGTGGTTGCGCAGGTCATCGCCTCAGAGAATGAATTTGACGTGATACATGCGCATGACTGGCTTGCCTACCCGGCAGGTATTGCCGCCAAGGCCGTCTCAGGGAAGCCGCTTGTGATTCATGTTCATGCGACTGACTTCGACCGCAGCGGCGGAAACGTCAACCCGGTGGTTTACAATATGGAAAAGGAGGGCATGGATGCAGCTGACAGGATCATCACTGTCAGCAATCTTACCCGTGACATTGTTATTTCAAAGTACAATATCGATCCCGATAAGGTGATCACTGTCTACAATGCAGTTGAGCCTCCGCATCATTCGGAGCTTGATATTCCCGAGAGGGCTTATGATGACAAGATTGTCACTTTCCTGGGCCGGATCACGATGCAGAAGGGACCCGAGTATTTCATCGAGGCCGCCAGGATGGTCCTCTCCAGGATGCCCAATGTAAGGTTCGTAATGGCCGGATCGGGTGACATGATGGAGCGCATGATGCGTCATGCAGCTGCATTAAGGATTACAGACAGATTTCATTTTACAGGGTTCCTTCGCGGTAACGATGTCTTCACAATGCTCCGGATGAGTGACGTATATGTGATGCCATCAGTCTCCGAACCGTTCGGAATATCGCCGCTGGAGGCAATGCAATCAAACGTTCCGGTGATAATCAGCAAACAGAGCGGCGTGGCCGAACTCCTGACACATGCCGTGAAAGTGGATTTCTGGGACATTGAAGCCATGGCTGATGCCATTTACGGCATATTGACCTACCCGGCACTTTCAAGGATGTTCATCATGAACGGCAAGGAAGAGGTAGACAAGCTGAAATGGGAAAAGGCCGCCGGCCATGTTAAGGATATTTATAAAGGGGTTTTGGAACAGACAAGATAAAACAATATGAGCACAGCACAGAAAAAGGCAATCTGCCTCTATTTCCAGGTTCATCAGCCCTTCCGGCTCAGACGGTACCGCTTTTTTGAGATGGGTCATGAACACTATTACTATGATGACTTCATGAATGAGTCGATCCTGCGGAAAATAGCCAACAACTGCTATCTTCCCGCAAACAGGATCCTGCTCGATCTCATTCACAAACACAAGGGCAAGTTCAGGGTCACTTTCTCGCTGACGGGAATTGTAATCGATCAGTTCAGACTATATGCCCCGGAAGTGCTCGCCTCTTTCAGGGAGCTTGCCGAGACAGGATGTGTCGAGTTTCTTGCAGAGACCAACTCTCACTCACTGGCTTCACTGATGAGCAGGGAGAGGTATGAGCTGCAGGTCAGGGTGCACCGCGAAAAAATGATTGAATACATAGGGTATGAGCCCACCTCGATAAGAAACACCGAACTTATCTATTCGGATGAGATAGGAAGCTGGATGGCCGAGCTGGGATACAAGGCCGTTGTCACCGAGGGTGCAAAGCATATTCTTGGCTGGAAATCACCCAATTATCTTTATTGCAATGCAATCAACCCAAGGCTTAAGGTGCTGCTGCGCAACTACACCCTGAGTGATGATATCGCCTTCCGGTTCTCAAACAAGGGGTGGTCCAGCTATCCGCTCACAGCGGAGAAATACGCTTCCTGGATCAAGGGACTGGCACCGGCATCTGAATTATTGAATATTTTCATGGACTATGAGACCTTCGGTGAACACCAGAAGAAGGAGACAGGCATTTTCGACTTTCTGAAACATATGCCGGACATGATAATCAAGAAGACACCCTTCAACTTCATGACCGTGTCAGAGGTGGCTGACCATTACCAGCCTGTATCCCTACTTCATGTTCCTTCCCCGATATCATGGGCTGACGAGGAGAGAGACCTCACCGCATGGATGGGTAACGAACTGCAGACAGCTGCGGTTAACAAACTGTACAGCCTTTCTGACAGGGTGGGCCGGTGCAATAATGACCAGCTGATACGCGACTGGGTTTACCTTCAGTCAAGCGACCACTTTTACTATATGTCGACAAAGTTCTTTTCTGACGGAGCAGTACATGCTTATTTCAATCCCTATGAGAATCCATACCAGGCATTCATGAATTACATGAACGTGCTGAGTGATTTCGAGATCAGGCTGAATACAATCTGCCCTGTCAATGTGCATGACGAGGAGGTCAACAGGCTATCGGCGTCAATAGGGGCAAAAGACAAAACCATCAGGGAACTTCAGGAAAAGCTTACAAAACTGGAGAAGGTCGGGACACGCGCTGTAAAGAAGAAAACGCCTGCCCCAGCCGGTAAAACAGCAGTTGTAAAAGCAGGGAAGGCACCGGCTGCAGCAAAGAAGGCTGCCACCGCAAAAGCTTTAAAGTCAACCGCCCCGGCAACAAGGATATCCGCATCAGAAAGCAAGGTGCCCGGGGTAACCAAAAAGAAAGCCGCCACCACAAAGACCAGGGCTGCAGCGGCAGCCTCAAAGAAAACCACCACCCCAAAAACCAAGGCGGTCAGGAAGAAAACCGGCAGCAAATAACGGCCGGCATTCTAAGGTATGGTAACATATATGCACTTCGTGCGTATTAAAAGGAATGTGTAACGTATATGCACTTAGTGCGTATTAATTGATTATTAAGCAAATGGAGATGAAAGCTGATTTTTTATTTGAGACAAGCTGGGAAGTATGCAATAAAGTAGGAGGAATTTATACAGTCATTTCAACCAAGGCGCTCAACGTATCTTATGAATTCGGAGACAATTTTATACTTATAGGACCTGATGTATGGAGGGATGACAGCTCGAACCCCGAGTTCACCCCTGATGATGCCATGTTTCTTCCCTGGAAGGCTGTGGCTGCGCAGGAGGGACTCAAGGTAAAGACGGGACGCTGGAACATCAAGGGCAATCCGCGCGTGATGCTTGTCGATTTTACACCCTATTTCGGTCAGCAGAATGAAGTATTCGCACGTTTCTGGGAGACTTACCAGCTTGACAGCATATCAGGCCAGTGGGATTACATTGAGCCTGCCCTCTTCGGATATGCAGCTGGCAAGGTGATAGAGAGCTTTACAAACTTCTACCGTGAGTACCCCAGGGTCATCGCACAGTTCCATGAGTGGATGACGGGCATGGGAGTGCTTTACCTCGAGAAGCATGCTCCCTGGATCACAACTGCATTCACAACTCATGCAACAGTCCTTGGCCGCAGCATAGCAGGCAACAACAGGCAGCTCTACAGCCGCCTCAAAGAGTTCAACGCTGTGCAGATCGCACATGAGTTCAATGTCGCCTCCAAACAGTCGCTTGAAAAACTCAGCGCCCAGGAGGCGGATGTCTTTACAACCGTCAGTGAGATAACCGGCCGTGAGTGTGAGGCATTTCTGGGCAAGAAGCCCGATGTGGTCACCCCTAACGGATTCGAGGATTCCTTCGTCCCTTCACCGGAGAATTTCGATCGGGCACGGCAGGCGGCAAGAGACAGGCTTCTGAAGGTTGCAGGTACCCTTCTCGGCCAGGAACTCCCGGCTGACACCCTTCTCGTCTCTACAAGCGGAAGGTATGAGTACCGCAACAAAGGAATAGACCTGTTCCTGTCATCCCTTGGTGCTATAAACAGAAAGGCCGAATCAGACCGCCTGTGTGTGGCTTTCATTCTTGTGCCGGCATATCACAAGGGACCCCGGCAGGACCTTGCAACAGCGCTTGCCAGCGGAAGCCAGGTATCAGAGGGAGACAGGTACCTGACACACGGACTGCATTACGTGAATGAGGACCCGGTAATGAACCAGCTTATTCGAGAGGAAATTCACAATATACCCTCCGAGCAGGTGAAGGTGATTTTCGTCCCTTCGTACCTCAATGGCAATGACGGCATATTTAATATGCCATACTACGACCTGCTCATCGGATTCGACCTGACACTTTATCCGTCATATTACGAGCCCTGGGGTTATACCCCCCTCGAGAGCCTCATGTTCAGAGTGCCCACAGTCACCACCAACCTGGCGGGATTCGGAATGTGGGTTGACACCTATTTTGAAAACCCGGGCAACGGATGCCTCGTCCTCAACCGCACTGATCTAAATGAACAAGAGGTCGTTGCCGGAATGGAGGAGTTTTTAAGAAGATTCATCCGCATGGGTGGTGAAGAGGCCGCAGCAGCCAGGGAAAAGGCATGGGAGATCTCCCGGATAGCAAACTGGAACACTCTCTTTACTTACTACAGCGAAGCTTACCGCTTTGCACTCGAAAAAAGCGAGGAGAGAAGAGATCAGCCCAGGGAATATGCACGCATACTCGAGGCCACAGAGGTGCAGATGAGGAAACCTTTCCAGGCACCCGTGTGGAAGGACATATACGTGCAGTCTGAACTTCCTGAGCGCATTGCATACCTCAAGGAGCTCTCATCAAACCTCTGGTGGTCATGGAACAGCGATGCGGAATTTCTGTTCCGCCGCATGGACCCGACATTGTGGGAAGAGGTGTCACATAACCCGAAAAGACTTCTAGAAGCAATTGATTACAAGAGACTTGTGGTACTGGCTGACGATGAGGTGTTCCTTGATGATGCCGACAGGATATACAGGGAGTTCACCGATTACAGGTCAAGACCTGATAACAAGGATCTCCCCTCTGTGGCATATTTCAGCATGGAGTTCGGGATTCATCCCAGCCTGAAGATCTACTCCGGAGGCCTGGGAGTGCTTGCCGGCGACTACCTTAAAGAGGCAAGTGATTCAAACGTGAATATCACCGCTATCGGGTTGCTTTACAGGTACGGTTACTTCAGGCAGAAGCTGGGTCCGAGGGGAGAGCAGCAGGCAATTTATGAAGCGGAGGATTTTTCACGGTTGCCTGTAGAACCGGTGAAGGACAGCAAGGGAAACCACCTTACAATACAGCTGATCTGGCCGGGCCGTAACGTCAAGGCACGGATCTGGCTGGCCCCGGTAGGAAAGGTCAAACTTTACCTGCTCGACACAGATTTCGAGGAGAACACACACGAAGACAGGGCAATAACCCACTACCTCTATGGCGGTGACTCAGAGAACAGGCTAAGGCAGGAGCTTATACTGGGTATCGGTGGCATGCGCGCTCTCATAGCCCTGGGCATCAAGCCCGACGTCTATCACAGCAACGAGGGTCACTCGGCATTCATAGGATTTGAAAGAATGCGTCACCTTATTGAAGAGGAGCACCTGACCTTTGATGAGGCAATCGAGATAGTCAGGGCATCAACTCTCTTCACAACACATACACCTGTTCCTGCCGGTCATGACTCCTTTGAGGAGGACCTGCTCAGAAAATACATATCACATTACCACACCAGGCTCAATATAACCTGGGATCAGCTTATGGCGCTGGGACGTTGCCAGGACGAGTATGAACGCAAGTTCAACATGAGTTATCTCGCCACCCGCCTCTCGCAGGAGATGAACGGTGTAAGCCAGCTTCACGGTCACGTCTCGCGTGGCCTATTCTCCAAGCTGTGGCCGGGATACCTGCGTGATGAGCTGTATATCGGCCATGTCACAAACGGTGTCCATTATTCGACATGGGTAGCCCCCGAATGGGAGCAGATATATGAGAAGCTCACCGGGAAGCAGCACTTCGACCTTTCTGACCGTGAACAGTGGGCTAAGATTTACCAGGTTGAAGATGAAAAGGTCTTTGAGACCAAAATGAAGCTCAAGAAGCGGCTGTTTGACAATATTCGCAAGCGCCTGCAGTCTGACATGCTTGACAGGCATGTCAGCCCGCGAACCCTGATGAACATCAGCTCACACCTTAATGAGAAGGCTCTGACAATCGGGTTTGCCAGGAGATTTGCCACCTATAAGCGTGCCAGCCTGCTCTTCCGTGATATTGACCGTCTTGCCAAGATCATCAACAACCCGGAGCGGCCGGTGCAACTGATCTATGCAGGCAAGGCGCATCCCAATGATGGCGGAGGGCAGGATCTCATCCGGAGAATCAACGAGATATCGCAGATGCCGCAGTTTGCAGGAAAGGTTATATTCCTGGAAAACTATGACATGGAAATGGCAAGGTTCCTTGTCCGCGGTGTGGATATATGGCTTAACACTCCCACAAGGCCTCTCGAGGCATCAGGCACCAGCGGTGAGAAGGCCGTCATGAACGGCACAATCCACTTCAGTGTGCTTGACGGATGGTGGGTTGAGGGGTATCATGCCTTCGCAGGCTGGGCCCTTCCAAAAAAGCGCACGTTTGTCAACCAGGAGTTGCAGGACGATGTTGATGCGGAAACCATTTACAACATGCTGGAGTATGAGATCGTACCTGCATATTACTCAAGGGACGAGAGCGGCATACCACGTGAATGGACCAGCTACATCAAGAACACAATGGTCAAGGTGGCCCCGGAATTCACTACCCGCCGCATGCTCAATGATTACATGTCCAGATATTACACCAAACTCTGGGAGCGAAGCAAGCGGATTACTGCCGATAACTATGCCCTGGCCCGCGAGCTCGCAGGATGGAAAGTTTATATCTCCAAAGCATGGGATGAGATCGAGATAGTTAAATTCGATCTGAAGGGCCTGACCAAGAATGTATTCCGTTCGGGACACAACTATACAACCGAGATCATCCTCGACATTAAGGATATACCTGTGGAGAATGTCGGAGTCGAGCTCGTCGTGACCCGTCAGCTCAAGAACGGTGAACATGCCTTCTTCTCATCGATGGAGTTCAAATATGTGAACCGGAAAAAAGGAAGGGTGCTCTACAATGTGGATTTCCAGCCTGAGATGGCCGGCACCTTCTTCTACGGGATACGTATCTACGCGAAGCACAGTGAGCTTCCGCACAGGCAGGATTTCTGCCTGCTGAGGTGGGTTGACTGATTCTAGAGATCCATAATTGTCTTTACCCTCTCCTGCAGGAGCACAATTGCTGTTCTTGCAGGGAGGTAAAGCTTCAGGTGGTGTGGGGCGGTGACGCCGTACCTTCCCTGGTCAGGTATTGAGAAATACTGCTGTCTGCTGTCTATCCTGCCCTGGCCGCCGAAAGTCGGGTCATCGGTATCAAGCACGATACTGAACTTCCCCTTTACAGGAATGCCGTAATCAGTAAATGATACTGAAGGGTTGAAATTCATGACCGTGATCAGGTCTCCGCGCCTGAAAGCAATGATCTTATCGTCATTGTTGACTGTCAGGGTCTCGGTCATCTGCAGCTGAGGCAGGCCGTTCCTTGTTCCGGTCTCAATCATAGCCCTGTCGAATTCATCCAGGTGCCGGTATCTCAACAGTTCGTTTTCTGCCAGGCTCCACTGCCGCCGGGCATATTTGTAACTCCAGCCGTTACCCTCCCTTGGGAAATCGATCCATTCGGGGTGGCCGAATTCGTTGCCCATAAAGGTGAGGTATCCTCCTCCGGCAGTCATGAATGTAAACAGCCGGATCATCTTGTGGAGTGCGACGGCCCGGTCAATAATGAGGCTGGATGATGTGGTGCTCATCGAAGTGTACATCTCCTTGTCGGCCAGCCTGAAAATCAGTGTTTTGTCGCCTACGAGAGCCTGGTCATGCGATTCGCAGTATGAGACTACGCTTTCCTCGGCACGGTGCTGGGTCAGTTCATGAAGCAGGTAACCCAGATCCCAGTTCTCATCAGGAATCTCCTTGACCATTTTGATCCAGATGTCAGGAACTCCCATTGCAAGCCTGTAATCGAAGCCCATTCCTCCGGAGGTGACTGATGCCGCAAGGCCGGGCATGCCGCTCATCTCCTCTGCAACGGTTGTGGCGCCTGAGTTGAATTCATGGATCAGTTTGTTGGCAAGGATGAGATATACTATCGCGTCAGCGTCCTGGTTACCATCGAAGTACTGTTTGTACGAGACGAAATTCGATCCGAGTCCGTGATCGTAGTATAGCATGCTTGTGATGCCGTCAAAACGGAAACCGTCAAAACGAAACTCTTCGAGCCAGTACTTGCAGTTGGAGAGAAGAAAGTGGTTGACTTCGGGTTTGCCGTAGTCGTAGCACAGTGAGTCCCATGCAACGTGTTTGCGGCGGTCCCCGCTGTGAAAATAAAGTCCGGGGTCACCGTCGAGCAGTCCCAGCCCCTCAAGAGTGTTTGCAACAGCATGCGAGTGCACAAGGTCCATTATGACTCTCAGCCCCATTTCATGAGCTGTATCAATCAGTTCCCTGAGATCGTCAGGGGTGCCGAACCGTGATGACGGGGCAAAGAGACTGGAGACATGATAGCCAAAAGAGCCGTAATAGGGGTGCTCCTGCACTGCCATCAGCTGTATTGTGTTGTAGCCAAGCCTCTTAACCCGGGGTAGTACATTCTCCGTAAACTCACGATAGGTACCTGTGCGTTCCTCCTCTGTTGCCATGCCAACATGCGCCTCGTAGATCAGCAGCGAAGATGGAGGTGGCGGAGAGGAGTGCTTCATCACATAGCTGCTGTCAGGGTGCCATACCTTTGCGGAGAATATCTTTGTGTCGTTATCCTGGGCTGTACATGTCACATAGGCAGGGATCCGTTCACCACGTCCGCCCTTCCATCTGACAATCATCTTGTAAAGGTCCCCGTGTGAAAGCATTTTCCGGTCAAATTCCCCTGTCCAGTCTCCGTTCCCTGATCTCTGCAGGGCATATCGTTCATCTTCCTTCCAGTTGCTGAAGGTGCCGGTGAGAATTATAGAGGTGGCATTCGGGGCATGTTCCCTGAAAACCCATCCCTTATCGGTAGGGTGAAGCCCGTACCAGTGATGTCCGTTGGCATAGTCCGTGAGGGAACGGCCACCGGTAAACAGCTTTTCACGCTCACCGAGGTAGGTAAGCCGTGCCTCTATGACATCCCTGAAGGGATCAAGCCATGGGTCAATATTGTAAAACCTTTTCTTCAAAGACTTAATCTTATGCCAAGATACAAAAAGGATAGGAAAAAAAATGATTCAGCGACCGGATATATTGATTGATTCCGAAACTGATACAGGATAGGGGTCATCACCGAAAAACACAGTATTCAACCTTAAAGGACCGTCATAATCAGGTGTCACGATTTTGAAGAAAGCCGCTTTTTCCGGGCCGGCCGACTGGCTGGCAGACCACAGGAGAGTGTTTCCGTATACAGGCATTCTGCGTGATCGGGCTCCCGGAAACGGTCTGAATGCAACAGGCAAATCCGTGAAGAGATAACTGATCCGCAGTGCAGACTGCGGGAGCTTCTGCAGCCTGAAGTCGCCGCTTTTGGTAAATACGCTGATAACCGGGGGAAGAAGAAGGCTTCCTTTCCTGTACCGCGTCAGGATGACATCAAAGGATTCAACCCTGTCAGGAGGCAAACCTGCAAAAGTTTCTGCATCGGTCGTAAGTGTGCCGTCGATAAACATAAGCGGGCTCTCCCTGATCTCCTTGCCCGTCTCCGGATCATACATGCGGAAAGAGTACCTGTCACGGTTCTTCAGAAGCGTCAGGTCAGTCACGAGCTCGAAGAAAACCTCCTCCATATTGGGCAGCGGAATATAATCGGACAACAGCCTGTGCTGACCTGTAGAACCGTAGAAGTGCTCCCTGGCTGAAGCATCCATCCATTGTTGCAGGGTGTCAGTATCGGGAATGCCGTAAATCCTCATCACCTGGCTGTTGATGCTCATACGGAGGGCAGCAGTATCAGCAACATCTGAAGTAACGGCCTGAGAGTGATGCATCGGCAGGTAATCATGACTGAAGGGAGAGGTGACTTTAACGATTATGTTGGCTGCGGTATCCTGAGGATAGACTACGATATCCCCGGTGCCGGTTCTGGCAGGGACGATGAAGGTAAAGCTTCCTGTATCATCGCTGCTTGCATACTGCAGGAAGCAGGTCTTCCCCGGGACGTTTATAAAGAAGAGCATGCCTGATACCTGTCCGGGTGAATCCAGGTTGATTGCGGTACCTGTCACCGCCAGACCCCGTGTCTCTGCTGACACTCTTGCAGGGGAACCGGTCATACCGGGAACGTTCCTCTGATTCAGCGTTACGAGCAGGTCATCGCTCAGGGGCTCCCTTCCTTCAAGAAACGGTTCAAGGAAGGGATCATTAATGGCGGTTGCTGACAGCCATGGTTCCAGTATTGCCCGGGTACGGATGTCAGGCGCGTGTCCCTCATCAGCAGCCAATGAGGCGGTAAAATACCGGGTCTGGTCCGGTAGGGAGATTTCAAGACTATCTTTCCACAAGGCTGTCTGAGCGGGATAAGACTGACCGTCACCTATGCCTGATTCAACTGCCATAAACAGCCTTGATGAGAGCAGGCCGCCTCCGTTGTCATACAAGAGTGCTTCACAAATTCCGGTGGGGGCATTTACCAGGGGTATCTCAATGATTGCATCAGAGTCCGGACCGTTTATCTCTTTGTAATAATTAATTCTGCCGGGGCTGATTACAGCCAGGTGAAGGGGCCAGCGGGTTGCCACAGACGACCTGTCCGGTGCTTTCATTCCAATGCGAATGCTTTTTCCTTCATCGCGTTCGAGGGCCAGAGTGTATGCACCCTGCCTGATGACTGCTAGCTGCGCTTCGGCAGGCACTGAGTCTATCACCGCCACGGCCGTCAGGGTACCTGATTGAGGTATCAGGATCATTCCTGATCCCAGCCCGGTCAGATCAGTTGTAACACTATCATAGGCTGTCCCCTCCGGATCCCTGATCACTGCCTTTACGGCCCTTCCCTTGCCGTCTGCTCCCGTGGCCTGTACTACTATCCTGTTCATTTCTCCGGGAACAGGTGTGCCGTTTTCAGCATGCATTGAAAGCATCATTCCGTCTTGTTCACCAAGGGAGATCATGTCGAAGGTGCTCTTATTGCTGTAAGGATTCAGCACCCTGATTTTTTTTGAAAAATAGTGTTCAGGCCCGTAGGGGATCATTGCCCTTGTGTAACCCCTCAGAAGATATTCGCCTGATGACAGGGTATCATGCAGAGTGAGCATCCCTGACCCGTTACCTCCGCTGTCAAGCAGGATCCGGCTCTGTGAGACGGGCATGCCGGTCAGGTTCAGAATCTCAGCATAGCCTGCCAGGCTGCGGTGTGTCCCCCTTCCGGCTGAAGCGCTCAGATGCATGGAGTACCATACATGCTCACCGGCAATATAAGTCTGCCTGTCAGTAATCATCAGGACAGATTCAGGTCCGGAGACCATCGGGTGGTTTTTAATCACCGCCAGCGTGTCAGCTGCCGGATGCAGCTCATGAAGGCACATGGCAGGGAGCCCGGTCCCGGTCCAGACCGACAGCACAACCACTGTCAGCAGAATTCTATTTATTAAAGCCTTCATCCCAGTAATCCGGTCTGATTTTAGATGCAAAGCTCCCGCAGTCGAGGCAGCCTTTATTAACTGTCAGCTCCCAGACATCGGGAACATCATCATTATCATATATGTGGATAATAAAGTAAACGGTGCCCAGGCCTGGCAGTCGCGGGTCGGCATTGATTACCTCATCTATGCATTCTGCCCTGTACATGTCAGGCACAATGAGGGGATTCCTGAGAAAAATCCGACGGGTAGTCACACCTGAAACACTGAAGAAGCCAAGCACTGTCTCTTCCGGGTCAGTGATACAGGTGATGTTGCCCGCCACAGGGACAGGGGTGACATCATAGAGCCCTCCGGTGTTTTCAGTCATGATCTTGACACTGTTCCAGTACTCATATTCTTCCCTGCTGGTGGCAAACTGTTTCACAAGCATGCTGTACTTCAGCTGGCCCCTGTCAGTGGAGTTGTTGAAAGTGGTGACAGTCAGGTCTGTTATGCGGTCTTCACTGAGTGCCTCGGTGTTGGCTACCAGTATGTTGTGTGATTCCTCGTGCTTCCAGCAGACACGGTTCTCATAGGGGATATTGTTGAAAGGAAGGTACATTTCCCATGTCTCGTCATAGGTCCACCTGAAGTAATGGTTGGTTGACGAGGGGTCATATGTGTTCAGCATGACCCTGACAATTTTCTCCGTCTGGCCTGAAACATTAAGCTCCCGGTCTGTAACCTCATATCCGATACTGTCTATCGGTGTGGATTTGCGGAGCAGGCAGGGCGGTGACACGTACTCTTTGCCGCCATGCGAAATAAGAAGGGTGTACGACTGACCCGGCTGGCCGATGAACTGAGTTGAGTCACTCTGGTAAATCCCGGGTTTTGTCTCCCTGAAAGACCAGGTATTGCCAAGATCGTCGCGAACCCTTACCTGTGCTCCCCTTGCAAGCTCTTCATCTGCAGTCTCATCAAGAGGCTTGGAGAGACCCAGCCTGATTGTGTACTGCCTGTTCTCGTCCGTGATGAGTCCGTTGACAGTGAGGAACTTGCTCTGCGAAGAGATTTCGGGAGTGAACTGGCTTACGCAGGAAGCAGCTGTCAGGGCAATAATTGCAAGTATGGCTATGTGGTTTTTCATATCGCTGCTCAGAAATCAATCCTGTATGAAACTGTGGGGATTGCCCGGCTGAAGACGGAGATTGTGTAACCCTGCAGTTTATAGTTCTCTATCCTGAAAAATGCGGAATAGATATTTTCCCTCGCAAGAACATTGTACACCGAGAGGTTCCATGACGGTCTGAACAGCTTCCGGGCCTTGAGGTTGCTGTAAATGTTCATCGAAATATCCCACCGGATATAATCAGGCAGACGGTACTGGTTGCGGTCAGAATAATAAATCAGCATTGCTCCGTCATGCATGTACCATGTGACAGGGTAGGTGACCGGCCTGCCGGTTGAATAGACGAAGTTGGTGCTCATGTTCACCCTCCGGGAGTAGAGCCAGTTTAACTGCAGGCTCAGGTTATGTGGCCTGTCGTAGTTTGCAGGGTAGTACTCACCCCTGTTTATAATCTCAGCATCGAACTTTCCGGTGCTTCTCAGCAAAACGCTTGACCAGGTGTAGTTGAGGGTCATCTTGAGCTTGCCCTTGTTCTTCTTGAGCATCAGCTCGGCTCCGTAAGCCCTCCCTTCAGCTGGTATGAGATCCTGTTCGATCATATCATTCATTGTCATGACAACGCCTCCCTTGTAGTCGATCAGGTTATGAAGCCATTTGTAATACCCGTCAAGCGATAGTTCATAATCATTATCGAGGATCTCAAGGTACAGCCCTGCCGCCACCTGGTCACCGCTCTGAGGCCTGGTGTAATAATCACTCATCTTCCAGGTATCTGTGGGGGAGATTGCAACTGTGTTCGAGAGAAGATGAAGATACTGGTATGTACGGTTGTAATTAACTTTCAGCGAACTTCCTCCTGACATCCTGTAGTTGAGTGACAGCCTGATCTCCGGGCCTGCATAGGCCTTAATGATGCTCCCCGGTCTGTATCTTACCGAGTCAATTATGGTGTTCAGGTCTTTTGAGAACTCCGGATTGTAAAGATGTACGGTTTCAGGTCCGAGAACAAGGAAGGTTGAGAGCCGCAGACCGGCGCGGGCCGTAAGTCCGTATGCGATATCAGCCTTATAATCTGCATAAAAGGCAGTCTCCAGTCCTGTTTCCCGGTCTATCTCATCAGCCTGTACAACTGACAGCGGCGGGAGGGGAGTCCGTTTGCCCGGATTTATGATGTGCAGGTTTGATTCTCCTCCGAATTTCAGTTCCTGATCAGAGGTGATGTACCACGTAAGGTTCGCCCTGGCGGAGGTAGTGTTTACGCTGTGTTCCATTGTCGACGCATATTCACCTATCCGCGTATTGGTTACATTAAAACGGTAATGGCTGTTGGTAAGGCTGAAGACTGAGAAGAGCGACTGTGAGAAATTATGCCTGAGTCTGGATGCTATGATCAGGTTATCATAATTATATGTCGTATCACTGTTAAACCTGAAATCGTCATGGCTGTAATAGGCTGAAAGTTCCATCTGGCTGCTCTTACCGATGTCAGTTATGAAATGCCCGTTGATATCGTAAAATCCGGCCTGGCTGTTCCGAAGTGCCGGATCAGGCAGAAGGTCAAGGACCCAGTTGGAGTAAGTTGCACGCCCCGCCACGATGAAGGAAGAATGGTCCCTGACAACAGGGCCTTCAAGCGTGAGGTGCGCAGCTACCATGCTAATGCCTGCGTTTCCTGAAAACTCCTTTTTGCTTCCGTCCTTCTCAGTGATCTCCATTATCGAGGAGACCCGACCCCCGTACTGTGCGGGGATACCTCCCTTGTAGAGTGCCACATCACTGATTATTTCCGAGTTAACGGCACTGAAGAACCCGAAGAAATGTGACGGGTTGTAGACAGGAGCTCCATAAAGCAGAATGAGATTCTGGTCAGCTGACCCTCCCCGTACGTTAAAACCGGCTGCGCCTTCTCCAACTGTCTGCACACCTGGAGTAAGAAGCACGCTTTTGAGGAGATCGGCCTCGCCCAGAGATGACGGTGAAAGCCTGATTGTCATTATATTCATCCTCGCCATGCCGCTTTCAAGCCTTTCAAGCTTATCCCTCCTGCTGGCAGTGATGACAGCCTCCTTTATTGCAATTATCCGTTCGGACATCGGAACATTAAGCTTCCCTCCGGCGTACAGATTTACATTCCTGTATGTGTCATGCGATCCAAGTGAACGGTACTCAATCTTGTATGAGCCCCTGGGAACAGACATGAGGTAGTAGCCATCCTGGTTGGTCATCACGCCGGCTCCCAGTTCCCTTATCTGAACAGAGACACCTGCTATCGGCTCCCCTGTATTGTCATTAGTTATGAATCCCGATAAAAGTACCCTGCCATCCTTCTGCCTGTCTGCAGGGTTGCCGAATGAAATCACCTCACTCTCCAGCCCGCTCACAGTTGCTGTTCGTGATGTATCAGCCATTGTCAGTGCAGCCAAATCACCTTCCCTTCCCGTGAAGTCACCCCGGACTGTATTGCCGCTTGTTATGATTAAATTACCGTTGGCTTCTTCAAAGCAGAAGAGCCCGCGCGGTGAGATTATCATGGCGATGACGCTGAGAGGGGTGGCGTTTTCCCATGATCCGGTGACCCGGATATCTGCTGTCCATTCAGGCCTGTAAAATAGACGCACGCCGGTTCTGGCCCCGAGGGTGTCCGCAAAAGTATCGAAGGGCATGTCGTATGCCCGCCCGCTGAAGAGCCGTTCATCGCCCTGACCGCTGACCATGGCAGAACTGATTATAAGGAACGATATGATCAGGAGCCTTTTCACTCAATTGCTCTTTTTGCCACAAGTGAGTCATGATAGGCAGCAACGGCACTGAACCCGGCAGGGGAGAAGTTGCTCATCAGGATGTTGTTCTGCCTTATGTAACGCTTTACCTCCTGTTCATGATCACCCATAAGCTTCAGAAATGTCCTCCTGCTCTTCACCTGGTTGCATGTGCCGTTGATCATGTAGAAGTACTTTGTATAATCCATGAACTGTGAGAATGTTGTGGATGAAGGATTATAGTTCAATGCCTTGGTGTGACGCGCAACAAAGGTGGTGCCTCCGGAGTAAAGCACTTCCGCAAAGCCACTGAATTCCGGGAATGCATCGTGGTAATTCACGAATCTTCTCTCAGTGCCATCATGACGGACCGTAAAACCGTCAATCCTCTGACGACTCAGGGCTATCGGGAAGTTCGACTTCCACAATATGATCACATTGTCATTGCATATATCATACCTGATGCGGACATTCCGGAAACTTATGCCTTCGACTGTAATGTCGGCGTCCAGGTATTCACTTGTAAGGAAGAACTCATGTCCTGAAACCATATGAAATTCCGGCCTCCATTCAACTCCGCTGTAAAGAAACTGTTCAAGCCAGTCCGGGTCAGCTTCATTCTGCCCGGGGGAATAATGCTGTCCGGCCACGAAAGTGCTGAGCAAAAGGAGGATAATACCCAGTGAGATTGATTGCCTCATTTCCGGATTTTTTGCAGGAACGTAAAAATAATTCAAATTTCTGTTTCATTTTTCATACGGTGTTTAAAAACACGTTTCAGACTCATGAAGGAAGTTAACTTTATTATTTTTGTGGTCTTATTGATGCTATGCAGGTTTATTACGGCTATTCAGGCACCTCCTTCAACAATCCGGTGATCACCATGGGCGTCTTTGACGGGGTTCACCTGGGGCATCGCATGCTTCTCGGCCGGGTGACTGAGGAGGCCCGGGCAACAGGCTCGGACTCCGTTGCGGTCACATTTGATCCCCATCCCCGTATAGTGCTGACAGGTGACCCGGGTCATCTCAGTTTTCTCACTGATATCGAAGAACGGATAGAGCTGCTGAGAGGTACCGGTATCGGTCACCTTGTGATAATCCCCTTCACTGAAGAGCTGAGCCGTCTGACTGCCTCAGACTTCGTTGAGTCGATCCTCTGTCGCCATCTCGGTGTACGTCATCTCATCACCGGATATAACCATCACTTCGGCCGGAGGCATGAGGGTGACAGCAATACTATAATCGAGTGCTCTGAAAGGATGAATTTCAGGGTCACACGCGAAGAGGCATACCGTGTTGACAATGAGCCAGTAAGCTCATCTGCAATCAGGAAGGCCCTGGGAGAGGGCAGTGTTGATACTGCAGCGGCGATGCTTGGTTACGACTATTTCATCAGGGGCAGGGTTGTTTCCGGAAGACGGATCGGACGAAACATCGGTTTCCCGACCGCAAATATCACACCCCTCTTCCCGTATAAGCTTATTCCGCGAACCGGCGTATATGCGGCGGAAGTGCATATCGAAGGAGATACTGAAAAGCATATCTCCATGCTGAATATAGGACTCAGGCCGACCATCAGCGGCGGTGACGGCAGGAGTACAATCGAGGTGCACCTTATTGATTTCAGCGCTGATCTCTATGACAGGGTAGTCACAGTCAGATTCCGCCACAGGCTGCGTGATGAGATGAAGTTTGAGAATGTGGATGCACTGGCTGCCCAGCTTGTCAGGGACCGTGAACTGACCATCTCGCTGCTGGGCCGCTGAACAATAATTGTTTAAATTAGTTATCTTTGCAGACTAAAAAAAATCAGGAAAATGTCATTCATCAACAACGAGCTTCCGTACAAGGTAAAAGATATGTCGCTGGCCGAGTTCGGCCGCAAGGAAATTGAGATCGCAGAGAAGGAGATGCCGGGTCTTCTGGCCATCAGGCATAAGCACTCGGCTGCCAAACCACTCAAGGGTGCGAGGATAACCGGATCACTTCACATGACTATCCAGACCGCAGTTCTCATTGAGACACTCCGTGAACTCGGTGCTGATGTCAGATGGGCCAGCTGCAACATTTTCTCGACACAGGACCATGCCGCCGCTGCAATTGCTGCAGCAGGCATACCTGTCTTTGCCTGGAAAGGCGAGTCCCTTGAGGAATACTGGTGGTGTACCGCACAGGCACTCTCATTCCCCGGCGGAAAGGGTCCAAACCTCATCGTGGATGACGGCGGTGATGCTTCACTGCTTGTCCATATGGGATTCAAGGCTGAGAAGAACCGTTCCGTGCTTGATGTAACGCCATCAAACAGGGAAGAGGGCATCGTGATTGACACCCTGAAGAAAATACTTGAAGAAGATCCTCAGAGGTGGCACAGGACGGTGAAGGAGATGAAGGGCATTTCGGAAGAGACAACTACAGGAGTGCACCGGCTGTACCAGATGATGGAGGCGGGAGAGCTTCTCGTTCCTGCAATAAATGTAAATGACTCTGTCACAAAGAGCAAGTTTGACAACCTGTACGGCTGCCGCGAATCGCTGGCCGACGGCATCAAGAGAGCAACTGATGTGATGATAGCCGGCAAGGTCGTGGTCGTTTGCGGTTACGGAGATGTAGGCAAGGGCTCGGCAAGATCGATGAGGTCATACGGCGCCAGGGTGATAGTAACTGAAATCGACCCCATATGTGCTCTTCAGGCTGCAATGGAAGGCTTCGAGGTGAAGACTGTGGAAGAGGCTCTCTCCGAAGGCAATATTTTCGTCACTGCAACAGGCAATCTCGATGTGATTACAATAGAACATCTTGAAAAGATGAAGGACCAGGCCATTGTCTGCAACATAGGTCACTTCGATAATGAGATTCAGGTTGACGCACTGAACGCCTACAAGGGGATAAAAAAGATTAACATTAAACCGCAGGTGGATAAGTATATTTTCCCTGACGGACATGCAATATTCCTGCTTGCCGAAGGACGGCTTGTCAACCTGGGCTGTGCCACCGGACATCCCTCATTCGTCATGAGCAACTCATTCAGCAACCAGACGCTGGCTCAGCTGGAGCTGTGGACGGGAGATTACAAAATTGGCGTATACAGGCTTCCAAAGAGGCTGGATGAAGAGGTTGCACGCCTTCACCTTGCACAACTTGGTGTTAACCTGACCAGGATGTCGAAAGCACAGGCCGACTATATAGGCGTTCCTTTCGAAGGCCCGTACAAACCCGATCACTACAGGTACTAGGAGGGATTATTTCCTGTTCCAGACCCTTACGCTGTATCCGGTAAAGGCTGTACGGTAATTTTTAAGGTAGTATTGTCCCGGACCGCTCTGCGGCAGTCCTGAAGCCCCCATTGCATAATTGGTGGAACATCTCGGACAGATGGCATAAACGCCATCGATATTGACAGCCTGGCTTATCCCGTCAGTCA
>Ga0209800_10002036_pt1 | contig 18865 bp, 16 predicted proteins | sample Higcelweek8metaG_FD_187174 | JGI IMG/M metagenome (GOLD analysis project Ga0209800, IMG submission 187174) | Freshwater pond sediment microbial communities from the University of Edinburgh, under environmental carbon perturbations - High... | ecosystem: Environmental > Aquatic > Freshwater >...
TCGGAGAAAAATATTTAGATATATCTTCTTACTTATTTAAATTTGGATTATTGGCGATGCTTTTGAGCATGCTTAATATTTTTATTCAATATTTTATTTCTCTAAAGTACAAAAAAATATTATGTGTGTTAGCAGTCCTTTCTTTTTTGGAAATAATAACTCTTTGGTTTTGGGGAAGAAGTTTTGAAGAATTTTTTATAATTATTTTTAGCACTCTTTTAGGTGCATTAATTTTGAGTGGGTTATATTTTTTGGGTTATTTTTCCAAGGATAAATTTCTTGCATTATTCAAAGATGAGAACATCCAAGTATAAAACTTAACTAGGGCATAAAATTTAAAAAATGCCCTTGTTTTTGCTATAAGGGCATTTTATGCCAGCATAAGTAATATAAGGGCAAATATACCCTACATTGTTATATTTATTATTGACAATAATATTATAATGTATTATATTTGCAAGATGTTCTTTGATATTTTAAAGCTTTATTTTGGTTATTAAAAACTATCAAAAAAGGGAGAGAAGGTATGTCATTTTATGCGAACCCGTTTGTTCAGTATTTTGTCTTAATTTTTAGCGTAATTATATTTTCATTTGCTAATTGTTTGTTTCTTTCATTGTTTTTAAGAAAAACAAAAAATATCCAGGCAAAAAAAATTGTGATTATTGGTGGTGGCACGGCGGGTATCTCTACTGCGGCTCGATTGGCAAAAAAATCAGGTAACTTGGTAGAAATCATTATTATAGATCCAGAAGACATCTATTATTATCAGCCGGGATTTACCTATTTGGGATTTGGTATTACTGAAAAAAAGAAGGTTGCATCACTCAGAAGCGGTCTCATTCCGGCGGATGTTGTATGGAGAAAGGATAGGGTGATAGGTGTTAATCCGGACAACTGTGAAGTTACTATTTCAAGTGGAGAGATTATCTCTTACGATTTTTTGGTAATTGCCAGTGGTCTTAAGTTATGTTGGGATAAAGTGATTGGACTTAGGGATGCACTGGATAATCCTAGTTCTGGCGTTATTTCGGTTTGCTCTTATCAAGATGCAATTAATACTAGAGAGAGAATAAACTCTTTTCAGGGAGGAAAATTTATTTCTAGCATGCCGAGTACTGAAACAAAATGTCCAGGCGTATCTCAAAAAGTGATTTTGTTGATGCATGATTTATCTAGATTTGGTCAGAGATTGAATTTTGCAATTTTCTCTGCTAATCGTGATTGTGCTATCGGCGAGCCATATCGGAAAATCCTTGAGGGAAAATTCTGCGATATTGGGACGGAAATTTTTTTTAATCAGGAGCTTGTGAAAATCAACAGTGATAATACCGCAGTCTTTAAAGATTGCGATGGCAACTTAGAAGTTCACAAGTTTGATCTTTTGCACGTTGTTCCACCTATGGCTGTACCCGAATTCTTGATTGGATTAACGGACGAGTCTGGTTTTATTTCTGTTAATCATGAAACCCTTCAGCATAATAGATACACAAATATTTTTGCTGTTGGGGATTGTGCAAACCTTCCGACTAGAAAAACGGGAGCCGCTGTCAGAAAACAGGTTCCAGTTTTGGTTCAAAATATTATCTCGTTGATTAAGGGAAAAAATATGCAGGCTAGCTATGACGGGTATTCTTGCTGTCCGATTTTTTTCTCCAGGTACAAAATTCTTATGATGGAGTTTAACTATCGAGGAGTTGCTCCTGGTTTACTGAATAAAATGTGTGGTGTCTGCCCAAGTATTATTATGTATTTTGTTAAAATGAGGGTGATTCCAATAATCCACTGGCGCTTTATGCTGAAAGGAAGAAATATATAGATTTTTCTTCAAGATAGTCTATTGTTTCTAAGGGTAAAGCCTAAAAAAGGTGCCCGACTCCTTATTTTTCAATAAACTAAATCAATGGAGTGATCTAATGAAAGTTATTCTTAAGGGTGGAAGTTTTGAAAAAAACGAACAGATGAAGGATGTTTTTATGGAAAAAATATTTCCAATTCTTGATTTTGGCATTGCTATTGAAGCATCAAATGCAGTGATTATCGTTTTTGAGAAAAAGAATAATGGAACGGTTGAAGAATATGTAGACCCGACTGTTGAGGTTATTGTTGAGCTAACCGAGGAAGCCAGAAACATGGCCATGGATATGGAAATAAATGTTGATGAGTTGAAAAAACATACCGGCAAATTTCATGATGAAGCTATGGCTATAAGGGCTCTGCAAGGAATGAATCTGGACTTTTCGATTGAATACTATTCCTGTAGATATGCGCCCCCAGCTGACACTGCTTCAGAATCTGATTGTAAAATATGTTGATCGATCGAACACATGCAATCAGTCACTGGAAAGTGTCTTGGCTACAGTAAACAATAATCGTGTTAACTGTAAATTAAATCGATCCGCTACTTATTATAGGGCGGGTCGTTTTTTATTTCTCAAAAAGTTTAAATATTTTATAAGCTGAGTCTATCTAGCTATTTTATGTTATAATATTAATATAATTTTTTTATAAACAAGGATGGTTACTGGCTATAATTCAGTTTGAAATATTTCTTAATATTCGGATTGATGCGGTAGCGTATAGAGTAAAAAACAATAAAAAATTTTTAAAACTTGATTAATTTATGAAATATAAAAAACCAATTATTGCATTTTCTTCAGTCGTAGTGCTTTTGATAAGTCTAGGATTTTTTTTGGTTAGCAACACTAAGTCTCAAGTCAAAGATCTTTTTAAAATGAATAAGGAGCTTCAGGAACAAGGGTATTATATGGGAGATTTTGAATTTAAGATGATGGGAATTTTGTATTGGCTGGATAAAGGAGAATACTATCACGCTTTGTCTCAGCTCAATCGATTGCATAATCAGTTTGAAACTAAGGACGGATTAATTAAAATTCCAATTTTTAATAATAAAGAAGAAGAGATTGAATTTTATCTAAACCTGCAAAATCCTAAGACAGGAGCTTTTATTAGCGACATATATCCATATGCGACTTATAATGAAGTTACAGAAAATGTGATAAATCACCTAGATGCGCTAACTAGAGAAAGCGGACAGCCTCTTAAATTAAAATATCCGTTAAAATATCTGGATGAAATTAATACGCCTGAAAAATTAAAAGTGTTTCTCGATGATGTGGCTTATGTTAGTTGGATTTCTATGAAATTTCCACAGACATCCTATGTATTTGCAAAAAGTATTTTGAGTTATGCTAATGGTGAGGGAGTGATAGAAAAAAATGGACTCTATAAATTTTCTGATGAATGGAGCCAATCATTGCTTGAATGGTTTTATGATAATCAAGATCAAGAAACTGGATTTTGGGGTCCTAGATCAAAAGGCGACCATAAGTTACTAAAAAAGGATTTGACTAATACTGCTTCAGTGATAAAAACATTTGTCGATAAAAACGGTGATAATATTCATAAAGACTTTCCATTTCGACATGGAAGCCAAATGTTCAAAACCACTCTTGAAATAATGGCGGAGCCTACTCCGGACATAAGTGACCCAGAGGAGTGGCATGAATGGGAACTCAAAATGGGCAAGGGCACATATATGCTAACTAGATATATTTGGCAACATGGATCAGAAGAAGATAAAATTAAAGCCAAAAAATTAATTGAAGATCTTGTTAAGATTAATTTCGCCCAGTGTTATATCTTAGAAGAAGGAGCTTTTAGTTATTATCCAAATGGAGAGCAAGCTACTTTGGATGGTAGTGGATTTTTTTCAATTTTTGAAGAGGTTGGAGCTGTGTCCAGTGAGAAGCAAAAGAAACTTTGGGGAGAGCCAAAGAAGATAATAACTGATTTAGGAAGTCAAAAAGTGGAGGTAATTAAAGAAAATGACTTGGATTTAATTGCGACAAAAGAAGCTGTTAACTCAATGCGTGTTTATAAAGCTGAGGCGAATTATGATAATTTGATGCTGGGTGTTTCGGCGATTAATTATCCTAATAAACTATCTACTCCAGATATTATGGAGTTAACTTTAAAAATGAAAAAATGGATTGATACAACTCCACAAACGATGGGGAATTGGACATCGAGAGAAGAGGTTAGACAAGAATTAGAAGCTGTTCAATTTGAAGAAGCTCCGGTTTATGAGAAAGAAGTGGTAATTGAAAATATTAATTCAATATTGAATAAGAACGGCAAGGTGATAATTATCGGATTTGATACTTTGCAAATTCCGAGGTATAAAATAGTATATGAGGTAAAATGAGTTTTCTATCCTCAAATAAAAACTGAACGATTTATTAACAATTTATAACCCACCATGGAAAACCTTCCATTTGGTGGGTTTTCTGTTAATCACAAAAACCACCGCCTTTAGGCGGTGTGTGCATTTGAACTGTAAGGCTTTGTCATTAACTTTTTGACAGCAAAAAGTTACAAAAACTGCCACACGTACTACTAAAATATAAATAAATCTAACTCTCATCACTAAAACTTTGTGTTCCGCGTTCGCTCCATGACAAAGTTTCTTAACGCTCCCTCGAGTTGATTTATTTTATTTTATTTTATCCGTAAAGTGTGGACAGAAGATAATGATATATGCCAAACAAATTTTAAAGCCCGCTTAAAGCGGGTAGGATAGAAACCACCAGCATCGCTGATGGTTTTCATTTTTTTATTGAGTTTATTTCAAGTACTTTTTCCCATACTTCATGGATTAAGTCCAGACTTTTTTCTGCGTATCCCCTATATTCCTTAGCTTCTTCGGCAAGTTCATATGCTGACTTGCTTTGATTGAATAGATCATGAGTAAAACGGTTTCTCCCGTCGGAACGAGCAAATCGACCCAATGTTCCTTGTAGTTTTTCAATGGATGAATTTTGGTAATTATTTAACTCTCTACAAAGTTGCCCTAATGTAGAGTCCTTAATTCTTTTTTTGGTTTCACTATTTGGCTTTCTATAAATTAATAGTTTACAATTTTTTCTTTGTAGGGCATAGTCGATTCCAATTATTAGCTCTCGCAACCTAGTTTCTACAAGTTGAGATTTGAGTAAAAATGATGCTATTTGAGCCATTGGAGAATTTATTTTTCCAAGCTCATTAACACCATCCGTTAGCTTATCAAAGGGGTGAACTTGGTTAAGATAATTTTTTTTGAGTTCCGTTGTTCTTTTTTTGAGCCAGTTAATGTCCTCAAAATGGGAATGCTCTCCAATCCAATTTTCAAGCTCCATAAGTGGTATGAATGAACCTTTTTCTTTAAGTCCCCAGATAAATTCAGTAACTGTTTTCCATAAATAACTGACATATTCTTGGTATTTTTTCTTATTTTTGCCTGTAGTAAATTTGAATGAGTAATTTAGCAAATCAAGGAATTCTGGTAAATATACCTCATCTCGCAAATCCATCAATGGTTTGGCTATAATCATTTCCATTAATTCTGCTTCAGTCGAACTGACAGAGTGAACCCCTTGAACCCTCTCGTGTTCGATGGGTTCTTTTATTTTTTCAAAACGCCAATTAATTGCGTTTTTGTCTTTGTATGTACTAACTAATATTCTATTGGAAACTTCAACAAGCTCTTGATTATCTGAGTTTTTGCAGACATCTCTAAGTATTTTTTTAGTAGATTCATCGGACTTATCAATAAAGTATGCAATAGCTTCCACAGCAGATCTCCGAGTATAGTCCTTGATTAGTGGATCGGTCATAAATGATTGCAGAACTGGCTTTGCACTTGTTAGGACACACTTATGTTTTGCATATTCCCCAACCAAGTAGATATAAGTTTGTGGTATTAAATAACGACGATCATCATTTGGATTAATCATTACCTTATTAACCCATTCCAGATCTTTATCATTAAGTTGCTTAATAAACTTTAAAGTTGCACCTGCATCAAATTCATAGGGAATGAAATCTATAATGTTCTGTCTGTGCCTTTCTATTTCTTCAGGTACTAATTCATTAACAACATTCAGTAAATCAGCATAGTATGAAGCAATAGAAGTCCAAGTGAAGGAGTTATTTTCTTTGTTTTTATTCGTAATCGTTACTGCAAATTCACGTGGATTAATTTTTTGAATACCAATAGTGACAGCAATTTTCAACAATTTTTTTCTGTCTTTTTCTTTCCATTTCTTTGTAATTTCATCCTTATGTTGGAAAAAATACTTAAAAACACTGGTTTGATATTTCCCAGGAGTTGGTTCTAGTTGTTTTAAAAAGTTTTTGTATACGCCTTCTTTTGTATTTTTTTCTTGCTTTTTTAAATTTTTTTCAACAAGTGTCTCATCTATTTTTTCAACAAGCTTTAATTGTACAGCTTTCTCATATGCAAGATTTCCCACTTCGCCATTTAATCTCTTGGCACTGTAAACCACAAATGAATCATGCCTGCGTACCCCTTCTGGAAGATTTTTTAAAAAATTAAAATACTTCGCAACGTTATTTTCAGTTAGTAAAAAAGCTTGAAGTTCTTCTGAATTCCAAAAGATTTTATTGGCTTCTTGTTCATTTTTTTCATTTTTAATATCCTCCAACAGCTCGAACAGGTAATTTAAATCATGTTTATTAATCAATTCAACCACTGAGCGGAGAAATTTTGAGTTTCTTTCATAATAGCTATTCATTTTTAAAACAGTAAGCACAAGTTTTTTAAGTAATCCAACAACCTTATTATTGGCATGTCGATCAATATTTTTTATAATAGCTTCATCTTCATTATCCTTATCGAATATATTCTCTTGTTTTAAAAATTTTCTTAAAAAATCTTTGTTCGAAGATGTATTTGTTAAAAAGTATTCAATTCCTTTTTGGGTATTTATTTGGTAGATGCCGAAGCGATAATATATACCAGAGGATCCCTTAATAAAAAAGTTAATTGCTTCTTTTGAATTAGGGTTTGTTTCTATGCAAAATTTTATAAATGCATCTTTAACTAATTTATCTCTAGTTTCATCGAAGCACTTTTGAGATACTTGGGTAATGATTTTTTTATCTTTGAATTTTGTCAGAGCCTCCAAACTTTTTCTCTGTAGCACGCCATTGCCGCTATCATCTGGATTATTGGCGAATTGTATGAATTTGTCTCTCCAAAAACTTTTTTCTTTCGTATTCAGTAGATTACTTCTATCCTCAAACAAGCCTTCGATAATTGAAACTACATTGCCCCTACGGACAAACGTCTCTGTTTGGTTCGACCATTTTTTGATGTCTTTTTTTAGTCTTTTATAGGATGTGGCATCGACATATTTTGATAAGCGAGTATTTGCCCATACTGGTATCCAAGCAACCTTTTCAAAGTAGCTACTATATACAAGATTAAAAATGTTGCTCTTAATGGCAATTGGTTCATCATCTGATTTATAAACTAACAGATCAACAAGATTATCATCTATGTTATCGGGGTATTTCTCAAGAAAATAAGTGAGCCATGATATTGTTTCTGTTTTATGCTGAGGAAATTCAATAAGAAATCGAAAGACTCCCGACCAAGATGATCTAAAAGCAGTCAGTCCTTGTTTTTTTGATATTGCAAGATCTTGAAATTCCTTCATGGCATTATTCTTTTCGATCAAATGCTCTGCAACTAAGAATTCGCTTAGGGTGTGATGCTCCCATATAAATAAGTCTTTTTCTTCTCGTTTGCCCAACTTACCTAAATGAGCCTTTGTCATCCACTCGATAGAAAAGTCGTTATTTGATATTCCTATATTTTTTAAAAGCAAGGAATATTCATCTGGAGTCATTGAATCATTTTGTATTTTTTCAAATTCAAGTGCAATTAAATGCAGGGTTTTTCTGTCCTGTACTAGTTGATTAAATAGAAAACTGTAGAAGGCATAACGATTAAATATTTTAGGCTTATGATTATTTAAATAGTTAAGGAGGTGACTTAAAAAAGCCTCATCTGATATGAAGCTATTGTAATAATCATGAAACCAAAATTGCTCAACAATATCCTGGACCAACTGCTTAGAGGGTTTATAACCAGAAGTGTATTTGTGAGACAGTATTTTTTGATGTATCTCTTGATTATTTAGTTTTCCATCAAGAAAGTCACTCATTTGCTTGCTTTTTACCAAAGCTTATCTTATCTAATCTTATGATAATAAACCACTTTTGTCTATTTTTATCAGCAAATTTGTATCTTTTAAGTTTATGAAATTGAAAGCTAGTCTAATTTAGAAGAGAGATATCGCAAGATAGTATTAACTGACTCAATGACAAAATTTGCTTCATCGCTGGGTAATAATATTTCATTAGGGTGAGCGAGACTGTGATTGTTTCTTAATTCTGAAAGGTTGCTCAAGGTATTGCCTGTAACCTTGAGAATTTCAACGGCATGTGGCTCCTGTCTTTCTAACATAATTACTTTGGGATGTTTTTCCCTGAGATATTTCAACAGCACATTAACACTGTCGTCTTTTGTATAAGATATATTGGCTTTCTTACATTGAATTTGAAGAAAAAGATGCAGAACAGTATGAAATCTGTCTACAGCATTTGGAGAACCATTTTCTTTCAATAGTAGGTGAGCATCTTTTATGGCTTCTTGTAAGGAATTGTTTTCAATAGCATTAATTTTTTGAATATCAAGATGTGGTTTTCCATCAACTTCTTCCATAAATTCCTTTATTGGGCTTAGTTCTTTCATTACCTGACTGTAATTAACATACCCACCAGGACGTGGAACTGGTCTCCATGTGGGAATTAATTTTTCAGCTTTTCTTCTGTTTATATCATCAAGAACTTTCTGGGCACCTTTAAGTTTTTCATAAAGATTGCTCTGTAGCTGGTAGAACTCGCTTACCTTAAGCAATTCTTGGTTTGCTAGTGAAATCGCTTGATCCATTTGTTTTAGGGTATTTTGAAAAAATGGGCTTTTAACCATATCCTCTAAGTCCTTTTTTGCACGATCTCTTGCTTCATTAACAATATCTAAATCCATATGTTTTTTTCTATAGTGTTTATGAGGTAACTATAGCATATCGCTGTCGTTTTAATAACTGGTTCGCATTAATTCTAGTTCGTGGAGCTGTTCCGTTCCGTTCTTTACATAAAATCATTTTTGTATTATATTAATATATCAGTTAAGGGTAGTTATTTCAATAAAAATTTATCAAAAAGGTGATGTTATGTCAGAAATAGATAAAGTTGAAGCTGGGATTGAGCTTGCTATGGGTGCTGCTAGAAAACTTTGTGCGGTTTGTCCTGAACATGAATTGCTAGATCTCTTTAGAAATGCTGATGACGACGGTGTATGGGAAGGATTTCAAGTTCGATTCGGAAAGGAGGGAATTTCTAAAGAACAGCGAGGTTGTGAGCCGGCGCAAGCTTATTTTTGGGCAAATTATTTCGTAGCTCTTAAGGAGGTGTGTAAGGAAAATGGAATTATGGATATATAAGTTTAATAAGTATAATCCACAATATTATTAAGGAGTCTCATAATGAAAACTGCACCTGATCGTCGTTCGTATTGGGAAAAGGAATCTTTACCATTTGAATTCATCCGTTGCAATGGAGATAAGATTTTTAATGGAGAAGTTCAGTCCATTGATCAAAATACCTTGTTTTTTCGAATGGGAAATGGGAAGGTTATGGAAATCAATATAATTGAAAAATTACAATTTGAGCTTCCTAAAGACAGGAGAATTGATGTAGTGGTTACGGGTAAGCCAGGGCACTATGTGCTAGCAAGGCAGTTGCAAAAATTTCCAAGTGCCAGAGATATGGTTGGCGGAAAGTTTGCGTGGGAAAGGTAAAACGTATACATTATTGTTATTTATGTAGAAATCTTAAGATTTATCCTAGGAGGAAAAAATGGGCGCAAAAGCAATGGGACAAAAAGTTATAGATTGGTTACACGAAACTGATTCATCAAGTCCCTTGGCGGATTTAAGCAGGGATGATTTGGTGGAAATTGTTAAGCATCAGACTGGTTTAATTGCTACCGATGGTTTGCAACCTGGATGTGTGATTGTTGTTCCAAAATCATGCACTCGTTTACCTTATAGTGTCGGAGTGGATGTGCAGGGTTCAATTTTGTTAAAAGCTGTGTGGATTGAAAAGGGCAAAACATTCGTGAGTTGTGTTGATATAAGTGGGCGTAACATATCAGGACAATTGGAAATTAATCTGGCAGAATTTACTCCAGCCACAGAAAAAGACATTGTTGAAATAATTTCAAGATGTTTTGGCGCAAAGTGGTCATTTATGTAGAAATCTTAAGATTTATTCTAGGAGGGAAAAGATAAATAAATTAACTCGAAAAAGATCGCCGTATCAAAGCGGATCAAATGGAAATTTAAAAAATCCTTCGACATTTGTTGAAGTAGCCCACCAAGCAGAAAATTTGCTTTGGTGGGCTTTGTTTTTTGTTTGTGCTAAAATATTAAATATGGAAGAAGAATTAAAAACAATTGAAGATTTGGGATGGGATGATTTTTTTCAGCTTAATCGGATAAAACTCGGTTTGGACGGTTTTCTCATTGCTCGGGTAGTGGCTCAATATAAGGGTGCATATAAAGTTAAAAATGCCGAAGGTGAATATCTGGCTAAAATAACCGGAAAGCAAATGTTTGGAGCAATGTCACGAGAAGATTTTCCAGCGGTGGGTGATTGGGTAGCAATTAGTGAAGCTGATCAAGAGCAGATGACAATTCAAAAAGTTTTTCCCAGAAAAACGGTAATTAAAAGAAAATATAATAATAGAGACGAAACCCAAATTATCGCTACCAATATCGACACAGCTTTTATCGTTGAGTCAGTGGATAGAGATTATAATTTAAATCGTATTGAAAGGTATGTCGCTATCGCCAGAGACGGAGATATCCAGCCAATAGTTATTATCAATAAAATAGATTTGATTTCTCAAGCAGAATTGAATTTAAAATTAGCGGAAATAAAAAATAGATTAGGGGAAGTAGAAATTATCCCCACTAGCAATCTGACTCAAGAGGGTTTGGAGAGACTTAAAAAATATATTATTAAAAATAAAACTTATTGCTTTCTCGGTTCCTCAGGAGTAGGGAAATCATCACTTATCAATAAATTACTCGGAGAGGAAATTATAAAAACCGAAAGTATCGGTGAACAATCTGGCAGAGGTAAACACGCTACTACTGCACGGGAAATGTATTTTTTAAGAGAGGGTGGAATCGTGATTGATAATCCTGGGGTGCGAGAAGTGGGAGTGACGGATATGAGTGCGGGAATTGAAGAATCATTTGATGATATAGTTGCATTGGTAAGAGATTGTAAATATATCGACTGCACTCATATTCATGAGCCTGATTGTGCTGTGCTGGCAGCTTTGGAAAAGGGTGAGATAGATAAAGAAAAATATACAAATTACATCAATTTAAAAAAAGAAGCCGAGCATTACGAGCTGACTCAATTGAAAAAGAAAGAGAAAAATCGTCAGTTTGGAAAGTTTATCAAAAATGTAAAAAAGGATTTAAAGAAATTTGGATATAAAGATTTTTAGATTGGTGGGCGATGTTAGTATGTGAAGAAAATAATATTTTTTTTACTTTTTTTAGGGGTGGACAAATGTTGGGGTGAAATCATGGAAGTGTCATTTTTTCAATGCTCTTTGAGGCAAACTTATTTTAATTTATAGCCCCAGACAACTTCTCCATTTATTTCAGATTTTGCGCTAAAGCTATTGGCAATCAACTCAGGGTTTAATTCAAATAAATCTTTATTTTCATTGCCTGAGATTATATATTTGGCTTGAAAGTCATTTTTGATAGATTCGATGATTTTCTTACTAGTTTCTTTTTTTAGTAGAGTGCTTTTTTCTTTGCTAGAGTTTTTTAATGAAAATATTAAACTTTCTTTTTGCTTGAGACAATCTTCTTTGAGGTCGCAATATATGTCGTTATTAAAAATATTATACCATTTCCAATATAGTCCTTCATCATAATAGAATAGTTGCATCGGATCCATTCCTACTGAATAGGTGTTTTTATCGTTAAAAAAGAAGTTTATCGGAAAGTCGCTCCAATTATATAGGTAAACTTTATCTTTATCAGATGATTCGGAGCTTACCCACTGGGCAACTAATTTATTTGGAGTAACGTCATTAAATTGAATAATTTTTTCGATGCTCAAAAAAGTAATTGTTCCGATTATAAACAGAAAAATAGATATTCCAGCAAATAAAAAATTCTTCAATTTTTTTTCTATAATATAGCGCCCTTGTTTTAGTTTTAGGTAGGAAATACAAGCGCCAACCAAAAAGGTGACTCCTACTCCGTAATAATCGATAAAGCGACCATTTATTAGCGTCGTCCCAGCTAAGGACATAAATAAAAATAAGAAGGCAACGTAGATAGTTAGGAGAGCTTGATTATTTTTTCTTTTTGGAGAATCCTCGCTTGATAAATAGACGTATGAAACAAACGCAAAGGACATAACGAGCATTAACAAAAATATTTCAGATAATGTAGCTATTTGAAAGATATTTATTTTTTGCATTTCTACGCCTTCGCCACGCGGTACTCCAAATAATATTTTTTTAAAGAAAGCAAAAAGATCAATGAAGGTATTGAAGGAGAAATATAGGGATGAAATAAGTATCGCAATCAAGCTTCCCGTGATTCCTTTTAAGTTAAATTTTTTGAAATTTACATATCTAGCGATTTCAACTAAAACTGCGACAACAAAAGGCATAAAGAAAATTGCTGGGTGCCAAAGGAGACATAATAAAGATATGAAGAAAAATTTATAATATTTTTCTTTAATAGCAAAATATATTGATAAAAATAATAATCCGATTGAAAAAACAAAAGTTCTGCCAGCTAATAATCTTATTATGGAAAAATTAAAAGTAATCAAGGAGGAAATCAATAGAAATGGGTAGCTAATGTTTAGTTTTCTAAATGAATAATAGACAAGGCTGAGCGTTGAGCTCGCCCAAAAAATATCACTAATTTGTAAGCCTGTTTTTAAATCTTTGAAGAATGTGAAGGGAATTAATGCTATTTGAAAGAGGGTTGCTCTATGAAGATGGTTTTCTCTAAGCTCATCTGTTAAATACATCCAATCGAAATGCTTATTGATTTCAAATCCTTGTGTTCTTAAAAGATAAGCGTATTTGAAATGAAAAAAATGATCATCTTTAAAAAGAGATCCTGTATCGCTAAAACAAAACAATGAGCCCAGTAGAAATACTAGACAGAATATAAAGAATGATCCGATTATGGGATATTCATTGTATATAGTATTAAGTTTTTGTAAAAATTTGTTAGTCATAAAAAGTTTCTTTGTTAAATATAACATGGATGTTTTTTGCAATCAATTTTAATTTATCTAGTGATGGAGATATCGGATATTTGGAGGTAATTTTATGAAAATATTTTATTGACCAAATTGAAAATATAAACTAATCTGATATATGAGTTCTTTTTTTAAATAAGATAAAATTAAGAAATATATTATTGAGATTTCAAGTGGTTTATTTTTGATAATGATTGAAGTTGGATTATTTTAACAAAAAATAAAAAAATATGATATAATATGTGAATAAGTAATGAAAAAATTGAGGATACGGATGAATTTGAAAGAGCTAATATTATCGGAAGTATGTATTTAGTTTTATATTTAAATAAATATTGTAAATTATTTTAAAAAGATAACAATAAAAAAATGAAGAAAATAATGCAGTCAGTTACGAACGCCTTTAAATCAGTAAAAAAATCAGTTCAAGAAAAATGGAGCGATTTTATGAAAAAGTTTGAAACAACAAAAGTTGAAATTTTACATGAGGTTATAAATGCTAAAACACCCGAGGAATTAGTTGTGCTGGGAAAGAAGTTGCAAGAAGAGGGTAAAGCCTTGGAAGCTGAGGAAAGTAGTATAAAATCAGAAGAACTAAAAGAAAAAGCTCATGAGGAAGAAGTAAGAGTAGCAGAAGCTAAAAAGGCCGAAAAGTTAAGATTGGAAGCAGAGGCTACGACCAAGGCAGCCGAGGAAGAGAGATTGAGAGTAGAGGCAGAGGCTAAAGCAAAAGCAGAGGAGGCTGAAAGATTGAGGCTTGCTCAGGAGGCGCGGATAAAATTAGAAGAGATTGAAAGGAAAAAATTGGAGGAGGAAGAAAGGGCGGAGCTTGCTAAATTGGCTATAATTCGCGCGAAGATGAATGATAAAAAAACAGAATCAAATGAGTCTTTGGAAGTAGAGAGAATTAAGGCAGAAAATATTACAATGGGAATGGTTGAGGGCGAACAACCTGAGGAAATTAAATTTAAAAATAAAAGCATTGATTCATCTGAGAGTAAAAAAGTTGGAGCTGTAAATAATATTACGCTAGAATATGGAAGAATTAATCCGGTTGAGTTTGACAATAAAAGTGTCGAAACTTTTCCAGAAAAGAGAGAAAAGGTTTTGGAGAATTTTTTGCCAAAGGATCGAGGAGTTAAATCAACTGAATCAAATATTGATAAAATAAGTGCATCCAAGAATGAAGAAGGACAGAATACTAATAGTGTAACATCAGACGAGATTAAGATTGCCGCAAAAAATATTGCTAAGTCAGATGATGGTGCAGAAATGCTTATTTTTTTGGGAAACTTTAAAAATAAAAATGAGCTCATTATTCAGCCAGAAGTTATAGAGGCTTTTAAACGAAGCTTATCTGAGGGCATGCACCTTTATGATATCGATAGATTAGTGGGTATGCCAGGTGTTCCAGAGGAAATTTTTAATGATCCAGCAGTTCAAAGAGGAATACAAAGTAGTTTAAAAAGTTTTGTTACGCATCAGAGCGAGGCTGAATGGAGTAGTGTTTCAGGGGCGGTTGATAGGGTTGTAGCGGGGGCAAAAATTAGCGATGGGGGTTTGAGAAATATTGCAGAGGAAATAAAAGGAAATTCTGATGCTTTTAGAATATTTATTGGGCATTTTGGATCAAAGCGAGTTTATCCTGAATTAAACCAATAAACTTAATATTAAAAATTAAATGAGTGAAGATAAAAAAATAATTTTGCTGGTTGAGGATGACAGTTTATTGAGGGATTTGTGTTCAAGGAAATTGAGAGGTGAGGGCTTAGAAGTACTGGAAGCCACCAGCGGAGAGCAGGCTTTGGACTTTTTAAATAATCAAAAAGTAGATTTAATTTTATTGGATATAATTCTTCCTGGGATTGACGGCTTTGAGGTTTTAAAAGAAATAAGAAATCACAGCAATGATGAGGTGAAACTAGCTCCAGTGATTATGCTTTCAAACTTGGGGCAAGAAGAGGATATTGAGCGAGCAATGGCCCTTGGAGCAAAAGATTATTTGGTGAAAGCTTACTTTTCAACCAGTGAAATAGTTTTGAAAGTTAAGGAATTATTGGCTTAGATTGAACTTATAAAAATATAATTAAAATAAAAAATTTGAATAAGTATTTTTATGAAAAATAATAAAAATAAAACAGAAGAAGAAATAAAAAGTGCGGTAATAACTAACTTAGCTGACCCAGTTATTGTTATTGATAATGAACAATTAATTATTCTAGCTAATCCAGCGGCAAGGCAAATTTTAGGCATTAGTGCTGAGAGTATCGGGACAAGGGTGGAAAAATCATTGCATGAAATGAATCACTCATTAGAGAGGTTGCAACTTTGTGATTTTAAAAATGTAATTAAAGTGCCTTATTATAGTAAATTATTAGAATCTGATGATAAATATCCAATTGTTGAAGAAATAGTGGTTGGGGGTGCTAAAGATAAAAAAATTATTAGTGAGGGTATTAAGATTTTTAAGGTGCTTACTTCTGAGGTGCGTGGTGATGATGGTGAAATATTTGGGTATATGAAGATTTTTCATGATATAACAAGAGAAAAAATTGTAGATGAAATGAAATCAGAGTTTGTATCAATTGCCGCACATCAATTAAGAACCCCTTCGTCAGCAGTTAAATGGGTATTGGGGATGATATTGGACGGAGAGATGGGAGAGATACCTGATGAAGCAAGGGAATATATTAAAAAGGCATTGGAGGCAAACAATCAAATGGTGGAACTAGTAAGAGAATTGCTTGATGTTGCACATATTGAAAGTGGGAGATTTGTTTATAGATATAGTAAAATTGATTTTGAAGAGTTGATGGATAATTTGATTAAATCATCAGATACGATTGCTAAACAAAGTAACGTGGAAATTATATTTGCAAAGTCAACAAAAAAAATTCCACCAATAAATGTCGATGTTGAGAAGGTAAAGATAGCTATTCAAAATTTGGTTAATAACGCCATTAAATATTCAAAACCTGGCAATAAAGTTGAGGTGGATTTGAGGTACGGGGAGAAAGATGAAAACAATATTTATGTCAGTATTAAGGATTATGGTATAGGAATCGGAGATAAAGATCGGGTAAATTTATTTGCCAAGTTTTATCGAGGTGAAAATGCTCTAAAGCTAAAAACTTCTGGAACTGGATTAGGTTTATTTATATCAAAAAAGGTATTAGAATCTCATGGCGGGAAGATAAGATTTGAAAGTGTCCCAGAAAAAGGAACGATTTTCTATGTTGAAATTCCAGTTGAAAGACCAGGAGATTGCTAGTGTTTCAAGGCTTAGAATTTATATTTTATTTGACACTCACTTTTAACGGATTTTATCTTTAATTTTTTTGTTATTTTTTTAAGTTAAATAATGCCCTTTGATTTAGGGGTTTGTATTGACATAAAATTTTATTTGATATATACTTGACATATTAAGTATATATCAAGTAAAATTATGAATAAAATCAATCAGACGATCGGGTTTTTTATAGAGCTGGCTAAAATTCAAGCAATTGCCAGTCGGCGCTTTGACAATGGACTAGGTGGATTGGGGTTTAATGAGTTTATAATTCTGCATCATTTAAGTTTGGCTGAAAATGAAAGAATGCGCAGGATTGATTTGGCTGAGAAAATCGGACTAACTGCTTCGGGTGTTACTAGGATACTTTTACCTATGGAAAAAGTGGGCTTAGTAAAGAAGGAAGTTAATAAAGACGATGCCCGCAGCAGCTTGGTAATAATTGCCCCAGGTGGAAGAAGGAGATTAACGGAGGCCTTGGAACGGGCAGAATTTTTAGTGGATGAAATTATATCAGATAAAAACAGAATTAAAATTAAGGAATTATCTAATATTTTAATTGAGCTTAGTAAGGAGATGCGCTAAATATTTTATTAATATTATTTTATTTTATTCGCCCGCCTGCAACGATATTGCATTTCGGGCAGGTAAAGTGTGGACGGAAGATAATAGTACATGCCAAACAAATTTTAAAGCCCGCTTTAAGCGGGCAGGATAGAAACCATCCACCTCAGGCGGATGGTTTTAATTTTTGTTTTTTTGTGAGGGGTGTTATATAATTAGAAAACAGAGAAGAATATTAACACGTTAACATATTGGCATAAAAACAATATGATAATTTTAAATCCTAAATTCTTAAATCCTAAATTCTTAAAATAAAAATATGAAAAATAATTTAGAAAAACTTTTTAAGCCAAGTAGTGTGGCGATTGTTGGAGCTTCAGATAGAGAAGGGAGTGTAGGTAATGCAGTTACTAAAAATATTTTAAACTTAGGCTACGAGGGAGAAGTTTTTTTGGTTAATCCAAAATATTCAGAATTATTGGGGCAGAAGTGCTATGCTTCTCTAAGTGAAATAGAAAAAGAAATTGATCTGGCAATTGTTGTCATCCCAGCGACTTTTGTAAACGAAACAATTAAGTCAGCTAATAATGTAAAAAACTTTATCGTTATTTCAGCTGGTTTTTCGGAGGCGGGAGAAGATGGAAAGGGTAGAGAATTGGAGTTAACTAAAATTGCTCAAGAAAAAGGCATAAATATCTTGGGGCCCAACTGTTTGGGTCTCTTGTCTCCTAAAATTAAGCTTAACGCCTCTTTTGCAACAGGTATGCCACAAGGTGGCGGGGTATCGCTTATCTCTCAATCAGGAGCCTTGGTGGTGGCGATGCTGGATATGGCTAAAGAAAAGCAAATTAGATTTTCCCAAATACTTTCTGTGGGCAATAAGATGCAGCTGGACGAGGTGGATTTGATGGAATATTTAGAAAAAGATGAAGAAACAAAAGTCATCGCACTTTATCTAGAGGGCATTAAGGACGGACAGAAATTTATTCAAATAGCTAAACGAGTTTCGCAAAAAAAACCAATTATCGTTTTGAAAGCTGGCAGAAGTGAGAAATCTCAGCAGGCGATTGCTTCGCATACAGGATCATTGGCTGGTAGTGATGAGATTATGGATGTGGCTTTTGAAAAGGCAGGTATCACAAGAGCTGAGAGTTTGGAAGATTTTTTTATCTTAATAACCCTATTTTCTAATTTTAAAAATTTAGTGAGTGAAAATTGCGCTATTATTACCAATGCAGGCGGACCGGGAGTTCTGGCAACGGATGCTTTTAAAAATAAAAAAATAAAATTAACAGAAATATCTGCAGAAAATAAGGAAAAATTAAAAGGTTTTTTACCTAGTGAGTCTTCAGTAGAAAATCCGATAGATTTATTGGGGGATGCTGATGAGGAGAGATATCAAAAAACTTTGGAATTATTGGAGGGTGAGGATATCGGTAATATAATTTGCATAATGACAGCTCAAGATCAAACTCCGACAGAAAAAATAGCCCAAGTACTAGTGGATTTTTCCAGAAAATCAAAAAAGAATATTATCCCAGTTTTTATCGGAGGAGAGAAAATAGCAGGAGCTATCGGATTATTGGCGGATAATAGCATTGCTAATTTTGATTTTCCTAAAGAAATAATTGACGGGCTGGATAGGATGATTGGAAGCATTAAAGAGGAAAAAACTATTTCAGTTGAAATTAAAAAAAGCGAATCTTTGTTGGCGAAAATGTTTGGTCCAAAAAAAGAGGCTATAATTGAAAATGCAGTGGC
>Ga0209800_10002037_pt1 | contig 18860 bp, 12 predicted proteins | sample Higcelweek8metaG_FD_187174 | JGI IMG/M metagenome (GOLD analysis project Ga0209800, IMG submission 187174) | Freshwater pond sediment microbial communities from the University of Edinburgh, under environmental carbon perturbations - High... | ecosystem: Environmental > Aquatic > Freshwater >...
CTGCCCCACCTCCTGGATGCGCGCCGAAAGCGTCGGGATCATGGCCTCCAGCCCGGCCAGGTCCAGGCGCGGCGCGCCCGTGGCCAGGAATTCCTGCACCTGGGCCATGTTCAGGAAGTCGACATAGCGCCGGATGGGCGAGGTGCAGGTGGCGTAGGCCTCGCAGGCCAGGGCCGCGTGGCGGCGCGGGGTGCATTCCAGCGCGGGCGGGGCCAGGAGCTTGACCACCCGGGCGATGTCCAGGGGGTCGCGGAACACGCCGGTGGCGCTGGGCGGCAGGGCGATGTTCTGGGTGCGGTGCAGGAGCGGCACCCCGGCCTCGCCAGCCCAGCGCGCCAGGCCGCAGTTGGCCAGGATCATGAATTCGCTGACCAGGAGCTCCGCGTCCGGGGAGGCCTCGCGGGTCTCGATGCGCACGCGCAGGTCCTGGGCCTCGCCCTCCACTTCCACCACAGGCTCGGGCCTGTCGATGACCACGGCCCCATGTTCCAGGCGGCGCTCCAAAAGCAGGCGCGCCAGGGTCAGGGCCAGGCTCAGGTGCGGGTCGGAATCTGTGTCCAGGGCGGCCTGGGCGTTGGGGTAGGCGATGTTGCGCGTGACCGTGACCCAGGCCAGGCGCGGCGCGGCGCTGACCACCTCGCCCTGTTCGTCGAGCAGGAACTCGGCCACGAGCGCGGGCTTGGCCTGGCCCTGGGTCAGGCTGAACAGGCCGGTGCCCAGGCGCTCGGGCAGCATGTGGCCGGAGCCCTCGGGCAGATACAGGCTGGTGACGCGGCCCATGACCTCGCGGTCGAGCCGGCCGCCGAAGTCCCAGGCCAGGGTGGGCCGGGCCAGGGCGATGGCGCAGCGGAAGCCCTGGCGTCCGTCCGGCAGCTCGGCCGGGCCGACGAAGAAGGCGTCGTCGATGTCCCGCGTGGTGGCCGCGTCGATGCTCACAAAGGGCGTGGGGTCGAGCCCGCCGTCCTTTTCGGCGCTGGCGGCCAGCTCGTCGAAGCGCGCCAGCTGGGCGTCGATCTCCTCGGCGAAGTCCGCAGACCAGCCGTCGCCCCAGGCATACCCGGCCTCGTCGAGCAGGTAGTTGTGGTGCGGGGGCAAAACGCCCCAGGCCTGGGCCAGCTGCAGGGCCAGGTGTGGCACGTCGGGCAGGGACTTCTTGAGGCTCTCCCAGAACTTGGAGAGCGCGTCGAACTCGCCCCCGGAGCCGGAGCGTCCGGCCACCTGGGCCAGGAGCACCTCGCGCAGGCGCTCGCGCACCTCGGGGTCGTCCACCCGGGCCTCGGGCAGGTCCGGGGTGCCGGGGGGCATGGGCGGCTGGCCGGACTTGACCCGGTTCCACAGGGCCACGAACAGGGCGTGCCCGGCGTTGACCACGCCCTCGCGGTCCTTGGCCTCGCGGTCCTTCTCCAGCCTGGCCTCAACCTTGTCGGCCGGGTGGATCTCGAAGTCCGGCGGCTGGAACTTGAAATGCGTCTTGGCGTTCAAGAGCGCCCGGCCCAGGGCGGCCAGCTCGTTGACGCCCGGCTCCTGCCAGAGCAGCGTGGCGAACCAGTCGATGGGCGCGTGCTCCACTTCGCCCTGGGCCATGTCCCAGAGCTCCAGCGGGTCCACCTCGGCCATGATCTCGCGCCGCCGGGTCTCCAAGGATTCCAGGCGGTGGCCGATCTCCTCGCGGGTGGCGCCGGGCGGGTAGTCCGGGCCGGGCCAGGGCAGCAGGCGCGAGTCCGGGAGCTTGACCTCGCGGCGGGTGCGGGTGAGCAGACGCAGGCGTCCGGCGGACTCCTCCAGGACCCAGGCGATGTGTGCCTCGTTGTCCTGGAGGAATTCAACGACCGAGCCCGGCTTGATGAAGCCGGAGAGCTTGGGGATTTTCGTCATCAGGTACTGCGGCCTAATGCTTGAAGGACCGCTGGCCGGTGAAGACCATGGCCGCCTGCGGGCTGGCCTCGTTCACCGCGCGGATGACCTCGAAGTCGCGCAGGGAGCCGCCGGGCTGGGCGATGGCCGTGACGCCCTGGGCCAGGCACAGGTCCACGCCGTCGCGGAAGGGGAAGAAGCCGTCGCTGACCAGCGCCGAGCCGGGCAGGCCGCCCCTGGCCGCGTCCGAGCGCTGGCGGATGTCGGCCAGTATTTCGGCCTTGCTTGCGCCCTCTTTGTCGCCGGAGCGGGCGGCCAGCATGAGCTCATAGATGGAGCAGCCCTGCTCCTTGAACGCGAGCAGGTCGGCGTACTTGGTGCGGGCTTTGGTGATGGTCAAATCCACGCAACCCACGCGGTCCTGCTCGCCGGTGCCGATGGCCGTGGTGGCGCCGTCGCGCACGAAGATCACCGAGTTGGAGCTGACCCCGGCCTCGATGGACCAGGCGAAGATCAGGTCCTGCATCTCCTTGGGGCTGGGCTTGCGCGCGGTATAGGTCACGCCGTCCTTTTCCGCCGTGGCGGGCAGGAAGTCAGCCTCGTTGCGGATGCGGCTCTGAAACGAGCTCTGCAGCACCAGGCCGCCGTCGAACAGGCTCTTGATGTCCAGATAGGGCGCGCGGGCGAGCTCCTCCAGCCTGGCGATGCCGGGGATCTTCATGATGCGCAGGTTCTTGCGGGCCTTCAGGATGTCCACCACGCCGGGCTCGAACTCCGGCGCGGCCACCACCTCGAAATAGAAGGAGTTGATGAGCTCGGCAGCTTCTTTGTTCAGCGGGCGGTTGACCACGATGGCCCCGCCGAAGGCCGCGATGCGGTCGGACCAGAAGGCGCGGGAAACGGCCTCGGCGATGCCGAGCTCGGTCCAGGCCGCGCCGCAGGGGTTGTTGTGCTTGAGAATCACGGCGGCCGGGCGCGCGCTTAGGTACTGGAGGATGTTCAGCGCGTTGTCCACGTCGGTGAGGTTGGTCTTGCCGGGGTGTTTGCCGGCCTGGAGCATGTGTTCCTCGGTCAGGGCCGAAACCAGGCCCTGGCCCGGCCTCCGGAAGGCCACGCCGTCCAGGATGAGCTCGCCGCCCACCTGCTCGTACAGGGCCGCGGGCTGGTCCGGGTTCTCGCCGTAGCGCAGGCCGCGCACCTCGCCGCCGATATTCCAGGTGCGCTTCTTGTAGACCAGCTCCTGGCTGCCGAGCTGCAGGCGCAGGTCGTCCGGGAAGTGGTCGCGCAACAGGGTGGTGTACATCTTCTTCAGTTCGCTCATGGCCGCATCCTTGTAGTGAAAAGTCCTGTGCGCGCTGGCGCATCCGGCGTGGTTGTGGATAGCACAGCCGAGTCCATCGGGCAATGAGCGTGGGCGGGCAATGAGCCATTGGCGGCCGCCCGGAATTCTGGTAGCACCTCTGCAGACGCCGCCCAAGCGGCCCACGGAGGTTCTCATCCATGCCCGAGTCTTATATGGAAAACGCCCTGGTCAAGCTGGCCCGGCAGATCGTCGCCTTTGACGAAGCCTCGCTCATGGACCTGTGGGAGAAATACGCGGAGGCGGTGCGCCGGTTCGAGCCCACCAGGCGCTGGGAGGAAGCCGCGCTGATCTTCGGCCTCATCCAGTCGGTGCGCATGAAGAACCAGCTCTTCAACTACAATCTGGCGGCCTCGCGTTCCGGCGTGCCCGGACCGGGCCTGGGGCTGGATTTGCTGAACCTCTCCGCGCCGGAGCCCCGGACCAGGCCCGCCCCGGAGCCCGCTCCGGAACCGGCCCCGGCCAAGCCTGCGGGGCGCGGCTCAGTGCGCCAGGGCAAGCCGAAGGCCGGAAAGCTCATCCCGCTGCGCCCCGGCCTGGACTAGGCCCTTGATGGCGTAGGCGAAGTAGCGCACCTTGTCCACGAACTCCACGGCCTCCACGCCCCGGCATAGGCCGTGGCGGGTGTCCCTCGCCACGCCCTCGTAGGCCAGGGTGGGCAGCACCCGGCGCACCACCGTCCAGGTGGGCAGGGTGGTCCGCCCGCGCTGCGCCAGCTCGATGGCGTCCTCCACATGTCCCTGGCCCACGTTGAAGGCCGCCAGCCCCAGCAGCATGGCGTCGTCCCGGCTGTAGCCCTGCTCCATGAAATGGGTGCGCAGCATGTCCAGGTAGTGCGCCCCGGCGGTGATGACCTCGGCGTCGTTGCCGGGGTCCTGCACGCCCAGGCGCTCCAGGGTGTCTCCGGTGAGCTGCATGAGACCGCGCACGCCCGTGGCGCTCACCGCGCCGGGGTCGAAGTGCGACTCCTGGTGGATCACTGCGGTCAGCAGCATGGGGTCCAGCCGCCAGCGGCGGGAGGCCTTGGCGATGGTGCCCGCGTGGGGCGGCACGTAGAGCGCCAGGGTGCGGCGCAGCATCTCCATCTCAAAGGGGTCCGGGTCCCCCCCGGGCAGAAAGCCCATGGTTCTCTCGCGCAGGGCGGGCAGGGTGCCGTCCTTGGCCAGCAGCTTCCAGAAGCTGCGCATGGCCATGTCCAGCCTGGGCACGTCCGTGCGCCAGACGAAGCGGTACCCGGCCTCGCGGCCCGTGGGGGCCACGTCGCGCACCTCGGGCAAAAAGGGCAGCAGCAGGTGCAGGGCGTCCAGCGGCAGGGCCGGGGCCAGCACCGGGTCCTGGGAGAAGGAGGCGGACACGCGCAGCAGCTCGTCCATGGCGGGCCGGACGTGTCCCTGGGGCAGGTAGCCCTCGTCCCAGTCGATGGTGTAGATGGGCTGGCGGTCGTATTCCGGGCCAAAGGCCATGCGCGGCCGCTTGCCCGCGTCGGCGTTCTCGAGCCGGTCGGCCTCGGTGGGGGCCACGCCCAGGGCCAGGCCGATCTGGGCCTTGCCTTGCTCCACCATCTCCAGGACTTCCTCGGGGGTGCGGGTGAGCACCAGGCGCACCTCGACTCCGCTGTTGAGCTTGCGGAAACGTTCCAGCAGCTCCTGCTCCGGGCTTAGGCCGGAGGTGTCGGACATGCGCGCCTGGAGCGGGGCCGCAACTATCAGGACCCTCGGCAGGGGCAGGGTCCGTATATAGTTGAAGACCAGCCCGAACAGGGCGAGGGACAACAGGCCCATGGCGATGTGCTCGCGCCTGAATTGGCGCGCCCATCTGAGGGCTTTGTCCGGGGCACTTGTTGACATGCGTTCATTCCTCTTTTACGAAAATCATCCGCTTGCCGCAAAACATATCGCCTCGCGTGGACGGGGCAAGTAGTCATAAGGAGCCTTCATGTCAAATATCGTGGTCTTCGGGTCCCAGTGGGGCGACGAAGGCAAAGGCAAGATCGTGGATATGCTGGCTGCGGATTCCGCAGCTATCGTGCGCTTCCAGGGCGGCAACAACGCCGGGCACACCCTCGTGGTGGGCGGAGAGAAGTGCGTTCTGCATCTCATCCCCTCGGGCATCCTGCACCCGGGGAAAATCTGCCTCATCGGCAACGGAGTGGTGCTGGACCCCGAGGTCTTCCTGCGCGAGCTCGACACCCTGGCGGCCAAGGGCCTGGACGTTTCCCCGGCTCGGCTCATGGTCAGCAAGAAGACCCATGTAATTCTCTCCTACCACCGGGCGTTGGATTCGGCAAGAGAGGGCTCGCGATCTCTGGGCTCGAAAATCGGCACCACGGGCCGGGGCATCGGCCCCTGCTACGAGGACAAGATGCACCGCTGCGGCATCCGCGCCTGCGATCTGGCCGACCCCGAGCTTTTGCGCGAGAAGATCAAGAGCGCCCTGGAAGAGAAGAATGTTCTGCTGACCAAGCTCTACGGCTGCGAGGCCATGGACCCGGAGCAGGTTTTCCAGGAGCTTCTGCCCTTTGCCGAGCGCATGCGCCCCTACCTCGGCGACGTGTCCACGGCCATTGAAGAGGCCGTGGCCAAGGGCGGCACCGTGCTCTTCGAGGGCGCCCAGGGCACCCACCTGGACATCGACCACGGCACCTACCCCTTTGTCACCTCGTCCACCACGGTGTCGGGCAACGCGGCCTCGGGCTCGGGCTGTTCGCCCCGGATGCTTGAGCGCATCATCGCCATCGTCAAGGCCTACACCACCCGCGTGGGCGGCGGGCCCTTCGCCACGGAGCTCTTGGACGCCATCGGCGACTACCTGCAGGAAAAGGGCGGGGAGTTCGGCGCCACCACGGGCCGCAGGCGCCGCTGCGGCTGGCTGGACCTCGTGGTCCTGCGCGAGAGCGCGCGCTTAAACGGCCCCACGGAGCTGGCCGTGACCAAGCTCGACGTGCTTTCGGGACTCAAGGAACTGAAGATTTGCGTGGAGTACGAGTACCGGGGCTCACGCATCAAGCATCCGCCCCAGGAACAGAACGGCATGGCCTACGTCACCCCGGTGTACGAGACCCTGCCCGGCTGGACCGAGGACATCACGAACGTGACCTCCTTTGCCGGGTTGCCCAAGGCCGCCCAGGACTACCTGGTGCGCATGGAGGAGCTCTCGGGCGTGCCCGTGGGCCTGGTCTCCGTCGGCCCGGACCGCAGCCAGACCTTCACCCGTTAGTCTGTCGGCAGGCCCGGCCTGCGCCTGTCGACACTGGGGAGCCGCCCGGCCTCACTGCACGAGGCCGGGGTGGGGCTTGAGGCCCCAGCAGTCCGCCGGGATGGGCAGGCAGACGCTCTTGTCCGAGAGGTCCGCGCAGAGGATGAGCCCGCCGGTGGCCTCGTTCCAGAACACGTGGTCCAGGAACAGGGCCAGGGCGCGGGACAGGGGCAGGTCCTCGGCCGCCATGCCGCTGAGGCGGCGCAGCACGGCCGCGGCGGCCCGGCGCACCAGGGCAAGCCCTGCGGCGGAGAGGGCGACGTCCTCGTAGTCCAGCTCGTGCAGGCTGTCCTTTGCCTGACCCAGGGCCGCAAGCACCTGTTCGCGCACCGGCTGTCTGTCTGTTTCCCGCATGTCGGCCTCCTTCAAGCCCTGTCGGGCTTCCTGGCCGAAAATGCTGCACCTCGCGTGCCAGGGGAATTTTTTCCCGTCGCGCGCGCCTCTTCCGCTGAACCCCGGTTGCGTGTACCATGGCCTCAAACGGCGCACAGGCGCCCACCAGCAGCGCTCAAGGAGGCTCCATGCGGCGAACCAGCGGCGTGCTTCTGCACCTGACCTCACTGCCCACGCGCTTCGGCATCGGCGACATGGGGCCCGAGGCCCTGCGCTTTGCGGAATTTCTGACCATGGCCGGCCAGAGCCGGTGGCAGATGCTGCCCATCACGCCCACGGCCTCCAGCCTGGGCAACTCGCCCTATTCCAGCTTCTCGGCCTTTGCGGGCAACACCCTGTGCATCAGCCCGGAGGGCCTGTGCGACGACGGCCTCCTGGCGCGCCCGGAGCTCGCCTCCTTTGCCCTGCCCGAGGGCGGCCGGGTGGATTTCCAGGCCGTGGAGCGCACCAAGGGCGCCATGCTGCGCCTGGTCTTCGAGCGGCGCATGGGGGCAGGGGCTCTGGGCGAAGAGCCCGCCTTTGCCGAGTTCCGCGCCCACAACGGCTCCTGGCTGCCGGACTATGCCCTGTTCATGGCCCTCAAGGACTATTTCGGCGGCGCGGCCTGGCCCACTTGGCCCGAGGACATCCGCCTGCGCCGTGAGGAGGCCCTGCAGGGCTACGGCACCCTGCTGCACCGCGAGATCATGTTCCAGGCGTTCTGCCAGTGGCTGTTCTTCCGCCAGTGGGGCCGCCTGCGCTGGGAGCTGTCCCGGCTCGACGTGGAGCTGGTGGGCGACGTGCCCATCTATGTGACCCTTGATTCGGCCGATGTCTGGGCCAACCAGCGCCTGTTCAAGCTGGACGAGGACGGACAGCCCATTTTCGTCGCCGGGGTGCCGCCGGACTACTTCAGCAAGACCGGCCAGCGCTGGGGCAACCCGGTGTTCGACTGGGAGGCCTGCCAGACCGAGGGCTTCGCCTGGTGGATCAGGCGCATGCGCCACAACTTTGGGCTGTTCGACCTGGTGCGCCTGGACCATTTCCGGGGCTTTGCCGGGTACTGGGAGATCCCCGCCGGGGAAAAGACGGCCATCAACGGGGAATGGGTTCCGGCCCTGGGCCGGGAGCTGCTGACCGCGCTCAAAGAGGCCCACGGGCACCTGCCCCTCATTGCCGAGGACCTGGGCGTCATCACCGAGGACGTGGTGGCCCTGAAGGAGCACTTCAATCTTCCGGGCATGAAGATATTGCAGTTCGGCTTCGGGGCGCACACCCCCAGCTGCCCGGACGCGCCGCACAACCACGAGCAGAACTGCGTGGTCTACACCGGCACCCACGACAACAACACCACGCGCGGCTGGTTCGAGAGCGGCGAGGCCGGGCCGGGCGTGCGCCGGGTGCTGGCGCGCTATCTGGGCCGCAAGGTCACTGCGGACAACGTGGTGCGCGAGTTCTTGCGCCTGGCGCTCTCAAGCCCCGGCAGGGACGCCGTGCTCCCGGCCCAGGACCTGCTGGACCTGGACGCCAGCCACCGCATGAACATCCCCGGCACCTCCAAAGGCAACTGGGGCTGGCGGCTGCCCCAGGACCAGCTCTGCCTGTGCGGGGCGGGCCGGGCCCGGGCCGAGGGTCTGCGCGGCCTGTGCGAGCTGTTTGGCCGCACGCCCCTGGCCTTGGAGGACGAGCCCGCGCCGGACTAGACCGTTTTTTTCACCGCGCGCGTGTTGACAGCGCGGCTGTGGTGGTTATCTTCCCCATGCCTGAAACGCCCCGCGCCAAGTGCGGGGCGCTTTTGAGTCAACAGGCGCCCGTCCGCCGGACTTCGGCGCACGCTGGCGCACAACACACACCATACCCCCGTGGAGGAACGAAGCGATGAAGTTGAAGCCCCTGAATGACCGTGTTCTGGTGAAACGCCTGGAATCCGAGGAAGTGACCGCCGGCGGCATCATCATCCCCGACAGCGCCAAAGAGAAGCCCCAGCGTGGCAAGGTCATCGCCGCCGGTCCCGGCAAGCTCGACGACAAGGGCTCCCTTGTGAAGATGGCCGTGAAGGCGGGCGACATGGTGCTGTTCACCAAGTACGCGGGCACGGAGATCAAGATCGACGGCGACGAGCACCTGGTGCTGCGCGAGGAAGACATCCTCGCCATTGTCGAGAAATAAGGGGCCTTCAGGTCCTCAAGCAGGCTTCGGCCTGTCGCTGTACAACAACGCCGCAGGGCATAAAATTTCTGCAAGGAGTCTGATCATGGCCAAAGAAATCATTTTTGACGCCAAGGCGCGCGAGAAGCTGAAGATCGGCGTGGACAAGCTGTCCAACGCCGTGAAGGTCACCCTGGGGCCCAAGGGCCGCAACGTGGTCATCGACCGCAGCTTCGGTTCGCCGCTGATCACCAAGGACGGCGTCACCGTGGCCAAGGAGATCGACCTCGAGGACAAGTTCGAGAACATGGGCGCCCAGATGGTCAAGGAAGTCGCCTCCAAGACCTCCGACGTGGCGGGCGACGGCACCACCACCGCCACCATCCTGGCCCAGGGCATCTTCTCCGAGGGCGTGAAGCTTGTGGCCGCCGGCCGCAACCCCATGGCCATCAAGCGCGGCATCGACAAGGCTGTCGAGGCCGTGGTCGCCGAGCTGGAGAAGCTGACCAAGCCCACCCGCGACCAGAAAGAGATCGCCCAGGTCGGCACCATCTCCGCCAACAACGATCCCACCATCGGCAACATCATCGCCGAGGCCATGAGCAAGGTCGGCAAGGAAGGCGTCATCACGGTCGAGGAGGCCAAGGGCCTGGAGACCGCGCTGGACGTTGTGGAAGGCATGCAGTTCGACCGCGGCTACCTCTCCCCCTACTTCGTCACCAACCCGGACAAGATGACCTGCGAAGTCGAAGACGCGCTGATCCTCATCTGCGAGAAGAAGATCTCCTCCATGAAGGACATGCTGCCCGTGCTGGAGCAGGTGGCCAAGCTCAGCAAGCCCCTGGTCATCATCGCCGAGGACATCGAGGGCGAGGCCCTGGCCACCCTGGTGGTCAACAAGCTGCGCGGCACCCTGAACGTCACCGCGGTCAAGGCCCCGGGCTTCGGCGACCGCCGCAAGGCCATGCTCCAGGACATCGCCATCCTGACCGGCGGCACCTGCGTGTCCGAGGACATGGGCGTGCGCCTGGAGTCCCTGACCGTGGCCGAGCTGGGCCAGGCCAAGCGCGTGGTCATCGACAAGGAATCCACCACCATCGTGGACGGCAAGGGCAAAAAGGCCGACATCACCGCCCGCGTGAAGCAGATCCGCAACGAAATCGCCGAGACCACCTCCAGCTATGACCAGGAGAAGCTCCAGGAGCGCCTGGCCAAGATCGTGGGCGGCGTCGCCGTCATTCATGTCGGCGCCTCCACCGAGACCGAGATGAAGGAGAAGAAGGCCCGCGTCGAGGACGCGCTCAACGCCACCCGCGCGGCTGTCGAGGAAGGCATTGTCCCCGGCGGCGGCGTGGCCCTGGTGCGCACCCAGAAGGTGCTCGACAAGGTCAAGGTCGTTGACGACGACGAGCTGGCCGGCGTGAACATCATCCGCCGCGCCATCGAGGTGCCCCTGCGCTCCATCGCCGCCAACGCGGGCTTCGAAGGCTCCATCGTCGTCGAGAAGGTCAAGGCCGGCAAGGACGGCTTCGGCTTCAACGCCGGCACCGGCGTCTACGAGGACCTGATCAAGGCCGGCGTCATCGACCCCAAGAAGGTGACCCGCATCGCCCTGCAGAACGCCGCCTCCGTGGCGGGCCTGCTTCTGACCACCGAGTGCGCCATTGCCGAGAAGCCCGAGCCCAAGGGCTCCGCTCCGGCCATGCCCGGCGGCGGCATGGGCGGCATGGGCGGCATGGGTGGCATGGGCGGCATGTACTAAGCCCCGGCACCCTTCCCAAAGCATCAAGGCCGGAGTCCGCGAGGACTCCGGCCTTTTTTCGTGCGCGGCGGGATGAGTCCGCCAGGTCAGGCGGGCCTGCCGGGCTTGTCGGCTCAAAAATCGAGCTTGATCTCCCGGAGCTTGACGCCGGCCTGGGGGGTCTCGCGTCGGCAGGACCCGGCGCGGTCCACGATCCTTCCCTGCCGGGGGCCGTAAGATTTCCCGCCGATATTTTCCGGCTGCTGTACACTGTACGAAAATGGTGTATAAGTACGAGTCTCTCAGGGACGCCCCCCGTGGTTCCACCTCAAGCAAAGATGAGGACCAGGAATGAACCCATTGCGAAGACCGATCCTGTTGGCTGCGATCCTCTGGACCTTGCTGGTGGCCGCCGCAGTGGCCATATCCTTCAACGCAAGCTACCAGAGCACCCTGGAACAGGCCCGGGTCGCGGCGCGCGTGGCCTTTGAGAAGGATCTCTCCTTCCGGCGCTGGAACATGATGCATGGCGGCGTCTATGTCATGGTCACCAGGCAGACTTCCCCCAACAGGTATCTTTCCGTTGCCGACCGGGACATAAAGACCGTGGACGGCCGCATGCTGACCATGATCAATCCCGCCTTCATGTCCCGCCAGCTGTATGAGATCCAGAGGCAGACGGCTGATGTGCAGGGCCACATCACCAGCCTCAGGCCCCTCCGCCCGCGCAACGAGGCCGACCCCTGGGAACGCAAGGCGCTGGAGCTGTTCCGGCAGGGGGAACCCGAGGTGTCGTCCCTGGAGGAGGTTGAGGGCAAGCCCTATCTGCGCATCATCCGGCCGGTGCTGATGGAGGTCGGCTGCCTGCGCTGCCATGCCGAGCAGGGGTACACGCTGGGCGAGATACGGGGCGGCATCAGCGTCTCGGTCCCGCTGGCCAGCCACCTGCGCGAGTTCCGGGACCAGGAGGCCCATACCATGGGCGGCTACGGGCTTATCTGGGCCATCGGGCTCACCGGCATCGTTGGCGGAGGCAAAAGGCTCGCCCGGAGCATGCGCCAGGAGCGCGAGGCCCGCGCCGCCGCAGAGGCGGCGAGCTTGGCCAAGAGTGAATTCCTGGCCAACATGAGCCACGAGATACGCACGCCCTTGAACGGCGTGCTGGGCATGCTGCAAATCATGGAGGGGGCCAAAGACCCGGAGGAGCAGGCCCAGTTCGTCAGCCTGGCCTACGAATCCGGCCAGAGGCTGCTTTCGCTGCTCAACGACATCCTGGACTTTTCCAAGGCGGAGAGCGGCGAGCTCAAGCTCTGCTGCAAGCCCTTCCGGGTGGAGGCTTTCCTGCGCAATGCGGCGGATGTGTTCCGCGCGGTCTGCGCCAAGCACGGCCTGGAGCTTGTGCTGCGCCTCGACAAGGGGATGCCCCGGAGGTTGTGCGGGGACGAGGCCAGGCTGGGGCAGATGCTCTTCAACCTGCTGGCCAACGCCATCAAGTTCACCCCAACCGGCTCCGTGACCCTGGACGCCTGGACCAGGCCGCACGGCGCACGTCCCGGCGTGGTGCATCTGTACCTGGTCATCAGCGACACGGGCATCGGCATCCCCGACGACAAGATCGCCCAGGTCTTCGAGCGCTTCACCCAGGTGGACGGCACGTTCACGCGGCAATACCAGGGCGCCGGCCTGGGCCTGTCCATCGTCAAGCGCATCATGGACCTCATGGGAGGCTCCCTCACCGTGCAGAGCGAGCCGGGCATCGGCTCCAGCTTCTACCTGCAGATCCCCCTCGCCTTGCCGCCCGACGAACAGGCCGAGAACGACGGGGGGGGCGGCAAGACCGGGGACCAGGCCGGAAGCGCGCTGCGCCTCCTGCTGGCCGAGGACGAGGACATCAGCCGCATGTCCACCACCGTGATGCTGAACCGCCTGGGCCACGAGGTCGTCGGCGCGGAGAACGGCCGGGTGGCTGTGGAGGCCATGCGTGAAGGCCGCTTCGATTTCGTGTTCATGGACATCCAGATGCCGGAGATGGACGGGGTGCAGGCCGCGCGCGCCATTCATCTGATGGAGGAGCAGGCCGGCCGAGCGCGCACGCCCATTGTGGCGCTGACGGCCTATGCCATGCCTGGCGACCAGGAGCGCTTCCTGGCCCTGGGCCTGGACGGCTACCTGACGAAGCCGGTGCACATGGAGGATCTGGCGCGGGTTCTGCGGAATATCCGCCCGACCCGGAGTGTTTGAACAGGGGCGGGAGTCAGAAGTCGAGCTTGATCTCCTGGGGCTTGACGTCGGCCTGGGGGTTCTCGCGCAGGTAGGCTTCGGGGTCGCCGTAGATGCGCTCGCTGGCGGCGCTGGCCAGGCGCAGGGCCTCCTGGTTCGTGGCGTTGAGCTTGAGCACCTCCTGGGCGTTGACCAGGGCGTCGGCCCATTTCTTGCGCTCGAGCGCGCCCTTGGCCAGGCGCAGGTTCAGGGCCTCGATGGGGCCGAAGCGGCGTAGCGCGGCGCGGATGATTTCCTCGGCCTTTTCGGCGTCGCCCAGGGCCTCGTGGCATTGGGCCAGGGCAGGGTAGGCGCGCAGGTCGCCAGGGGCCACCTCGATGTTCTTCTGCAGGTACTCCACGGCCTCGGCCAAAAGTCCGGCCAGCATGAAGCGGTTGCCGATGTCGGCATAAAGCCCGGACTCGTCGCCGCAGACCTCGGCCGCGCGGCGGAAGTGCTTGCGCGCCTCCATGGGCTGGCCCTGGTCCAGCTCCCGCTGCCCGGCCAGGATGAGCTCGTCGAGCTCCGCCAGCTGCTTGCGGCGCTCCTCCTTCTTGGCCCGGCCGAGCACCAGCTCCAAGGCGTTGGCCACGCGGTTGATGGTGGCCGAAAGCTCGCGCTCCTTGCCCTTCTTGTGGGCCAGCCCGGCGGGGAAGACGGCCTTGAGCCCCTCCTGCTCCATGACCAGGCGCACGGCCTCCTCCATGAGGATGTCGATTTCGATGCGCTCGCGCCCGAAGATCTTCCCGGAGGCCAGGAGCTCCAGGGCCAGGCCCAGGGATTTGAGGCTTTTCAGCAAGTCCTTGCGCTGCAGGAAGAATTTGGAGCGGGCGATGTGCTCCCGGACGTTTTTGGGGCTGGTGTCCATGCGCTCCTCTTGGGTTGACCTGGCTGTGCGCCTTGGCGCGGCGTGTTTTTCGGGGCTTCCCCGCACCCCGCAATACCCCAGCTGTAGCCCATGATCAAGGGTGGCGGGACAAAACAGGCAAAAGCAGGCTGCCGCGTCCGCAGGAGGGGGAAATTCCTCCGCCGGGGGGACTGTCCGCTTGCCCGTGGCAAAAGATTCAGGCATCTTGCATGGAAGAACCTTCCGGGGAGGTGCCCATGATGAAGGAACACGAGTTCGACCCGAGCAATGCCGAGACCCTGGACCAGTTCCGGAAGATCCCGGCCTTCTCCTCCCTGGAGGAGAAGATGGTCCAGGAAGTCGTGAGCATGAGCCGCATGCGCAAGTACGATCCGGGTGAGTTCGTCATCCGCGAGGGCGAATTCGACGCCATGGTCTTCTTCCTGGTCAAGGGCGACCTCAAGATCACCCACCAGGGCGTGGAGGTGGGCACCATCCGCCGCCTGGGCGATGTTTTCGGTGAGATGGGCATCATCGACGGCAGCCCACGTTCGGCCAGCATCCAGGCCCTGAGCCCGACCCTGTGCGTGGCCGTGGACGCCTCCCTCTTCGACCGCCAGACGGCCAAGGACACCTTCACGGTCCAGGCCATCCTCTACCGCGTCTTCTGCGAGGTGCTGGCCGTGCGCCTGCGCGAGATGGACAAGAAGCTTTCCGAACTCACCACCAAGAGGGCCGAGGCCCAGGCATAGCCATACGGAGGCAGCATGGCCGTTCATCCGCTGGCGGGCAAGCCCGCGCCCAAAGAGATTCTTGCCGACATCCCCCGCCTGCTGGCGGCCTACCAGGACCGCGCGCCGGACCCGGACGACCCGGCGCAAAGGGTCAGCTTCGGCACCTCCGGCCACCGAGGCTGCAGCACGGACGGCAGCTTCAACGAGGCCCACATCATCGCCATCAGCCAGGCCATTGTGGAGCACCGCGCCACGGCGGGCATCCGCGGCCCGCTGTTCATGGGCATGGACACCCACGCGCTAAGCGCCCCGGCGCTGGCCACGGCCCTTACGGTCTTCGCGGCCCACGGCGTGGACGTGATGATCCAGGCGGGCGGCGGGTTCACGCCCACGCCGGTGATCTCCCACGCCATCCTGGGCCACAACGGCAACCCCGAAAATCAGCGGGCCGACGGCGTGGTGGTGACGCCCTCGCACAACCCGCCCGAGGCCGGGGGCTTCAAGTACAATCCGCCCGAGGGCGGCCCGGCGGACACGGCCACCACCAAGGCCATCCAGGACCGGGCCAACGAACTGCTGCGCTTAGGCCTGGCCGGGGTGCGGCGCATGGCGCACGCGGCCGCGCTCAAGGCCGGAACCACGCACCTGATCGACTACGTGGCGCCCTACGTGGAGGACCTGGGCAATGTCGTGGACATGCGGGCCATCCGGGACTCCGGCATCTCCATCGGGGCCGATCCCCTGGGCGGCTCGGGCGTGGGATTCCTTGCGCCCATTGCCGAGCGCTGGGGCATCAACCTGACCGTGGTCAACACGGCCGTGGACCCGACCTTCTCCTTCATGACCGTGGACAAGGACGGCAAGATCCGCATGGACTGCTCCTCGCCCTACGCCATGCAGGGCCTCATCGCGCACAAGGGCTCCTTTGACGTGGCCTTCGGCAACGACCCGGACTTCGACCGCCACGGCATCGTCACGAAAAGCGCCGGGCTCATGAACCCCAACCACTACCTTTCCGTGGCCGTGGACTACCTGTTCCGCAACCGGCCCGGCTGGCGCGCGGACGCCGCCGTGGGCAAGACCCTGGTCTCCAGCTCCATGCTCGACCGCGTGGCCGCAAGCCTGGGCCGCAGGTTGTCCGAGGTGCCCGTGGGCTTCAAGTGGTTCGTGGACGGGCTGCTGGACGGCTCGTACGGCTTCGGCGGCGAGGAGAGCGCCGGGGCCAGCTTCCTGCGCCACGACGGCACGGTCTGGACCACGGACAAGGACGGCATCATCATGGGTCTCTTGGCGGCCGAGATCACCGCGCGCACGGGCAAGGACCCCGGCCTGTGCTACACGGAGCTCACGGCGCGCTTCGGCAGCCCGATTTACGAGCGCATGGACGCGCCCGCAACCCCCGCCCAAAAGGCGGCCTTCAAGACGCTCACGCCGGAGATGGTTGCGGCCACCAGCCTGGCCGGAGAGCCCATCCTGGCCCGGCTCACGCGCGCGCCGGGCAATGGCGCGGACATCGGCGGGCTCAAGGTGGTGGCCGAGAACGGCTGGTTCGCCGCGCGGCCCTCGGGCACGGAGGACATCTACAAGATCTACGCCGAGAGCTTTCTTGGGCGCGGGCATCTGGCGCGGCTCCAGGCCGAGGCCCAGGGCATCGTGAACGCGGCCTTTGAGGCTGCCGGGGCCTAGGACTTCGGCAAGCGCAGCCTGCACAAAGCGCGGGGCCGGGGCGGGAGAGCCGGCGCTGGCCCCCTTGCCTTGCACCGCAGTCAGCATGCGCCGCAGCGCACGTGTGCATCAGCAGAGGCGTTGGGATCCTTTCGCTCCCACGCGGGCGCGGCGAATTTCGGTTCGGGCCTGCGCACAGGGGCTCGACTCCCTGAACGATCCGCTATATGAATATGCGATGAGTCTGTCTGCTGTTGAACTTGCAGGAGCCCTCCGAAGGTTCGTTCGCGCCGAGAAGGGGGATGCGCTCAATGTGCTGCCCGGACTGCTGGCGGACCTGGCAGAGCTTCCTCCGGACCAGGGGGGCACCCCGCAGGGCGCAGCCGCGTCCGGGGAGATCGCCTGCCTGCTCTTCGCCGTCGTGCGCACCCTGCGCGACGTGGCGCTCATGTCGCGCGTGCTGCACGCCCTGGCGTCCCTGGGCCGGTTCGGCCGCTGCCTGGCCATCCTGCACATCCAGGCCCGCGCCGTGCCCCTGCCGCAGATCACGCCGGTCCTCTCGGCCCTGCCGGGCCGGGAGTTCCTGGCGATTGTGAACGAGATGCTGCTGGCCCCCCTGGCCGACGACAAGCAGTACATGGCCTGGCTCAGGGGCCTGCTGCCCGTCCCCGGCCGCCTTGATCCCGGCGAGGCCCTGCAGTTTCTGGGCGCCCTGGCCGACGAGGGCGCGCCCCTGTCCAGGCCCCTGCACGACGCCCTGCTCGCGGCGGGCATGTCCGAGACCCTGCCCAAGTCCTTTGCGGGCAAGCCCGATGCGGCCACGGCCGAGGCCCTGCTCAAGGCTTCCGGGACCTTGTCCAACCCGGCCATCCAGCCGGAGGCCCTGGGTTACGCCTTGCGCGCTTCCGGCATGGCGGGACCGAGCCGCCTGGCTCCGCTTTTGGCTGCGGCGCCTGACCTGGCCGTGCGCGAGTCCGCCCTGCTGAACGAGATGCGCCGCCTGGCCACGCTGCCCGAGGCCCCGGCGCTGCTTCTCCCGGCCGCCCAGGCCGAGCCGGAGCTCCTGGGGCTTGTCCTGGCCGACATGCTGCGCCAGGGCAACGCCGTGCGGGAGAGCGCCCTCAGGCTCACGCCGCTGCTGCCCCGGCTGGGGCTTGCGTCCCTGCTGACGGACACGCCCGAGGCCGAGCGCGGAGCCGTCCTGGGCCGGTTCTTTCTCGCCCTGGTCCGCCACGACCCGGACTTTCTGCGCCGCGCGGCCAAGGCCATGCGGGCCATGCTGGACGCGGCCTCGCTACAGGCCCTGGGGGAGCTGCTGGCCGCGCAGCTGGCCACGGACGAGGCCGAACGCGCCGGGCTTCTGGCCCCTCCAGCGGGCCCTGCTCCGGCCAAGGCGGCCAGCCCGCGCCGCCCCTCCCTGGCCGAGGCCCTGAAGGACGCCCTGAGCCCCCTGAAGGACCAGGACTATTCGCATTCCGTCTTGACCGGGGAGAGCCTGGAGGGCTCCACCCTCGCCTCCGTGAACCTCTCGGCCAGCCAGTTCTCCTCCGTCACCTTCCTCAGGGTCCGCCTGAGCGCCTGCGCCCTGCAGGGCAGCCGCTTCGAGGGCTGCACCTTCCGGTCCTGCGTCTTTGCCGGGGTCGATCTTTGCGACGCGGTGTTCCAGAACTGCCGCTTCGAAGGCTGCCTGTTCGAGCGCTGCGACGCCGTGCGCCTGCGCCTGGCCTCCTGCGTGCTCACCGGGTGCGCCGTGGCCGAGTCCAGCCTGGCCGGAGCGCACCTGTCACGGGTGCGTCTGGACCGCCTCATGGCCAGGGCCAGCGCCTTTTCCGGCCTGCGCGCCCTGGAGACCGCCCTGACGCATTGCGCCCTCACGCGCTGCGACCTCTCCGGCGCGGTGCTGGAGCGCTCGGCCTGCCGCAGCTCGGAGTTCGTGGACTGCACCCTGGCTCTGGCCCGGCTGCGCCATTGCGATGTCCTGGAGGCGGTTTTTACGCGCTGTTCGCTGCCCGGCCTTGAGGTGTTGGGGGGCCACACGGACAACCCGCACCTGTCCAAGGCGCGGTCCGCCACCCTGGCGGCCCTGCTGGCCCGTCCCGGCGGCGTGCTGACCGAGCTGCCCCAGGCCCTGCAAGGCGCTCACGGCGCGGGCTTTGTGGCGGCCTGCGTGGGGCGCAGCGTGCGCCTGGACGAGGCCCGGCGCATCCTGGCGGCCATGCGCGGGCAGAACCAGCGCCGCACGGAGCTGGCCCTGGAGCGCTTGACCGAGCAGCAGGGCGTGTTCCTGAAGCTTTTGCCGCAGCTCCTGGTCACGGACGTGTTCGAGAAAGCCCAAGGGCTCAAGGGCGTTCCGGCCTGCTCCCTGGGCGGGGCAGGGGGCCGGGTGGACTTGGCCCTGCTGGAGAAGTTCTTTCCAGGCCAGGCCGCCTCGGCCGTGGATTCCGCAGCCCAGGCCGCGCCGGCCCTGTGCATCGAGGCCCTGTACGCCATCGGCAGCCTGGGCTCCGTGGCCCAGAAACCCTCCTCGGATATCGACTGCTGGGTTTGCCACAGCGACCCCATCGGTTCCTCGCAGGCCGTCCGCGAGGGGCTGCAGCGCAAGCTCGCGGCCCTGGAATCCTGGGC
>Ga0209800_10002039_pt1 | contig 18831 bp, 10 predicted proteins | sample Higcelweek8metaG_FD_187174 | JGI IMG/M metagenome (GOLD analysis project Ga0209800, IMG submission 187174) | Freshwater pond sediment microbial communities from the University of Edinburgh, under environmental carbon perturbations - High... | ecosystem: Environmental > Aquatic > Freshwater >...
AAACAACTTAGACAGATGAATTCTGCAACCGGTGGTTGCAGAAATAAGAAGCTCAATAAACCCTGCCAGAATTCTGATTACTATTTCCCACAACGTGCGGCTATACGTTACATGAGATGTAGCCGCAACGTTTGGGCATAAATTAGTTGGATATCCGTTACGTGACATGTAGCTTTCCTTATATATTTAGGTTGTCGAGCGGACTGGCATTTATTGCATCCTTTAAATAATTGTTTAAAGAATTAGTATTATAAACTTTGCATATAGTAATAACAAGATTATTTTTTGTTTTATTTCCAGCCGTAAGGGATGGGCAGAAGTTTTGATTCAAACGGGTTTTCCAGACTGTCCGCAAGTTCGTGAAAAAAATTTATTCCTGTAAGACTTTCAACGCTGTCGATGCTAACAGTGTATTTCTCAAGATCTGTACTTCGCGATTCCATGTCGAGAACGAATGCGAGCGGATGAAAAGTCTTCCCCTTTCTGAGTATGGCGATTTTATAAAAGCCGTCCGGGATTTCAACTCTCTTTTTTAATAAATCTATTTCTTCATCAAAATAAGGTCCGGTGACTATCCATGATTCATCGTAGCGCTGGGTGAGATCATCGACAGCTCTTTCAAGATTGTTCCATGTTTCACGGTTAAAATCCTGCTTCTGGGGTGATATATTTGTAAAATAGCATGATTCAAGTTCGCATTTTTTACTTCTGCCTTTCATGTCAGCCTGACGGGCAAGGTGACCTCTGTCATATCCGGACTTTGTATAATCTCCATTAGCCGCCTGAAGATCTATATCAAGCGAAGGATCGGGCGCGAATTTTCTTTCTTTGAGAAATTTCTGTCCTTTGAGATATTCTTTTTTAAGGTTATAGCTCACCCAACGCGGATTTAACTTTACGGTGTCGTAGCCTGAAACAAAACCTTCATACTCGAAGATCATATCGTTCTCACAAATCGGATAACCCCAGAGAATATGCTGCTGTCCTGAGCCGGAAATGTTCATTTCTGAAAGTTTTTGTTTTTTAAGCCGGGGTTTGTAAATGAAAAAATACCACAGCAGAAAAATTACCAGGATTATTAAGAATATTTTTAATTTAGTTTTAAATCTCATTTTGGACCGCTAGAACTCTAACAAATATCCGCATCCATTTTCTGCCTGATTGATGGGATTGTATCTTAGATGAAAATTCATTTTCAATTAAAAAATTGTTCGCGATTGTTAATTTATCAAGTTTTTCAACCGCGGAATCTCCGCTGTTGTCGGAAAATGCGAGAAGTATCTTTCCTTTTGGTGAAAGTCTTCGTTTTGCCTGCATAAGAAATCTTCCGACTGTTTTCTGATCCTTATCATTCAAAGCAAGTTCGCTCCGGTTATTTGAAATTGAATCTATCCAGGGCGGATTAAAAATTATAATGTCATATTTATCTTCAGTATGTTCGAAAAGATCTCCCGATCCAAGGCAGATTATTGCGTTATTTTCAGTCCTGCAGCCAAGTCTGTCTTCCATTTTTTCAAAATGTGTATTTTTGTTGGTCTCAATATTTCTTATTGACGAAGCTAAAGCTTCCGGAAGAATATCGGAGAAATATATTTTAGATTGTTCAATTGATGCATCCGCAAGAAGTGTAAGCACGCCGGATCCGCAACCCATATCTATTACTTTCAGATCTTTTTTTATGTGTAAGTTTTCAAATGCGGATTTAAAAAGCTCTGTAGTTTCCTGCGATTTCGGTAAAAGAACATTTACCCCGGACGAGATATTCATTTTTAATGATCTGATCTCGATATTATCCTTTAATGAGCTTTCAAGTTCAAGATAAAAATCATAGGGTAAAAGAAATTCAATATTTTCAGTAGCCAGATTCGGGTCCTCACCGCAGAATGAGGCAAGATAAGGCATAGATATTTCTTCATCGAATGAGATAAGCCTGTCGTTTTTTGAAATTACGAGCAGTCTGTTAAAAAGATCGGTCTTTATTTTATCATATTCTCTTTTTCTGTTCCTTGAAAAATCTTTCGAATTTATTCTCTGAAGTTCTTCAAAAGGAATAAGTTCATCAACCCGTTTAAGGATCTCATTATATATCTTGTCGGCGAACTTTTTCTTAGAATTAGTAATAACTATAAATTTTCCGACTTTGATATCTTTAAAAACCTTATTATAATTAACGATCTCATCTGATTCGTAAATTTTGAAAGACGATTCACCGGAAATCAGTTGAATAAAGAGTTCGGGTATGAAATATATTCTGTCTTTAACTTCTATCTGTTGCATTTCAGCCTTGCTTTTTTTGAAAGATAATTTAAAGAAAATGTTTAATCAAGCGTAAAACTTAAGAACTGCAATGTTGCTTAAAGTAAAACTAATATTTATATTTATCACCTATGATACGAAATAAGAAACAAATATGGTTTTATTTAATTTTTCTGATTATGTTCTTACAATCCGGTATATTTTGTCAGGCTGAAGAAAATTATCCGAGAATAGGAATAGCCTTATCAGGCGGAGGAATTAGGGGTGTTGCCCATATTGGCGTTCTCAGAAGACTTGAGGAAGAGGGTATAAAGATTTATATGATCTCCGGTTCAAGTATGGGAGCTTTGATCGGGAGCCTTTACGCTTTAGGATATGATACATATGAGATAGAAAAAATTATAAAAGAAGCTGAAACAAAAGAAGTATTCACCAATAAGCCGGAGAGAGATTACACTGAAAATTATCTGAAGAAAACATCAGACAGAACAGTTATCGAGCTCGAAATGACTGACGAGGGAATTCACCTTCCCAACGCTTTAAATAACGGTCACAAGATACTTAAAAAACTTAGAAAATATATGCTCACTTCAGAATATTATGATAAAAATTTTGATGAACTTAAATACAAACTTCGGGTGGTCTGTTCCGATATTCAGAGTGCGGGAAAGGTCGTTTTTAAAGAAGGCGATATACCGATGATAATTTTAGGATCTATGTCATTTCCCGGTCTTTTCAAACCTGTGGTGTATAAAGAAATGAGGCTTCTTGACGGGGGTCTTACAGACAATATCCCAACAAGCGCGCTTGAAAATTGCGATTATATACTTGTGTCGGATACTACTCACGACACTCCTACAAAAAATCAGGAGTATAATTTTATCGAGCTTTTAGATAGAATTTCCGTAATGATGACTAAAACAAATACAGATAAAAGCCTGTCATTGGCTGATGTTGTTTTCAAACCCCGGATCGAAGACATATCGCTAACCGAGCTGGAAGATCCGGATTCATTAATTAAACTCGGATATATGGAAGCGGACAGGAAGATGGAAGAGATCAAAAAACTGATAAATTTCAGCACTTACGAAAAAAAATCAGCGGACGACCCCGGATTATTAAATGTTAAGATCAAAGGGAATTCGATATACAGCGATCAGGAAATAATTTCTGAAATAACAGGAATTATCAATGCGGGCGATATGGTCAGACATGTCGAAAGAAAGTACAGAAAGAACGGATTCATCCTGGCAAAAGCTGATATAATCAAAGGTTCGGAACAGGATACTTTAGTTATTTCGGAAGGTGCATTAAAGAAAATAGATATAATAGGTGATTACTCAACAAAAAAGAGCTATATCAGAGAAGAACTTGCGATCTCAAAAGATAAAATATTAAGGCTGACAGATATTGAGGGAAGCGTGGATAATCTATACGGGACAGGTCTTTTCAGTAAGGTTAACTACGATATAAATTATCAGGAAAATAAAGTAACCCTATATGTCGAAGAGCAGCCTTATTATATAGTAAGGCTGGGAGCGAATTATCAGACTGACCGGGGATTCTTAGGTCTTGTAGAGCTTGCCAATAAAAACCTTCATGGAAAAAGAGCTGAAATCTATGGAGGTCTCACATACGGCGAGAAATTTAACAGGTTGGAGTTCTCGTATTATAATCCTTTCTTGAAAAAGTCGTCGCTCTTTTTTGAACTCCTTCCGTATTACCAGATGAAAGAAAGGGAATTTTATACCGCCGATCATCAGAAAATCGAGGAAAACACATTAAAAGAAGAAAGGGTCGGAGTGAATTTCAATCTCGGATTTCAGCTGTTCGACAATTACCAGGGTACGGTTTCGGTAGGGCAGGAATATATAGATTATATGGATATATACGGTCACAAAACTTCAGGCATATTCAGGATACTTGCAGACAGCCGGAACGACCTTATTATTCCTTCAAGAGGAGTTTATTTCACATGGAATATGGAAACAGGTATCCTTGGAGAAAGTGTATTTGATTTTAAAAATCAGGAAAAATATCAGAAGATCTGGTGGGAATTTTCTGTTTACAGCAATATCATGAACAGATTGAATTACGAGGCGGGTGTATGCGGCGGTACGGGAGATAGGCTTGTTCCGCTGACCGAAAAGTATTACATAGGCGGAATAAAAACTGTTCCGGGAATATTCTATGAAGAATATGCGTCCACTCAATTTATCAGGTTTAAATTCAGGCAAAATTTGCTGATTCATGAAGCTACTATATTTGATACTTATATAACAGCGGGCTACTATTTTAACGGTTTCTGGAACGACCCGGAGATCGAATGGGATTATAAAGATTTTCTCAATTCATTTTACCTCGGACTGACTCTTAATTCGACATTCGGCCCCGTTGAAGCGGGATGGGGAGTCACGTCGGGGAACGGAGAAATTGAGAAAAATAACCGGCTTTTTTTATCTTTCGGCTACCCTATTCAGTAAAAAAATATGTTAAATATTTTATATTTTTCTATTGACAATAGTTGAACTATATCTATATATTCGCAAGGAAAAAAATCGGGCAGCAGGAAATTAGAATAAGGAAATAAAATGGTAGATTTTGACATTGATGAGATCATAAGAGCGATGCACGAAAAGGCAGAAGACATTACTTATTACCTGAATAAAGAGACGGGTGAGATCGTCTATATAGATGAAAATATCGCTACAGGTGTTGAAGACGAATATGAACAGACCCTTACCGCGCTGGAAGAATGGAGCACGGATATGGAAGACGACGATATGTATCATGAAAAAATATATTCCCCGAATGAAGAAGTGGATGAAAAAGAGCTGATTAAAAGGATAAGATTCATAAAACAAGACGATTATGAGCCTATACCGACATTAACTATTCTTGAAATAAAAAAGATAATTGAACAATACATGGACTCGGTAAAAGGCTTCAACAAGGATCTTAAGGTCACGATAAAAACATCGATATCCAACCTCAATAATCTGGAAGAGATCGAGGAAGTTCTTATAAAGCACATCGGCGACAAGGAAAGATGGGACAATTACTATCAGACCGTTATAAGAAATAAAGTGAAAAACTGGCTGAAGGGCTTAGGATACGATTCGTAATTTTTTTATACTTTCTTTGTCCAAAATTATTTATAATACGGTATGTTATATGAAAAAGGTATAAATACCGCTGCTGAAACCGTCTTAAAAGGCGGTGTCGTTATTATACCCACAGACACCATCTACGGTTTTTCATGCGATCCGAGAAATGACCAGGCGGTCGGCAGGATCAGACAGATTAAAACGAGAGATTCAAAGCCGTTTATAATACTGGATTCGTCGTTAGAAAGGATTAAAGGTCAGTATTTCAGCTCAGATAGTTTTATAACTGAAGTAATAGATGTAATGGTTTTGAAAAATTTATGGCCGGGAAGAATTTCCGTGATCGCCGATAAAAGCAAAAATCTCGAATTGGAATTTTTAAAAGAACATAAAAAAGTTGCCGTAAGATTTACAGAATATGAAGCGGTAAAAGGCATTTGTGATAAAATAGGTTTCGGAATTGTCAGTACGAGTATAAATATCTCGGGGGAAGATGAAGTCAATGATATAGGCCTGATCAGAGCAGACTGGAACAGTACAGCGGACTTCATACTTGAGAGAAACATATCGGGGAAAAAAGCTTCAACTATAATTGAGCTTTTCTCAGTTGAGAGGAAGGTTAGATTTTTAAGGGAGCCGGACAAAGCGTCAGCGGAAAAAATAAAAAAGATTATTTCGGACAGGTTTGATATATGTCACTGATGATATATTCCCAATATACAAAACCTGAAGGAACGATCAAATTTGACGATCTGGTCATAAACGCAAAGAAAAAAGGGATCAAATACCTTTCGCTGACCGATCACGGTAATTTTTCCGGTATCACTGAATTTTATTCAAAATGCCTCGATTCGGGAATCAAACCGATAATAGGTATGGATACTTTTGCCGAACTAGAAAATGGCAGATATATAAGAGTGCAGATATTAATTAGAAACTTCGAGGGGTATAAGAGCGCGGTTAAGTTGGCAGAAAAGATCAGTGTCAGGGGCAAACTACATATCTGTTCGATCAAAGACATTTCTGATCTTAAAAACTGTTACATATGCCTGAGTTGTTATAAAATCGATCTAATATCGAACCAGACAGAGATCGAAAACGATTTCTACTATATCAGCGATCAGATGTCCGAAAATGTGAAGGAAAGGGGCGGGGTTTTCTATCACATTCTGTTTGATGAAGATCCTGAAAACGAGAATATTACAAAAAAACTACTTTCATTTCATACTGAAACAGGTGCTTTACTTCTTGCTGCAAATCCTGTTTATTACATAGAAGAAGGCAGCCATAAAATAAAAGAGATGGCGGCCAGAATTTCAGGTGAAAAATGCTGCGAAAAGCAGTTTAGGAACCAATACCTCGGCTCTACAGATATTTTTGCGGAAAAATTTCCGTCTTCCGCACTTGAGAACAGAGAAAAAGTATCCCGGTCTTGTCATTTTATAATTGATGAAGCTCCAATAAAATTTCCCGTTTTTAAATTAAAAGCTGTAATTGAATATTCGTGCTTTGAAACTCTCAAGGAGAAAACGTACAGACTATTATCCGAGCGGGAAGAAGAACTTAATGAGATCATTTTTGAAGAGCTTGCTTACATACGAAAATATAATATTTCAGACATTATTCTTTTTCTTATCGAAGTGAAAAATGATTTTTATGAAAAATATGATCAGAGTCTTTTTTTCTCGGGTTTTGTAAATGATCTTCATCTGGCTTATATATTCAACCTGACATTGTCATCACCTGTTTTTACTTCAAAAGACTATCATAGAGCCGTTCTTGCAGGAAAAAAACTTCATCCCCTGATCACAGTAATAGTATCCCCGGAAAACAGATCTATGCTGTTTTCGTACCTGTCCGAAAGATTCCCTGCGGAATCGATCTGTTTTTTAAGCGAGTATTCAAAATGGCATTTTATTTCTATCATGAGCTCTCTGGAAAAAGAATACGGTATTCCTAAATCAGTTTCAGAGATAATGAACAAATATTATAACAAGAATTACAGGTTGCCGGGTCAGATGAATGAGATACTAAAAGCTGTAGAAGTAGAAGAAGAATTAAGAAAATTCCCCGAACATAAAGAAGTTCTGATTTTATCTCTTGCTATAGACGATATGTTCAAAAATTATACAACAAATACCAATCAGCTTGTTTTAAGTAATGAGAATATCGGAAATATTCTGCCTGTTGCAAGCAGATTTCCGGAGCAGAACATTCCGGTATCTTTTTATAATATGAATACGGCAAAACATTTCGGTGTATGGAATATAAATATCGAATCAAATAATTATCCTGAGATCAGGAAATATTTCAGGCTAGGACCCGCAAAAGAATCAGGCCTTAAGAAACTTTCTGAAGAACTTATTGCCAGAATAAAGAAAGACGAACTTTCAATGATACCCTATTTCACCTATAATTATCAGAGAGAGAAATATCTTGAGATAAGCACGGATCCAATAGCCGATCTGATACTCTATCTTGAATCAGGCAGGTCAAATCTGTCTTTTATTCTTAACCGGCCTGCACCTGAATACCCGGGTAAAAAGTTTAAAAAGGAACTTAGTATCACACGAGGTTTTATTGTTTTTAAAGAGCAGTTCCACTTCATGTGCGATAAATTGTTTTCCTCAAAAGATGTTGCCGCATTAAAATCAAGGCTGCTTGAGTCATCGGGGCTTATTCAGTTCAATTCAATCCTTAACCAGATATCGGAAAAAAAAGGTTATTCGGAAAAATGCGAATATTTAAAAGCTGCGCTTCAGCCTTCAGTATTTTATTCATCACTTTCTGAAATATCTGCCAAAGTAATAATTTCTCTGAGAATGATGGAGCTTAAAACCAGAAATCCGAAAGAATTCAAAAAATTCATATTTCTCCGTGAGGTAGATTCGGATGATGAATGGAGGAAATATATTAAAGATATGCAGGAAGAAGGTTTCGTTTTTCAAAAAATATCCATAACAAATATAACGAAAAGGGCTTTCTGTAAAGATACATTCATTTTTTTACCTCCTTACTGCGCGAAGGGGATCTCTGTAAAAGTATCGGATTATATTTCTGATTTTGTAGATTCAAACCGAATTGACGGATTTCAGGATTTTATAGAAAAATGCGACAAAAATATAGTTAAACACAATATTATCGAAATACTGATAAAAATAGGATTTTTTGATATATTTAATCCGAACCGGAAGGAACTGGAAAATCTGAATGACGATTTTTTTAAATCGTTAAAAAAAGACGATAAATCACAGCCGGAACTGTTCGATTCCTCATCGGTAGAGATGAGTATTTCCTCAACATCCGACTATACAGTTGAAGCAAAAATGAATTTCGAAGAAGAATATACAGGGATCATTTTCAGTTGTATCGATGAATGCGACTGCGAGTTATGCAGGTACATAAAGATCAGAGAAGGTCAGAATGTTAAAATAAACCGGAATATCTTTCTTGAATATACCTTTGTTCTGTATATTTCATTTGAAAAAAGCGATAACGAGACAGTTAGCGAACTATGTTCCGGGCTCACTGAAGGAGGTAACTGCGGTATCGAAATATATTTTTCCGATACGAAAGAAGTTTTAACAATGAAAAAGAGATTAACCTTAAACGACGGGGTTCTGTATAATCTGATAAAGTTACTGAAAGAAATACCCTTTTATATAGAATTAAAAGAAAAAAGAGACGCATAGGTCTCTTTTTATCAGTTTATTTTATTTTCGACTAAGCTCAAAATAGCTTCAACTTCATGATCGACCGCAGACAGAATATCATTCATCTGTTTCAGAGTTGACAATTTGTAATTATCAGTATTATCAAACCCTGAAAGGTTGATCTTAACATTCAATCCGGCAGCTTTTACCCCGGATTCAATTAAAAGCGCGGCAACCCCTGCGTCGCTGGCTGCATTTTTATTGCCGATCTCTGCAATTCTTTTTATTATAGGGTTAAGCTCCATTATACAGCTCATTACTTTAAGCGGTATGTCAGTGGCAAGAACAGTGGCATTATAATACTGATTATCCGCTTTTTTGATCTCTTCAGGATCTTCTGATGATTTCGCTTTCGATTTAGCGCCTAGTGCGTCCATAAGGATATTAAAGGCGTCTGTATCCGCATCAATCAGGTTCAAAAGCTCGTACTTTCTCTGCTGCAGATCTTTTCCGAGTGAATTAACTTCACTATTAAATTGCTTATATCCTTTTTTGTCGTAAGTCAGATTCATGACCATCGCCCCAAGGGATGCGGCAAGACTTCCGCAAAGAGCCGCAACAGAGCCTCCGCCAGGCGCCGGGGCATCGGATGAGAGCATATCGTTAAATTCTGTTATCGTCAGATCGACAAGCTTATCCGGCTTAGAGATCATATACTCAATTATCTTTTCTTCCGGTTTGAATTCAGCAACATCGGAAAGTCCGAGAGACTGGGTCGCTATCTTGATCAATTCCCTTTCATCCGCAGCTGAACACGATCCCTGTTTTTCCAGATAATGAATTCCGGCTTTGATAACTGCATCTTTAGGAACGACTCCGACGATCTCGCTTCCGGTCACCCTCAAGCCCTTTTCAGCGGCCTGCTTTGAAATCTCATCGAAAACATGATGCATTGAAGTAATATGGTAATTTGTAAGATTGATCGATATCTGAGCTCTTTTATAGTCGTCAACATACCACCCGATAGCTTTGCAATTCTTGAACATACCGGGCTGTTTCATTTTATTTCCGTCTTTGTCTTTTATAAATTTATCATTTTCATCTTTTAAAAAACGGCCCTGTTCTCTTATATTAAGCGCTATGTCATGAGCCAGTTTTTCGTTTTTTGTATTCAGATTTACATTATAAGCTATTAAAAAATCTCTGGCTCCGACTGCCGTAGCCCCGGCTTTAGGTCTAAACTCGGACGGCCCAGCATCAGATTTTCTCGCAGGATCTTTCAGATTCGATTCAAGAGCTTCATATTCGCCCTGTCTGACCCATGCAAGGTTCCTTCTCTCTTCGCAAGTAGCTGCGTATTCATAAAAATAAACGGGATAATCAAGTTCTTTTCCGAGCCTTTCACCAAGCTGATGAGCCGTTTCAGCGCATTCTTCCATCGTTATACCGCTGACAGGAATTATCGGGCAAACATCGCAGGCTCCAAATCGGGGGTGTGCTCCTTTATGTATGGACATATCTATCAGCTGATGAGATCTTTTTATTGCATTAAAAGCAGCTTCTTTAACACTTTCAGGATCTCCTACAAAAGTTACTACTGTCCTGTTCGTGTCAAAACCCGGATCGACATCGAGCAGCTTTACACCTTTAATTTTCTTAATTTCGCCCGTGATCTGATCTATCACCGACATATTCCTTCCTTCGCTAAAATTTGGTACACATTCTACAATTTTCATGATATCCTCTAAAGTTAATTCTTTCAGGGTAGTAAAAATAATCAAATTAAGAATATATTCAAAATAATAATTTTATAATTAATTATCGCTTGTATATTGCTTTTTCAATATTTTTTGATTGACAATAATACAGTTTAGTAATAAATTTACTTTCAAAAAAAGGTGAAGAATGATGAAAAAGCTTTTTATATTCATTTTATTGTGTTTGTCAATATCATTGTACTGCCAGGATATGAAGAAAGCCCCTTCTTTCAGGCTTGAAAATACTGACGGGAAGATCATAGAGCTTGACAGTCTGCTGATAAAAGGGCCCGTGCTTTTGAATTTCTGGGCGAGCTGGTGTAAACCCTGCAAAGAAGAACTTCCGGAGTTTAACAGAATAAGCACTGAATTTTCCGGTAAAGGCCTGAATGTCATATTGATTACCATCGATAAACCATCTACAGTATCAAAGGCCAAAAGCTTTCTTAAAACAAAAGGGTTCAATCTGGAGCTGTTAAAAGACTGTGACCTGAAAGTTATTAAAAGTTTCGGCGGTGGTGAATCAGTGCCTTACACTTTCCTTATAGATAAAGATAAAAATATAGTTTTCAGAAAAAAGGGTCAGACTAGTTACGGGGAACTTCTTAAAGAAGTGAATAGATTAATAAAATGATTTTTACAGATCAATCCCTTCACTCGATCTATATTCATTTGAAAATGCGGTTGGCTTCATGCAGCGTAAACGATACGATCGAATTTGAAGTTATAGATCCCGATATTTCAAATGAATTCTCGGGAACAGAAATATGCATTCTCGGTCAGAAATATATTTACAGACCATTTAAAGTATGGGTCGATCTGGCGGAAGTACTGCACTGCAAGATCCACACCCCACGGCAATTGAAGCATAACCGGATACTGATAAGATTTTCTCCTCTTAATTTAAACAAATCCTGGCATAATCACTCGGGCGTCCATATTACTGAAAAGTACGGTGTCGGTTCGGATTTCTCTAAAATATTTAAATTCGAAGAGCCGTATTTTTTGAATGATTATATCAGATCGCTAAAAGAAATACAAGTTGACTGTAGCATGAAAGTCTTAAATCTCGGCATAAATAGGGGAGATGAATTTAAGATATTTACTGAAGTTTATAGCGATATTTCAGACATGATAAAATTCACAGGTGTAGACCATTGCCCTTCAGCTATAAAAAAAGCCGAAAAATCTTTTCCGGAAGGCAATTTTAGTTTCATAAATGAAGATATTGCGAAAATTAGTAATTTAGGATTGTCTGAACAGGACATAGTTATATCTATCGGTACACTTCAAAGTCCTGACATAGACGGAAAAGAAATATTCCGGTACATTATTCAGAATGTTTTAAGTAAGGAAGGCAGCGTGATCCTGGGATTTCCAAACAGCAGATATATAGATTGCGAAGTTGTTTACGGAGCTAAAACAAAGAACTACTCCGAATCTAATCTTAATCTGTTGTTCAAGGATGTCAGTTTTTACAAAAAATATCTTCAGCAGCATGGATTTAAAGTACTGACATTCGGCAAATATTATGTGTTTCTTGTTGCAAAAAAAGACTGATTTTAAGCATCACAGATATTTTAGTAAATTTTTCAAAAAAAGTCTTGACAATAAAAGTAATTTTGAATAACTTTCGACCCGCTTTACTGCTTAGATTGAGAATGCGTAAAATTTAAGTAATAAAGTCTTGACAACCGAAAAAAAAATTCTTAAATTAGCGACCCGTTTAAGAATTACGGTGGGAGTAGCTCAGTTGGCAGAGTGCCTGACTGTGACTCAGGTTGTCGCGGGTTCAAACCCCGTCTCTCACCCTTGAAATATAATGGTTCCATCGGCTAACGGTTAGGCCACAAGGTTTTCATCCTTGTAATCGGGGTTCGATTCCCCGTGGGATCACAAAAATTGTTCATTGAAATAGGCAAGAAGAAGAAAAGTAAAAAGCACAAAGAAGTAAAGAAGGCCCTGCGCTGTTCGTTGATATATATATTAATGAATAGTGCTGTCAAGAAGCAAAAAAGTTTTTAAATAAACAACGGAGAGTTTGATCCTGGCTCAGGACGAACGCTGGCGGCGTGCCTAACACATGCAAGTCTACTAGCAGCAATGTTGGTGGCGAACGGGTGAGTAACGCGTAGATAATCTACCCTTTAATCATGGATAACCTAGTGAAAACTGGACTAATACAGGATGTGATCTTGGACCGGCATCGGTCTGGGATTAAAGACTACGGGTCGTTAAAGGATGAGTCTGCGTATCATTAGCTAGTTGGCGGGGTAACGGCCCACCAAGGCGACGATGATTAGCTGGTCTGAGAGGATGATCAGCCACACTGGGACTGAGATACGGCCCAGACTCCTACGGGAGGCAGCAGTGAGGAATATTGCACAATGGGGGTAACCCTGATGCAGCAACGCCGCGTGTACGACGAATCAGTTTATCTGTGTAAAGTACTGTTAACCGGGACGAAAAGACGTATGATCTACGTTTATATGACGGTACCGGTAGAGGAAGCTCCGGCTAACTCCGTGCCAGCAGCCGCGGTAATACGGGGGGAGCTAGCGTTGTCCGGAATCATTGGGCGTAAAGGGCATGTAGGTGGGACTTTAAGTCAATTGTTAAATCGTACGGCTTAACCGTATTATGCAGTTGATACTGGAGTTCTTGAGTGTGAGAGGGGACAGAGGAATACCTGGTGTAGCGGTGGAATGCGTAGATATTAGGTAGAACACTTGAGGCGAAGGCGTCTGTCTGGCTCATCACTGACACTGAAATGCGAAAGTATGGGGAGCAAACAGGATTAGATACCCTGGTAGTCCATACTGTAAACGATGGGTACTAGGTGTCGGGGGGACTAGCCCTCTCGGTGCCGCAGCAAACGCGTTAAGTACCCCGCCTGGGGAATACGATCGCAAGGTTGAAACTCAAAGGAATTGACGGGGGCCCGCACAAGCGGTGGAGCATGTGGTTTAATTCGATGCAACGCGAAGAACCTTACCTGGGCTTGAACTACACATGACCGTCATAGAGATATGATTTTTGGGGCAACTCAACATGTGCAGAGGTGCTGCATGGCTGTCGTCAGCTCGTGTCGTGAGATGTTGGGTTAAGTCCCGCAACGAGCGCAACCCTTATCGTTAGTTACCATCGCGTCATGGCGGGGACTCTAATGAGACTGCCCGGGTTAACCGGGAGGAAGGTGGGGATGACGTCAAGTCCTCATGGCCCTTATGTCCAGGGCTACACACGTGCTACAATGGGCGGTACAGAGTGTCGCAAAACCGCGAGGTTGAGCCAATCACAAAAACCGCTCTCAGTTCGGATTGGAGTCTGCAACTCGACTCCATGAAGCTGGAATCGCTAGTAATCGCGGATCAGCATGCCGCGGTGAATACGTTCCCGGGCCTTGTACACACCGCCCGTCACACCATGGGAGTCTGTAGCGCTCGAAGTAACTGGTCTAACCGCAAGGGAGAAGGTTACTAAGGCAAGACAGATGACTGGGGTGAAGTCGTAACAAGGTAGCGGTACCGGAAGGTGTCGCTGGATCACCTCCTTTCTAAGGAGCAGGAACATACTTAACTGTATGTATCCAGGCTAGTGTAACAAATCAAGTCCTTCATTATATCATTTGTACTGATACTCTTCTTCATCTTGCCGAAATTTTTGGGAGTGTAGCTCAGCTGGTTAGAGCACTGCTCTGATAAGGCAGGGGTCGATGGTTCAAATCCATCCATTCCCACTATATTCAAACGTTTTGGGGGATTAGCTCAGTTGGCTTAGAGCACCGCCCTTGCAAGGCGGGGGTCAAGGGTTCGAGCCCCTTATTCTCCACAAGAATCGTAAACCCAGTTCATTGACATAGGACGAGAAACAAGAAACAACAAGCAGAAAAAAAGAATCGAATATACAACGAAAGAAAAAGCATTGATAAGAAGCCATCTCGAACCGGAAGAGAACGGTAAGAGAATAATATAAAATGGAAGAAAAGTAAGGGCAGACGGCGGATGCCTTGGCACTGAACAGCGAAGAAGGGCGCGGTAAGCTGCGAAAAGCTTCGGCGAGGAGCACACATCCTTAGACCCGGAGATACCCGAATGGGGCAACCCGGTCCTGGTAATGCAGGATCATCCTATATGGAAGCGCACGCGGGGAACTGAACCATCTCATTACCCGCAGGAAGAGAAAATAAAAATGATTCCCGAAGTAGCGGCGAGCGAACCGGGAAGAGCCTAAAACTCATGAATGTAATAGCATGCAGGCGTTATTCATGGGTGGTAGAGGGATCATATATGCGTTACTGCACTAACGCGTAAGACAAGTATTACTATAGCCGAAACAGTTGGGAAACTGTACCACAGTGGGTGAAAGTCCTTTAGGCGAAATACTGATACATCTTAATATGACACCCGAGTAAGACGGATCACGAGGAATTCTGTCTGAATCCGGCTGGACCATCAGCTAAGGCTAAATATGTTTAGTGACCGATAGTGCAACAGTACCGTGAGGGAAAGGTGAAAAGAACCCTTGACAGGGAGTGAAATAGAACCTGAAACCGTTTGTCTACAAGCAGTCAGAGTTCCATATGGAACGATGGCGTGCCTTTTGCATAATGAGCCAGCGAGTTGTCGTTAGTTGCAAGGTTAAGTGCGTGACGCACGGAGCCGAAGCGAAAGCAAGTCTTAAAAGGGCGTATAGTAACTGATGGCAGACCCGAAACCAGATGATCTATCCATGTCCAGGATGAAGGTACTGTAAAAGGTACTGGAGGTCCGAACCAGGTGAAGTTAAAAATTCATTGGATGAGGTGTGGATAGGGGTGAAAGGCTAATCAAATCTGGAGATAGCTGGTTCTCCCCGAAATAGCTTTAGGGCTAGCCTTATGAAAAATATAGCGGGGGGTAGAGCACTGTCAAGACGCGGGCTGCAAACACAGTACCAACTCTTAGCAAACTTCGAATACCCGACTATAGATACATGGGAGTCAGCGCACGGGTGACAAGATTCGTGCACAAAAGGGAAAGAACCCGGACCCACAGCTAAGGACCCAAAGTAAATGTTAAGTGATAAAGGATGTAAGATTGCATAGACAACCAGGATGTTGGCTTAGAAGCAGCCATCATTTAAAGAGTGCGTAATAGCTCACTGGTCAAGGAATTTTGCGCCGATAATTCTCGGGACTAAACATTTCTCCGAAGCTTGGGACACACACTTTGAGTGTGTTGTGGTAGGGGAGCGTTCTGTAAGCCGACGAAGGTGGCTCGTGAGAGCTGCTGGAGGTATCAGAAATGAGGATGCTGGCATGAGTAACGATAAGTGGAGTCTAGAATCTCCACCACCGTAAGTCTAAGGATTCCTACGCAACGCTCAACGGCGTAGGGTTAGTCGGGCCTAAGGCGAGGCCGAATGGCGTAGCTAATGGACAACAGGTTAATATTCCTGTACCAGCGGCGTAGTGTTATAAAGTGAAGGAGTGACGCAGAAGTGACATCGGAGCCGGGTGTTGGATTACCCGGTTTAAGGTTGTAGTGAGGTACGGCAGGCAAATCCACTGTACCAATCATGAAAGCTGAGTACGAGCCGCAAGGCGAAGTCCGAGTAAGCATGCTGCCAAGAAAACCTTCGTCACGAATTACGCAGCTGACCGTACCGCAAACCGACACAGGTAGACGAGATGAGTATTCTAAGGTGCTCGAGAGAACTGCAGCTAAGGAACTCGGCAAAATAACCCCGTAACTTAGGGAGAAGGGGTGCCTACTTAGCGATAAGAGGCCGCAGAGAAATGGCGTATGCGACTGTTTAGCAAAAACACAGGACTATGCAAACACGTAAGTGGAAATATATGGTCTGACACCTGCCCGGTGCCGGAAGGTTAAGGGAATTTGTTAGCCGCAAGGCAAAGCATTGAACCGAAGCCCCGGTAAACGGCGGCCGTAACTATAACGGTCCTAAGGTAGCGAAATTCCTTGTCGGGTAAGTTCCGACCCGCACGAATGGTGTAACGATGTACGCGCTGTCTCAGCTGCAGACTCGGTGAAATTGAAATCTCGGTGAAGATGCCGAGTACCCGTGACAGGACGGAAAGACCCCGTGAACCTTTACTATAGCTTGACATTGTGTTCTGTTATTGCATGTGTAGGATAGGTGGGAGACTTTGAAGCGGGAGCGCCAGCTCTCGTGGAGTCACCCTTGAAATACCACCCTTGTAATAATGGGATTCTAACCGAGGCGATTGAATCATCGTCCGGGACAGTGTCTGGTGGGTAGTTTGACTGGGGCGGTCGCCTCCCAAAGAGTAACGGAGGCGTGCAAAGGTAACCTCAGCATGGTCGGTAATCATGCGTAGAGTATAAAGGCATAAGGTTGCTTAACTGTGAGACAGACAAGTCGAACAGGTACGAAAGTAGGTCTTAGTGATCCGGCGGTAGAGTGTGGAATTGCCGTCGCTCAACGGATAAAAGGTACTCCGGGGATAACAGGCTTATCTCCCCCAAGAGTTCACATCGACGGGGAGGTTTGGCACCTCGATGTCGGCTCATCACATCCTGGGGCTGGAGAAGGTCCCAAGGGTTTGGCTGTTCGCCAATTAAAGTGGTACGCGAGCTGGGTTCAAAACGTCGTGAGACAGTTTGGTCCCTATCCGTCACGGGCGTATGATATTTGAGGAGATCTGCTTCTAGTACGAGAGGACCGAAGTGGACAAACCAATGGTGTATCGGTTGTCGCGCCAGCGGCATTGCCGAGTAGCTACGCTTGTACGGGATAAGCACTGAATGCATCTAAGTGCGAAACCCACTCCAAGATAAGATATCACCTCAGGCCCCTTGTAGATTACAAGGTTGATAGGTATCAGGTGTAAGCATAGTAATATGTTCAGCCGAGATATACTAATAGGCCGTGTGTCTTCCTTTTTTATTCTTTTATCTTTCCCTTTCCTCGATGTGGTTTCTTATCAGAGCTTTTTTTATCGATCTTGATCCGCTCTGTTTTTGTTTTGTTTCTTCGTCCGATTTATATAGTTTGCCGGTGATTATGGAGATAAGGGTACACCTCTTCCCATTCCGAACAGAGAAGTTAAGCTTATCTTCGCCGATGGTACTGCGTTTAATCGTGGGAGAGTAGGGCGTTGCCGGCATTTTTTTTTATTCTTTTTTTTGCTTTGAATTACTGCGTCGAGATATATTACTCATAATGTCGCTTAGGTCTGTCTAAGCTCCATCATTCATAATTATATCTCTCCTTCTTATTCTGCGCAAAAAATAAGAATATGTTCCTACGTCCGCATTTATTAGAATTCTGTTTTATAATCCTGAAAAAATATTTTAAGAAAATAGTGTAAATTATTATTTCGTTTATTATATTTAAGCTGTCCGGGGGATTAGCTCAGTTGGCTAGAGCATCAGGCTGGCAGTCTGAGGGTCATGGGTTCGAATCCCATATTCTCCACAACACAGTCCCGTTATATATTAGCGGGATTTTTTTATATAAAAAATCAAAAAAAAATGTTGAATCGGGAATAATAATTATTAAATTATTGCAATAAAGATAAATCTGGAGGTGAAAATGAATTCTCTGGTGATATTGGGTTTAACAATTTATCTACTCGGTATGCTTGGAGTCGGATACTATGCAAGTAAGAAGGTTAAAGGTTTCGACGACTACATGGTTGCAGGCAGAAGGTTGGGTTTCGGTCTTGCGACAGGCTCGCTCGTTGCTACATGGTTCTGTACAGGGTCGGTCATGGGTGCTTCGGGTTCAATTTATTCAGATGGACTAATAAGCGTTGTCTCAGATCCATTCGCTGCAAGTCTTTCACTGATCCTCGCAGGCTTATTTTATGTTGGCTATATGCGGAGAATGAATTTAATAACTGTAACTGAAGTTTTCGGGATTTATTATTCAAAAAAATCCGAAATATTCGCAGCTGTACTTATGATACCGGTTTATATCGGCTGGCTCGGCAGTCAGATGGTCGCGATGGGGTATATCATTAACACTCTGATAGGTATGAATATAACAGGAGCGATTCTTTTAGGCAGCGTTATTGTGCTGATCTATACA
>Ga0209800_10002041_pt1 | contig 18816 bp, 18 predicted proteins | sample Higcelweek8metaG_FD_187174 | JGI IMG/M metagenome (GOLD analysis project Ga0209800, IMG submission 187174) | Freshwater pond sediment microbial communities from the University of Edinburgh, under environmental carbon perturbations - High... | ecosystem: Environmental > Aquatic > Freshwater >...
AAGCCGCGATCTGCGGCTCTCATGCGTTCAGCTTCATACAAAATAACGCGGGGTGGAGCAGCCCGGTAGCTCGTCAGGCTCATAACCTGAAGGCCGCAGGTTCAAATCCTGCCCCCGCAACCAAAAATTCTAAAAAACCCGTCGCGCAAGCGGCGGGTTTTGTCGTTTTAGAAGTCTTGCCAATGGCTTGCTGCTCCGTCCACTCAAGGATCGTCGCCAGATCGTGACCTGCGCTGACCTGCACCCCAAAACTCCCTCCAAATCTTGGTAGAGCTGATCGGCTCAGTGAGAGAATTGTCGCAACTGTCACCGATCCTTCCAACGGACGGCTCGATTACCAGCCTCGCCCAGACGTTCGAAAGACTTGATCGACACGTGAACAATTGAGTTCACCCGCCCTAACCCGACCGGCAAATGGGTTTCTGCCGGGTTTGTGCGGCGATGTTGTTATTCCACCAACCCGTCTTCGTCAAAGAAAGGGACCTGCCTGACCGTGTCCATGAGATCGTTCAGTCCCTTGCCGGCTTCGGCCAGGCCAAGGCAATGGGCCTCAAGCTTGACTTTCTTGCCTTCATAGAGCGTGACGCCGCCTTCCATATCCTTTTCGGCGACGTTCGGGCCACGGCTGGTCATTTGTTCGTTCACGACATAGGTATAGGCGCCCGTCTTGAACCCGAGGCCCGTGTTATAGCCGCCCGCATAGCCGATCGTGTGTATCATGAAGCGTTTGATGCTTTCGGCGGGGTCCTTCGGATACGTCAGTTCGGGCTCCATGAGGGGCGGGCCGTAGCGATAGGCGAGGGTAGAGCGGTCGGGTGCGGCGCAGATCGAGACGACGGCGTCATTGTCCAGTTCGCAGGTGAAGATGACGTCTTCCTTCTCCTCGCAATGACCGCGGCTGATGTCTTCGCTGGCGTGTTCGGGGACGTTGTCGAAGCTGCTGTTTTCGGCGGCCTCGCAATCAGTCGGCTCGTAGTGATTCCGGTCGGTGACGATTGCGCCGTTCTCAATGCGCCAGGTTTGCTTTTCCACCTGCTTGTCACCCTCGATGGTGATCTCGACTTTCACGTCGAGCCGGTTGCCCTTGCGTTTACCGGTGATGGTGCTGTCCCAACTCGTGGCGTAGCCCTCCTTCACGTCATTGACCGCTCCGGTCTCGACGCCGATCACATCGCCGTCGCCATCGGGCAGATCAAGCATCATCAAGGCGTTGGTCGTGTCGTTCTTGTGGTGGAAACACTGTTCGGCGGCGTCTGCAGCCGTGGCAACGCAGAGGCAGAGCGGAAGAGACATCAGCAGTCGGAATGCGATCGGCGTCATGGTGTAATCCGTGCGAGGGGAGGATGGGGACATCCTCAAGGGTGAGGTGTCGCATGCATATCACGCGTTCGTGATCCCACCAATTCGCTTTTGGATCAAAACCGGCTCAGACGTTTGAAAACCGGAACCCGGCGGGCCGGCTTTTTTCCAGAACCCGGCGACCGTTTGGAAGATCGTTGCCGTCCAGCTTTTCGAGAATGGCGCTTTCGCTCAGCTTGTAATGACGCCAGCGGGCGTCGAGCCTTCTGCGCAGTTCCTCCTCCGGCGGGGCCAGCATGACGGTCAGGTCAAAGAGATCGGCGAGCCCGTTCCAGGGGGCTTCATCAAGTAGAAGATAATTGCCCTCGGCGAGGATGATCTGCGGCCCCGCCGCAATGGCGCGGGCGGCAGCAATCGCCAGCTCGCGGTCGCGGTCGAAGACGGGAGCGAGCACTTCGACGCCGGTCCGGACAGCGCGAAGAAGGTCGAGCAGGCCACGCACATCGAACGTCTCCGGCGCGCCTTTGCGCGTCAGCAGACCGCGTTCCTCCAGAACACCGTTGTCCATGTGGAAGCCGTCCATCGGCAGGATGCTGGCGGGAAGCCCGCGCGCCATCAGTGCGCTTTCAAGCCGGTTAGCAAGGGTCGATTTGCCGGCCCCGGGAGGGCCGGCAATCGCCACGATCAGGCGCGGAGTTCGCGAAAAACCGTCCTCGATAGCAGCCAGAAGCCGTTCGAATTCAGGGGCGTCGTTCGTCATGCCGCAAGCGCTTCCTCCGGGGCGGGGCGGGCGCCCGTCATGAAGGCAACCGCATCCGACATGCTGTATTCCTTCGGGTTGATGACGCACAAGCGTTTGCCGAGCCGATGAATGTGGATGCGGTCGGCCACCTCGAACACATGTGGCATGTTGTGGGAAATCAGCACGATGGGTAGACCGCGCGAGCGGACTTCGAGGATCAGTTCCAGCACGCGGCGGGATTCTTTCACACCGAGAGCGGCCGTCGGTTCGTCCATGATGACAACCTTGGAACCGAAGGCTGCGGCACGCGCCACGGCCACGCCCTGGCGCTGGCCACCGGAAAGTGTCTCCACCGCCTGATTGATGTTCTGGATGGTCATCAGGCCGAGTTCGGAGAGCTTGTCCCGGGCGATCTTTTCCATCGCCGGGCGGTCGAGCATACGAAACACGGAGCCGAGCGGACCGGGGCGGCGGATTTCGCGACCGAGGAACATGTTGTCGGCAATCGAGAGCGCCGGCGACAATGCGAGGTTCTGATAGACCGTCTCGATGCCGGCATCGCGGGCTTCCATCGGGCTGCGGAAGCTGACGGGTTTGCCGTCGAGACGGATTTCGCCGGCATCCGGCAGGATAGCGCCGGAAATGGCCTTGATCAGCGAGGATTTGCCGGCACCGTTGTCACCGATCACGGCGAGGATTTCGCCGGGATAGAGGTCGAAATCGGCGTGATCGAGAGCGGTGACACGGCCATAGCGCTTAACGAGGCCACGGGCGGTAAGAATGGGGGTCTTTTCCATTAGCCTGCTACCTTTCTGATCCACTGGTCGATTGCCACGGCGCCGATGATGAGGACGCCGATGAGAAGATAGGTCCATTGCGGGTCCGTGCCGATGAGGCGCAGGCCGAGCGAGAACACGCCGACGATGAGTGCGCCGAACAGCATGCCGAGGATGGAACCACGACCACCGAAGAGGGAGAGGCCGCCAATCACCACGGCGGTGATGGATTCGATGTTGGCGAACTGGCCGGCCGTCGGAGAGACGGAGCCGATGCGGCCGATGAGCGCCCAGCCGGCCAGCGCACAGATGAGGCCGGAGACGGTGTAGACGGAGAGCAACATGCGCTTGACATTGACGCCCGCCAGTTCCGCCGCATCGGGATCGTCACCGGTGGCGTAGAGATGGCGGCCCCAGGCCGTGCGGTTCAGCACGAACCAGATGGCGGCAACCAGCAGCACCATGGCGATGACGCCATAGGTTAGCACCGCGCCGCCGAGGCGGATGTTCTGGCCGAAGAATTGCAGGATAGGGGCGGTTGCCTCGATGTCCTGCGCGCGGATCGTCTCGTTGGCCGAATAGAGGAAATTGGCGGCGAGAACGATCTGCCACATGCCGAGCGTGACGATGAAGGGCGGCAGGCGCATGTAGGAGATGAGTGCGCCGTTGATGAAGCCGCAGGCCGCGCCGACTGCAAAGCCGCAGAGCACGGAAAGTTCCGCCGGCAGGCCGTAACGGAAGGTGAATTGGCCCATGACCACGGAGGAGAGAACCATGATCGCGCCGACCGAGAGGTCGATACCGGCGGTAAGGATGACCAGTGTCTGGGCCGCGCCGACAATGCCGACGATGGCCACCTGCTGGAGAATGAGCGTCAGGGTGAAGGCGGAGAAGAACTTTCCGCCAAGGATGGCGCCGAAGGCTGCCAACGACATGACCAGCACGATAAGCGGAACGGCCGCCGGGCTGGAGTGCAGAAAATGCTGGAACCGCTCGGTCAGGGAGCGTTCATGCTCGAAGGATGCCACCTGGGTCGAACTGTCGACCAGCACCTTCTCGAATTCCTGGCTGGGCTGTGAAGCCGCGTTGGTGGACTGCATTGTCCAATCCTCCCGAAACGATGTTTGTTGATTGGGGCCGACAGGCGGCCGGTTCGGCATTGGGCAATGTCGTGAGAACCGGCCGCCGTCGCAGGTTGCGATCGGACGCAGGAGGAGGGGGCACGCTTAAGCGTCCGAAAGCCTCCTGTTGGCTTCAATCAGCCCCAGCACTTCTTCAGGCCGGCCTTGGTGTCGATGGATTCGACGCCCTTGGCAGGCTTGTCGGTGACGAGAGTAACGCCGGTGTCGAAGAAGTTCTTGCCGGCCGTTGCCTCGGGCTTGGCGCCGGTTTCCGCGTATTTCTTGATGGCTTCGATACCCTTGGAGGCCATCAGCAGCGGATATTGCTGCGAAGTGGCACCGATGACGCCGCCGACCACGTTCTTGACGCCGGGGCAGCCGCCATCGACGGAGACGACCAGCACATCCTTTTCGCGGCCGACGGCCTTCAGCGCTTCATAGGCGCCAGCGGCAGCCGGTTCGTTGATGGTGTAGACGACATTGACGGTCGGGTCCTTCTGGAGAAGGTTTTCCATGGCCGAACGGCCGCCTTCTTCATTGCCGTTCGTTACGTCGTGTCCGACGATGCGCGGGTCGCTTTCATCGCCGATCTTGTTGGCATCCTTGGTGTCGATGCCAAAGCCCATCATGAAGCCCTGGTCGCGCAGGACATCGACCGACGGCTGGGAGGGGGTGAGATCGAGGAAGGCGATCTTGGCGTCCTTGGCCTTGTCGCCGAGCGTTGCGGCAGCCCACTGACCGATCAGTTTGCCGGCCAGAAGGTTATCGGTTGCGAAGGTCATGTCGGCAGCGTTGATAGGTTCGAGCGGCGTATCGAGCGCGATCACCAGAAGACCGGCATCGCGGGCTTTCTTGACGACCGGCACGATGCCCTTTGTGTCGGAAGCGGTAATCAGAATGCCTTTGGCGCCATCGGCAATGCAGGTCTCGATGGCTGCAACCTGGCTTTCATTGTCGCCGTCCACCTTGCCGGCGTAGGACTTGAGCTTGAGGCCCAGTTCCTTGGCGGAGGCGGTTGCGCCTTCCTTCATCTTGACGAAGAAGGGATTGGTATCGGTCTTGGTGATGAGGCAGGCCGAGATGTCGGCGGCCGAAGCGGGGGCCGCGAAGGCCACGCCGAGGGCGAGCGTCGATACGGCTGCAAATACAGTCTTCTTCATGATTTCCTCCCGAAAGATCGCGCAACCCGGTCGTCCGGATCACGGTAGCGGCCCAGACCCCTCCAGGTCTTGCCGGGGCGAGCAGTGCGGCCCGCCTTCCTCCACGATGGAAATTACAGCACCAGACAATTCGTCTGTCAATAAATAAATCGAATTGACTTATTAATTCGTGATGGCATGCTTGAAGCAGGCTTACAACATGGTATTGCAACAACACCATGTGTGGCCGGTCGAAGGAGGAGCGACCAATGACCTTGCCCGATCTTGTTCAGGGCGCCAGTGAACCTGTGTCCTTTTCCGCCTCACCCGGAGGCGCCAATCAGGTGCGGGTGCGGGCCTATAATGAGCGCCTCGTGCTTTCCATCGTCCGGCGGCAGGCCGGGCTTTCCAAAGCTGAAATCGCGCGTCTGACCGGACTTTCCGCGCAAACCGTTTCCGTCATCATGCGAGGGCTGGAGAAGGACGGGCTGCTCATGCGCGGTGAACCGTTGCGCGGGCGGGTGGGCCAGCCGTCCGTTCCCATGTATCTCAATCCCGATGCGGTCTATTCCTTCGGGCTGAAGATCGGACGCCGAAGTGCCGATCTGGTGCTGATGGACTTTACCGGCCACATCCGGTTCCAGCAGCATCGTACCTATGCCTATCCGGTTCCCGCCGAGATCCTGGATTTTCTGACGCAGGCGGTGGCTTTGGTGGAAGCCGGGCTGAGTGCCGCGCAACGTGCGGCCATTGCCGGCATCGGCATTGCCGCCCCCTTCGAGCTGTGGAACTGGGCGAGCGAGGTGGGTGCGCCGGACGGGGCGATGGAGGCTTGGCGCGGTTTCGACCTTCAGGCGGAAGTCGCCGCCCGCTTTCCCTATGCTGTCTATCTCCAGAACGATGCAACGAGTGCCTGCGGCGCCGAACTCGTGTTCGGCGAGGGCGCCCGCTTTCCTGATTTTGTCTATTTCTATGTCGGCTCCTTCATCGGCGGCGGTATCGTCGTGAACTCTTCGATCTTCGTTGGCCGAACCGGCACGGCGGGCGCCATTGCGCCGCTGCCCGTTCGGGGTCGCGATGGTGAAACGAAGCAGCTTGTGAAAATTGCCTCGATTTTCGTCCTGGAGCGCCTGTTGCGGGAGCGGGGCATCGATTCCCAGCCGCTCTGGCATGCGGCGGCAGAATGGGTGGATTTCGGCGAACCGCTGGAAATCTGGATCCGCGACTGTGCCGCAGCGCTGGCGCAGGCCATTGTCGCCGCCTGCGCCATCATCGATTTTTCGGCCGCGATCATCGATGGCGGCTTTCCTGAATGGGTGCGCGGGCGGCTGGTTGCCGCGACGCTCGAAGAAGTCCGCAAGCTCGACCTGCAAGGCATTGTCATTCCCGAGATCATCGAGGGCATGGTCGGGCCGCAGGCACGCGCTGTCGGCGGAGCAAGCCTGCCCATTTTTGCCCGCTACCTCACAGATCACAACGTTCTTTTCAAGGAAGTCGCCAATGCTGAAGGGGCTTGATCCCATCCTTTCGCCTGATCTTCTGGCAACGCTCAGGGCCATGGGACATGGCGATGAAATCGCGCTGGTCGATGGTAATTACCCCGGCCTCGAGCACGGCCGTCGCCTTATCCGGCTTGATGGGCTACCGCTCATTCCGGTGCTCAATGCCATTCTCAGCGTTCTGCCCATCGATGATTTCGTGCCGGAAGCGATTTTCCGGGCCTCCGTTGGCGGCGATCCGGCAAGACGCGACCCCGTTCATGACGAGATCGTTGCCTGCTGCGCGCAGCATGAGCCGGAGCGGGGCGTCATCCCGCTGGCGGGGCCGGTTTTTTACGACCGCGTTCGGGCGGCGCACACCATCGTCCAGACATCGGAACCGCGGCTTTACGCCAACGTGATACTGCGCAAGGGCGTTATTCGCCCTTGAGCATCGAAAGCGGGCCAATGCCGCACTCCTGCTAGACTAAATCCTGATTCCGCTGGTCGTCTTTCTGTTGCACGCGGTCGGAGAAGGCAGTATTTCTGCCGCATAACCGCCTCGCTTTAGCAGACCCCCGATGAGCGATCAGACCGCCGAGACACAGACAGACGCGTTTCCGCTGGGAAAGGCGGCGCGAGGCTTTCGCGGCGTCGTGCATCGCATTGATGCCGAGGGGCATGCGCTCAGCCTTCAACCACAGGAAATCGAACGCCGGCTGATCGAGCTTGGCTTTCTGGAGGGGGCGGAGGTCGCCATTCTTCATGAAGGCTTCTTCGGGCGCGATCCTATTGCCGTCCGGGTCAATGGTGCGACCGTTGCCTTGCGGCGGCGCGAGGCAATGGCGATTATCGCAAGGCGCCAGAATTCATGAACACCATGCCCCGGCAGGCCTTTGGCCGCCTCGCCCTTGTCGGCGTTCCCAATTGCGGCAAGACGGCGCTTTTCAATGCCCTCACGGGCAGTCGCCAAAGGGTCGGAAACTATGCCGGCGTTACGGTTGAGCACAAGACCGGCACGGCGATTACGCCCGGCGGGCACCGCTTCGCCGTCATCGATCTGCCCGGCACCTATTCGCTGCGTGCCCGCAGTCCGGATGAGGAAATCACCCGTGACGTGATCCTGGGCCAGCAGGCGGACGAGGCAAGACCCGATCTGCTGCTTGCGGTCGCCGATGCCACGAACCTGCGCTCGGCGACCCGCCTCGTCATGGAAATCAAGCGCACCGGCCAGCCGATGATGCTGGTGCTGAACATGATCGACATTGCGCGTTACCGCGGCATCGAAATCGATCTCGACCAGCTTTCCGCCGATCTCGGCATGCCCGTCGTGTCTGCCAGCGCCGTGCGGCGCGGGGGCATGGAACGGCTTTGGGCCGCGCTTGACACAATGGCCGAGGGGCAGGCGCCGGTCGCAACCGAAAACCGCTGGACGGTGCCCGGCGTTGCCGATCTGCGCGCTGCCCAGCGCGAGGCGGACGCGCTCATCGCGCGGTCGGTTCGTCACCCGCCGAAGCCCGATACGCTGACCACCCGCATCGACAGCGTGCTGCTGCACCCCGTTGCCGGCCTGTTGATCCTGCTTGCGCTGCTCTTCCTGATGTTCCAGGCGGTGTTTTCCTGGGCGCAGCCCTTCATGGACCTGATCGAAACCGGGTTCGGCCTGCTGGGCGCAGCGATCAGCGACCTGCTCGGCCCCGGCCTTCTGCAAAGCTTTCTCGTTGATGGTGCGATTGCCGGTGTAGGCAGCGTCGTCGTCTTCCTGCCACAGATCCTCGTACTCTTCCTGTTCATCCTGCTTCTGGAAGACCTGGGTTACATGGCGCGGGCGGCTTTCCTGATGGACCGCATCATGGGCGGTGCCGGGTTGCACGGGCGGGCCTTCATTCCGCTGCTCTCAAGCTTTGCCTGCGCCATTCCCGGCATCATGGCGACGCGGGTGATCGATAACCGGCGTGACCGGTTGACGACGATTCTCGTGGCGCCGCTGATGACCTGTTCGGCGCGCATTCCGGTCTATACGCTCATCATCGCCGCCTTCATTCCGCAGCGGCAGGTTTTCGGCCTCTTTAATCTGCAGGGGCTGGTGATGTTCGGGCTTTATGCGGCGGGTATCGTCAGCGCGCTCGGCGCCTCCTTCGTTGCCAAATATGTCTTCTGGCCGAACGAGCCGACGCCGCCCTTCATGCTGGAACTGCCGGACTACAAGCTGCCGCGGGTCCGTAGCTTGCTGTTCGATCTCATGATGCGGGCAAAGATGTTCCTGCGCCGCGCCGGAACGACGATCTTTACCATGTCGGTGTTGATCTGGGTGCTTGCCTCCTTTCCCGCCGCGCCGGAAGGGGCGACAGAGCCCGCCATCTACTACAGCTTTGCCGCGACGATCGGCCGTTTTATCGAGCCCGTGCTGGCACCGATCGGTTTCAACTGGCAGATCAGCATCGCGCTCGTTCCCGGCATGGCGGCGCGCGAGGTGGCCGTGGCCGCGCTTGGAACCGTCTATGCCATCGAAGGCGCAGGTGAATCGACACAGCAGGTGGCGCAAGCCCTTGCCGCCAACTGGAGCCTGCCGACCGCGCTTTCCTTCCTCGTCTGGTACATTTTCGCGCCGCAATGCATGTCGACGCTTGCCGTCATCCGTCGCGAAACCGGTGCCGCCAAATGGGCTTGGATCACCTTCGGTTACATGCTGGCGCTTGCCTATGTGGCCTCCTTCATTACCTACCATCTGGCGCTCGTTTTCCTGCCTTCCTTCTCCTGACCGATCCACCGGCCTGCCGCCTGCGTATCTGGCAGGTGGACAAAGTGAGCCGGGAGGTGCCGTCATGGTTTCCGAAGATCGTCAGGACAAGATTGCGTGGATCACGGGCGCAAGCTCGGGCATTGGGCGCGCTCTGGCGCTGCGCCTGGCAAGGGATGGCTGGAAGGTCGCGGCGAGTGCCCGGCGGGCGGGCGAACTCGGAGCGCTTTCGCGGGAAAGCGGCGGGGCCATCCAGCCCTTTCCGCTCGATGTGTGTGACCGCGAAGGCGTGCGGGCGACGCTATCTGCCATCGAAACGGGTCTGGGGCCTGTGTCACTTGCCGTCTTTGCCGCCGGAACCTATGTGCGCGACACGCCGAGCCGTTTCGATGTCGATGCCATGCGCAAGATGGTGGAACTGAATCTCATGGGCACGGGCCATTGCCTCGAAGCCCTCATTCCCCGCATGGTCGAGCGCGGGCAGGGGCAGATCGGGTTGGTCGGGTCTGTCTCCGGTTATGGCGGGCTGCCGGGCGGCGGTGTTTACGGCGGCACCAAATCGGCGCTCATCACCATGGCGGAAGCGATGGTGCCGGAACTGCGGTTGAAGGGGGTGCGGCTGAGCGTCATCAATCCCGGTTTCGTGAAGACGGCGCTGACCGACGCCAATGATTTCCCGATGCCCTTCATGATCTCCGCCGAGGATGCGGCGGAGCGGATCGTCAAGGGTTTGAGAGCTGCGCGGTTCGAGATTGCCTTTCCCCGCCGCATGGTGCTTTCGCTCAAGCTTCTCGGTCTCTTGCCCTATCCGCTCTATTTCGCGCTGACATCGAAAATGCTCCGGCGCGGTTGATTACCGCGCCAGCGTGAACTGCACGACATCGAGCCTGCCGGTGCGGAAACCGGCGGCGCAATAATGCAGGTAATAGCGCCACATGCGGAAGAAGCGCTCATCGAAGCCCATGGGGACGATGCGCTGCCAATGGGCGATGAAGGCGCGATCCCAGGCGAGCAGTGTGCGTTCGTAATCCCGCCCGAAGCGGAAACAGTCGGAAACCGAAAGCTGCGCCTTGGCGGCGCAGGTTTCAAAGGCGGTGACGGATGGCAACATGCCGCCGGGGAAGATGTAGGTCTGGATGAAATCGGCGCTGCGGCGATAGGTTTCGAAGCGTGTTTCATCGATGGTGATGACCTGCACCACCGCCTTGCCGCCTTCGGCCAGAAGCTCGCGCACGCGGTTGAAATAGATCGGCCAGTTTTCCTCGCCCACGGCCTCGAACATCTCGATGGAAACGATCTTGGTAAAGCGGCCCACTACGTCGCGGTAATCCTCGATGCGGATATCCGCCTTGTCGGCAAGGCCGGCATCTGCCAGACGCTTGCGGGCGAAATCGGCCTGTTCCTTCGAAAGCGTCAGGCCGGTCACGCGGCAGCCGGTCTTCATGATTGCGCGTTCCGCAAAGCCGCCCCAGCCGCAGCCAATTTCCAGAACATGGTCATCCGGGCCAATGGCCAGTTCGCTCAGAATGCGGTCGTATTTCGCTTCCTGCGCGTCCTTGAGCGATTGGCCGGGCCGCTCGTAAAGGGCGGAGGAATAGGTCATCGATTCGTCCAGCCACAGCTTGTAGAAAGCGTTGCCGAGATCGTAGTGGAAGGCGATGTTGCGGCGACTGCCGGCGCGGGTGTTGCGCCGCAGACGGTGGCGCAGGCGCGCGGCCCAGCCCAGCACAGCGGACGGCGCGACGACATCGTCCAGCCGGTCCTCGTTCAGAATGGCGAGTTCCAGCAGCGCGGTCATATCCGGGCTTTCCCAGTGACCGTCCATATAGGCTTCGGCAAAGCCGAGACTGCCTTTGCTCACAAGCTTCCAAACGGGGTCGGCGCTGTTCAGCTTGAGCGTTGCGCTCGGCCCCTGGGCCGGGCCGATGGCGTGGAATTCACGACCATCCGGAAACACCAGCGTCAGGCGGCCATGGTGCAGGCGGTTCGCCCAGCCCGCAATCAGCCGCTGCCAGAGCGGCTGGGCGCGGGAGACGGCGAAGGGGGTGGAATGATCCGTATGGCTCACGATCTTTCTCCTCACAGGGCCTTTTCGGGCGTAACGATGGTGCTGGCGACGGGCTGCTTTGCCTTGCGATGGCGGTGAACGGGAACGCCCTTCCACCAGAGCTTCAGCGCTTCCCAGTGGATCGCTCCCATCACCTTCACCGTCATCAGCGGATAGGTGACGAGCGCCTTGAGAAGCGTTCGATCCGTCAGCGGCTGGCGCTTGCCGGCGAAGGAGGCAAACAGCAGCGGTCCTTCGGCGTCATCCTCGTTGATGGCGACAAGCACGGTTTCCCCGGGTGGTGCGATGCGAAACCGGTAACGGCAATCCATGCCGACGAAGGGCGAGACATACATTTCCTTGGCGCATTCATGCCGCACCGCGCCGGTTTCGTCGGCGCGGGCGGGAATGATGTAGGTGTGGCGCTCGTGGAAGGTGTTGCAGACCTCGTAGAGTATCGCGCGCAGTTCACCTTCTGCCGAACGGCAGAAATAGACGGTCAACGGGTTGAACACGTAGCCGAAGATGCGGGGATAGCAGAGCATGGAAATCCGCATGCCCGCGCTCCAAAGGCCGGCCTTGCGCAGATGGTTCTCTGCCCAGGTTTTCAGCCCACCTCGTTCGCCTATACCGTGATCGGTGTCGTACATGCTGAAGACCGCGCGGCGGTTATGGCCGAAGAGTTTGAACGCGCTGTTCACGGTTTCAAGCTCATCGAGATCGAGCAGCAGGCAAAAGACGCGGTATCGCAGCGCGTGCACTTTCGGCCTGTGCCGATGGTGCACGACATCTCCGAAATAAAGGGCGGATTGCATGGTCATTCCGCTGCCATTTTCTGTTCGTCGACGAAGATGCGGCCGGACTGGTTTTCGACCGACCACGGACGCTGCATGCCGCCAAGCTGCTCCGCGACGGCCAGACCCGATTGCAGGCCATCCTCATGGAAGCCGCTGCCAAAATGCGCTCCACAGAACCAAGTATGGCGGTGCCCCTGCAATTGCCAGATGGCCTTTTGAGCGGCGATGGCTTTTTGATCGAAAAGCGGATGCTTGTACTGGAATGCGCCATGCACTCTAGTTTCATCGATGGCGCGTGATGGGTTGAGCGTCACGAAGAGCGGGCAGGCCGGATCGAGGCCCTGTAGCCGGTTCATCCAGTAGGTGACACAAAGCGGTGCATCGCCATTCTCGCCCTTGCCGGCGATATAGTTCCAGCTTGCCCAGACGGATTTGCGCCTTGGCATCAAGCTTCGGTCAGAGTGCAGAACGGCGAGGTTCGGTGTGTAGGAAAACGCGCCAAGCAGCTCACGTTCGCGTTGGTCCGGGTCCGCGAGCATGGCCAGCGCGTAATCCGCATGGGTGGCGATGACCACCTGATCGAAATGGTCCGTGCGGCCATCGGCCAGCGTCAGCGTTGCGCCGAGATCGTCGCGGCGGATGTCGACGACGGTTGCGCCGAGTTTCAGCGTACCCCTGAAATCAGCCAGCAAACGACTGACATATTCGCGGCTGCCGCCTGTAACGGTGCGCCATTGCGGGCGGTCCTTCAGGGTCAGCAGGCCGTGGTTGACGAAGAAGCGCACGAAGGCTTCGAGGGGATAGGCGCGCATGTCATTGGCCGTCGTGGACCAGATCGCGGCCCCCATCGGCAGAAGGTGATCCTCGATGAAAGCACGGCCATATTTCTCGCTGGCGAGAAATTCGCCGAGCGTCAGCGTATCGGTGCCGGGCTTTTTCAGCGCTTCCGGAGCCTCCCGGTAAAAACGCATGATGTCGCTCACCATGGACCAGAAGCGCGGTTTCACCGCATTGCTGCGCTGGCCGAGCAGGCCGGAAAGGCCCGAGCCGGAATATTCGAAGCCGCCATCATTCAGCGAAGCGGCAAACGACATATCGGAGGCCTGCGTCGGCACCTTGAGGTGGTCGAACAGCGCCACGAGATTTGGGTAATTGCTGTCGTTATAGACGATGAAACCGGTGTCGACGGCAATGGGATGCCTGTCGCCGGCCACGTCCACCGTGTGCGAGTGACCGCCGGCGCGGCTTTCGCTTTCATAGAGCGTCACATCCATGGATCGCGACAAAAGCCATGCGGCGGAAAGCCCAGAAATACCGGCGCCGACAACCGCCACCCGCTTTGCCGCCCGCTTTGATACTGTCTGCCTGTGATCGCCCATGGCCACGCTTTCAATTTGAAACTCCATGACAGGAACTACGACAGGTTTCCTGTTTCGGATTGGCGCGGGGGAATTTTTTATGAGCTGATGATCCGGCCCTCGAAACGGGACGTAGTGGGTGGCATGACAATAAACGTTTCGCAGCCGCTCGCTGAATGTCACAATGGGGTCGCGCAGTCCGTTCTTGCCGCAGATTTCCTGCGGAAGACCGAAAGGACCGCGGCGGCGAAGGCGCGTGCGAAAGTGATGAACGAAAGCCCCGAGAACATGACCCGGCTGCTGCTGGCCGTTGCGCAGTCGCGCGACGTTGCGGCATTCGAGACGCTGTTCAGGCATTACGGACCAAAGGTGAAGACTTACATGACGCGACAGGTGAGAAGCACCCAGATCGCCGAGGAACTGATGCAGGAAACGATGATGGCCGTGTGGAACAAGGCGGCGTTGTTCGATCCTGAGCGCGGCAATGTTTCGGCGTGGATCTTCACCATTGCCCGCAATCTCTGCATATCCTCCTTCCGCAAGCAGAACCGCCCGGAGTTCGACCCGAACGATCCGGCCTTCGTGCCGGACGAAGTCGTGGCCGCCGATGCCGAACTGCAAAGCCGGCAGGAGGCTGACCAGCTTTACACAGCCATGAACGCCTTGCCGGCTGAACAGAAGGAACTGCTCAAGCGTTCCTTTTTCGGTGAAGTACCGCACAGCGCGCTGGCGGAGGAGTATGGCCTGCCGCTCGGCACCGTCAAATCTCGCATCCGCATGGCCGTCGCCAAGCTTCGCAAGAGCCTGGAGGACAGGCTATGAGCGTGAAGCATCATGTCAGCGATGGCCTTCTGGCCGCCTATGCCACCGGTGAACTGGCAGAAGGCTGGAGCCTTGCCATTGCCACCCATCTGGCGCTGTGTCCTGAAGCCCGTGCGCGCCTGTCGCGCTTTGAGGCTGCTGCCGGCGAATTGATGGAAGAGGCTGAATCCGATGCCACCGGCATTGACCGGTCCTGGGAAGCGTTGCGCAGTCGCCTTGGCGGCGGTGAGGTTCGTGCCTTTCCCGTCCGGTCTGCGGTTCCCGCGCCGGTGCGTGCTACCGTCATTCCCGAACCGCTGCGCTCCTATCTCGGCTCGGATGTGGATGGATTGAAGTGGAAGGCGCTTGGTCGCGGCGCTTCGCACATCATGATCAGGACCGGCGACGGCGAGACCAGCGTGCGGCTTTTGCGCATTCCAGCCGGCAGTCCTGTGCCCGAACACAGCCATGGCGGCCGCGAACTGACGCTGGTTCTGGCCGGTTGCTTTACCGATGGCAGCGAGCGCTTTGCCCGTGGCGACCTGGAAGAGGCCGATGAAACCGTCGAGCATCAACCGGTTGCCGGTGCCGGTGAGGATTGCATCTGCCTGGCGGTGACGGATGCGCCGCTCAGGTTCAAGAGCCGGTTTATGCGGCTGGTGCAGCCCATTCTCGGCATTTGAGGAGACGTGCCATGCGGACATATCTCATCGCCTACCTGTCGACTGCAGTCGTTTTCTTCGGCCTTGATTATGTGTGGCTGAGCCGCGTTGCCATCGGTTTCTACCGTTCGCAGATCGGCGAGATCCTGCGCGACAGGCCCAATATGGCGGCCGCCGGGCTGTTCTATCTCTTCTATGTCGTCGGCATTGTCTATTTCGCCGTTCTGCCCGGTGTTCAGAAAGGCAGCCTGACCACGGCGCTCTTCAGCGGTGCATTGCTCGGCCTGATCGCCTATGGCACCTATGACATGACCAATCTGGCGACGCTGAAGGTATGGTCACTGCCGGTGACGCTGGTCGATATGGTCTGGGGCGCCGTTCTTACTGCGAGTGCAGCCGGAGCGGGGTTCTGGGCGGTCTCACACTTCAAGGTGTGAACTCAGGCGCAGCGCCTGCGGGCCTGCGCCGACAGGCGATTGAGGCGCCCTGATGCGACGAGGAGGTTGACCAGCCGCCGTTCGGCATCGAACGGGTGCCCGTCCCAGCCCTCATGGTCGAAGCCGGTCAGATGGACAGTATCTCCGGGCAGGGCGATTTCATCCAGAACATAACCAATGGCCAGCAGGCCGGAACTCGGCACCACGTAGCGCTGCGTGCCAACCCTGGCGAGATCGCGGTCCAGCCGGTCGTGGACATCCCGTGGAATGACTGTCAGCGCCTTGCCGTTGGAGGCGGCAAAGGCGGCGAAATCCGGGGTCAGATCATCACAGAAATCGTCGAGTTCAGGATGGCTTTCCCGCAGGCTGCCGTGCAGCTCGCGAAACTTTTGACCATCACGCACGCACCAGATGGCGCTGGCCGATGACACTGCCGGGTGATTTTGCCACAGAGGCGAGTATGTCATGGCGCGGGCGGGACGCCCGGTGTTGCACACGGCGACGATATCGGTGCGCGTTCCCGTGGTGTGGAACGAACGGCAATCGTTGAAGCGGATGACGAGATCGCTCGCATCGACCACTGCCGCCGCGCAGGGCGGGGCGCTGCCATTGCCGACAATCATGATGTTCCTGCCCATGGCGGCCTCCGTTGTGTCCTGCCGCTCTCTACGGTGCCGAACCCCTGATGGATCACCGATCCCTCTCATGATAGTGCAATCCCGGCTGCCAGACGAGTGCTCTTTCCATGCCATTCCTTTCGTGCAATATTCTTGCACATCAAGAAAGGTCGGTCATGCGCATTCTGGTCTTTCAGCATCTCGGTGTCGAACATCCCGGCATCTTCCGCGATTTCTGGCAGGAGGATGGTCACACCTGGGATGTGGTCGAACTTGACAAGGGGGATGCGATCCCGTCGCTTGAGGCTTACGACTTTCTGGCCGTCATGGGCGGACCGCAGGATGTCTGGCAGGAAGATGTCTTTCCCTGGCTCGTGGCGGAAAAGGCTGCAATCCGGCGCTGGGTACTGGAGCTTGAGAGACCTTACCTCGGCATGTGCCTTGGCCACCAGCTTCTGGCCGAGGCGCTGGGCGGCAAGGTGGCGCTGATGCATGCGGCGGAGGTTGGTCTGACGGAGGTCGGCTTTACGCCAGAAGGCCGGAACGATCCGCTGTTTGCCGGCATCGGTGAAAGCATGCTGACGTTGCAATGGCATGGGGCGGGCATTTCCACCCTGCCGGACGGTGCTGTGGTTCTGGCATCCAATGCCGCCTGCGCGGTTCAGGCCATGCGCTACGGAAAACATGCCTATGGCCTGCAATATCACATCGAGATCACCGCCGGCACCGTTGCCGACTGGGAGGCCGTAGCCGAGTACAAGGCGAGCCTTGAGGCCACGCTGGGGCTTGAGGGCGCGGAACGCCTGAAGGCCGGGATGCTGGAAAAGCTGCCGGTGATCAGCGCCGGTGCCCGGGCCGTGCACGAAAACCTCTCGGCGCTGATCGGCGTTGGGGCAGGGCGATCCGCCGCCTGATGTCTGGCGTTTATCCGGTGCCGTTTACCGGTGCGGCACCCCGTATTCCATGAGGGCATGTGCCAGCATATCGACGAAGAAATCGGCGCTTTCGCGGGAAAGGCAGAGCGGCGGCTTGATTTTCAGCACATTGAGATAATCGCCGGTCGGCTGCATGATGACACCGAGTTCGAGCAAGCGGTCGCAGATGGCGGTGGTTTCCTCCGTTGCCGGTTCAAGTGTCTCGCGGTCTCGGACGAACTCGACGCCGAGATAAAGACCCATGCCATGCACGGCGCCCACCAGCGGAAAGCGCTGGCCGAGCGCTTCCAGCCGCGTTTTCAGATAATCGCCGGTTTCGCGGGTGTTCCGGTGCAGGCCCTCGTCTTCCAGAATGTCGAGAACGGTCATGCCGACCACGGCGCTGACAGGGCTGCCACCGGCGGAAGAGAAGAAATAGCCCTCGTTTTCCAGCGCATCGGCAATGGCTCGGGTGGTGATGACGGCACCGAGCGGGTGGCCGTTGCCCATGCCCTTGGCGATACTGATGATGTCGGGGACAACGCCCTGCTGCTCCACACCCCAGAAGTAATGGCCGAGGCGGCCATAGCCCACCTGTACCTCGTCGGCGATGCACACGCCGCCGCGCGCGCGCACCATGGCATAGATTTCCTTGAGATAACCCGGCGGCAGCGGAATGCCGCCGGCATTGCCATAGACCGGCTCACAGATGAAGCCGCCAAGACGTTCGCCCTTTGCGTCCAGCCGTTCGATCACGTCCTTCGCAAGCGCTACATAGGCGCCGGTACTCTCCGGCCCGCGGTAGGGGCCGCGATAGGTGTTGGGCGAGACGACCGGATGCACCCATTGTGGCCGGGTCGTCAGCGCGGCAGGATTGTCGGCGAGGGAGGTGGACACGGCATCGGCACCGACCGTCCAGCCGTGATAGCCTTCCAGCAGGCACAACATGTTGCGCGCGCCGGATGCTGCCCATGCGAGGCGGATGGCGAGATCGTTGGCTTCCGAGCCGCTGTTGACGAGAAAGACCGTATCCAGCCCCTCAGGCGCGAGGGCGGCCAGCCGCTCGGAAAATTCGGCGACCGCCTGATAATGGAAGCGCGAATTGGTGTTGAGACGCGTCCATTGCCGGCGCACGGCATTGGCCAGACGCGGATTGCCGTGGCCGAGGATCGTTACGTTGTTCACCATGTCGAGATAGGCGCGGCCTTCGACGTTGAACATGTGTTCGCGGTGTCCGCGCTCGATCTGCGGCGGGCGGGCGTAGTAGTTCTTCTGTGCCTGCGCGAAGTGGCGCTTGCGGGTTTCCATCAGACGGGCATTTTCCGGCAATGGCGCATCGCAATCAAAGCCGACGACCTGTTTCGGCGAGGGGCAGAGAACCGCCCAGGCGGCGGCCTGCACCGGTGTTGCCAAGGCCGGCGGCACGATGCCCGGCAGGCGGCAAAGCTGCACCCACAGGCGCCCCTCCTGTCCGGATTCGCTGAGCGTCGCGCCGGCATGAACGCTCGCGCCGTTGCGCAAGTCCGGCGCGGTACCGCGCAGGATGAGCGTGGCCCCCGCACCCTCGAGGGTCAACGTATTGCCGGTGAGGTGCACGGTTCCGGCAAAGGGGGCGGCGATTTTTGTGCCGGGCGGCAGGAGAAGTTCGATACCGAGCGCGAAGGTTTCGCCCGGTGCCGTGGAGAGCAGGCGGGTGCGGGTCAGGCGATATTCACCGTAACGGGTGCTCGCAAAGCCGGTTTCCGCAGCCGCCCTTGTCAGCAGTGACAACTCCACCGGTGCTTCCAGCCAGTTCACATCATCGAGGGCGGCACTTTGGGCGTCGAGTTCGATGAGCGACACGGTGGCGGGATCGAGCGCCGGCAGGAGTTTTCCGCCCGTGACGGGG
>Ga0209800_10002042_pt1 | contig 18803 bp, 12 predicted proteins | sample Higcelweek8metaG_FD_187174 | JGI IMG/M metagenome (GOLD analysis project Ga0209800, IMG submission 187174) | Freshwater pond sediment microbial communities from the University of Edinburgh, under environmental carbon perturbations - High... | ecosystem: Environmental > Aquatic > Freshwater >...
TGAGTCCAGCCCCCAGAAGCGCTTTGTTTTCGCTTGAGGCGAGCCCTTTCGCGCGTGCTGAGACAATGCTCATCCGCAGAAATGGATGTGAAAGAATCTCATCAATTCCCTTTTCATTGAGGTATTGATCCATAACACGGTAGCTTTCCTCTGTCACGGACGACGCTGAGGGACGGGTTTCATATCGCTGGTCGATGTACGCGCGTTCGAATCTTTCGATCGCATCGATCGGGTTTTTCTGAAGGGCGGCGGCAAAACGCCACGATCCGATTGAAGATCCTATGCAGTAGAGAGGCTCCTTGCGTTTTTTAAAAAATGATCCGAACAGGTAGCGGTCGATTCCGCTCAGAATAAGCCATTTGGGGCCGCCCGCAGCTCCTGCGATGACGCGTATATTGTCTCTGGTGATTCCTTCATCCCTGATTATTCTGAGAGCGTTTTCTCCCGCAAGGAGAGTGATGTTTTTAGCCATGACCGGACTCCGGAAAAAATTCAGCAGGATCAGATGGAAGAGCCTGATGAGAGATGAATTGAGATTCTGCGATTACCGGCGTGTGATAATCCGGAATAAAGCGGAGCGTTCCAATTCAGACGGAACCGTTCTGAATATATGTACGATTCCGTAGGCGAGATTCTCAGAGCAGCTTTGTTTGCACAATAAAAAAATGAATTAAGGAATCATATTTGAATGCGGATTGAGAATGTTCCGAACGGTGACACGTGTTTATGCGGGAAACTCAATTTTCATTCTGATTGTATCTTTTCATGATTCGATCTGAGAATTTTTGAATGGATTACTATGTTTATAGCATTTCACGATATGAATAGTTGGAGTTGTGCCACGAAATATCTTTCATTTGCCAATAAAATGTAAAGATATTTCTGCACAACTCCAACTAAATGCATTATTTAATTCGTGAAATGCTCTAGTACTAGAACGGTTTGCGATAGGGTATAGGCATTTAATGGATGGACTAATGTAAATAGTGTTATTCGTACCGTAAAATGCCCTGTTGATTCTGTGCGGCTGCTTACTGATTGTTTCGCACACTGCGTTAGTCCCGCCGCGGGATGTGTTGGTCACAGCATACGCAACATGATTCATTTATTCCGCAGGCGTTTCCTTCTCATGGAAAGATATTCTTCGACCTTCGCCGCTGATGTGTTCAGAACCTGATCTTCCGGCATTCCGACTTCATCAAACATTGCGCGCACATTTTCAAACTTGCCGATATCAAAACTTATATGCGCATCGCTGCCGCACATGATGTTGGTTCCGTATTTCACACATGCGCGGGCTATCTCCATGCAGTTTATCTCGCTGCCGATTCTTACCGCTGATGAGTGGTTGTTGATTTCGAGAAATTTTCCGTGTTCGGCCGCGGCCTTAACGACCCGCTCGATGTCGATCTGGAACTGGGGATTTCCCGGATGAGCGATCCCGTCAACATGGGGATTTTTAATAGTATTGATTACCGCATTGGTGTGTTCCTGTTCAGTTCCGGGTCTGATGCTGTAATCATGAAAGCTGGCAATTACGAATTCCAGTCTTGCCAGATACTCATCGGGCATATCGAGATTTCCGTCGTAATCAATTATGTTCGCTTCGACGCCTTTGAGTATGCGCACGCCGTTCAACCGCTCTGGGACCACGGTGAGATTCCCGAAATGCCAGATTGCCGGCGCGCCGAGCATTGACGGACCGTGATCGGTCAGGGCGAATATTTCAATACCGTTATCAGCCGCTCCTTTGGCCATCTCCTGAATCGTGCTGTATGCGTGTCCGCTTGAAACGGAATGAGTATGCGTATCGACAACGAGTTTCATTTTCTTCTCCGGTTTATGTCACTTGTTCAAACTGGTGTATCTGCACATTTTCCACACAGAACTGAGGGGGTGATAGCGTCCATCTTTTTTATTGCCTGTTAAACACGATAATTGAGAAGAGTTATTCCGGCCGGTTTTTAATGCCGGGCAGGAGAATCGGTATATTAATAAAAACAGCATCTCGTTCAAAGCCGCGTGGTGTTTTGAATTACAGTAACAAATGAAAGTTTCCGGTGTCTGGAATGATGAAATCAATACGTGATTGAGCAGTTGCGGGATGTGAGTTCTCTTTCGGCCCGGTCGGGCTCCTCTCTTGATAATCTCAATCCGGTGATACGCAGAAACGATTGACAGTATTTTGAGGATCTTTGAATATCCCGAAAATGAAAACAACAAAACTTAAAACAATTACGCTTGCGATTGCGGCGTGTATGGTCGTATCCGTAGCGGTATTTCCTGTGAATGCGGGAGGAACGCTTCCCGCGGTTAACATCAAAGATGATGAGGAACTTGTGTTTTTCCCGGATTATGCGTATGTGGATCCGCGGTCAAAACTGGTTCGTATCAGGGTTCACGCATGGGCGTTTGAGCCTGAAACTGACAGCGTTAAACGCAAGGCGTTCCTGTCCCTTCTTAAAAAACAGATGAACATGACAGATTCTGATGAAACGACGAAATTGTTCGAAGACCGCAGTATGCACTTCATGGTCGATCAGCAGAGAGGAAAGGTTGTCACGGTAAAAATCGGAAACGATGTGTATAATGCCGGTGCGACTGACTCGAACGGACATACCGAGCGCGCCCAGTGTCTGCCGCTGCAGATGTTCAACCCGATTGTCGCGGAAGCACGCGGTGGAAAGGATGACAGTGCGGTCTGGTTCAATGTCTCCACATCCGCGCGGTCGAATCCGTCACGCGTATTCACTGCGCGTACGCGGTTTATTCCATACGAAGGCATTTCAGTGGTTACCGATATTGATGACACCATAAAAATTTCCCAGGTGTCAGACAAGAAGATACTTCTCGAAAATACATTCATCAAACCGTATAAAGATGTTCCCGGAATGGCGCAGCTGTACCGCACATGGAGCGAACGAGGCGCGGAGTTCCATTATCTGTCAGCTTCTCCGTGGCAGCTGTACGCTCCTCTATCAGGGTTTCTGAAGTCAGCGGGTTTTCCTGACGGCGTGTATAAAATGAAGATATTCGGATTCCCGGTAAATTTCACCGCGCTCTTTGATCAGCCCGAAAAGATAAAGACGCCTTATCTCACCATGGTTCTCAAGGATTTTCCCGGACGTAAATTTATTTTCGTGGGAGACTCGGGAGAGAAAGATCCGGAAATATACGGAGCGGCGGTTCGCGCTAATCCAAGCCGCGGTATTCGTGTGTTTATCCGCAATGTCACCGGTGAGACGAGAGATTCCGCGCGCATGAAAGAAGCGTTCAAGGGAATTCCTGACGACGCATGGACGCTTTTTACTGACGCGTCCGAACTCAAAAGTATTTCATTCTGAAATAGAATCGTCCGCAGGTTCCGGTTGTATGCTGATTGATGCGTGCAGCCGGATCCGGTTATAGGATGAGTGTTAATGCCATACCGAATCAGATTTTCCGCAGTTACATCCCGATACCCTCGCTGTAATCATCCGAAACCAGATGCATGTGCCTTTATTGATCACAGATCTGAAATACCTTTCATTTGCGCTGAGCACAATTAATCATTTAACGATTTGCTATTGATCAAAGTGACTGATCAAAAATATATTATGTTATTATCGTATTTGTAATTACTCGTGTTGAAGAGAATTGTCTCTGTGAGGCGTGTGCAGACGCGTACAGGCGCATGCTCGGCGAATTATAAACCTCGTGTTATAGTGTTATAAAAAGAAGTAATCCGATATCGGCGTAGTCATGATGTGTGAAGTATTTTGAAGATCCATTCAAACTGCGAGTCTTCCTGTAATGCACCGGAGATGTGTATACGGTAGTGTAAAACAACTAACTCTTGATTAAATATTACGGTGATGTTAAATCGCTTAAAATGAGCGGCATTAATACATTACTGTAGAAATTCTTTCGGGCAATTTAACATCCCTGTATCAATTGCGGTGTGTCTTCTCATTGCGTAAAACGTCTCCCATTTTACTCTGTCTTTATTCTGAGACGGAGGTATAGCCATGAAACTGTTGATTGTCGACGATTCGAATATCATGCGTAAGGCGATAGAAAAGTATCTCCATGATTTCGGTCTCGAGTGTATCGGTACCGCAGGTGACGGTGAGATTGCGCTGGAAATGTTCAGGGAGCATCTGCCTGATGTGGTGACGCTCGATATAACCATGCCCAAAATGGATGGTCTTTCCTGCCTTGATGAGATGATGAAAATAAAACATGATACAAAAGTCATTATTATAAGCGCGCTCAAGGATCCCGCGACAGGGATACTCGCGATAAAGAAAGGTGCAAGCGGGTTCCTTCCGAAACCGTTTACCGCTGAAGAGCTGTGTGCGGAAATGCTGAGTTGTCTGTCCGAATCAGACGGAATGTAAGGAGCGTATCATGAATGAAAATGAAATCAAAGCATTTATTAAAGTCCTGACTGATTACTTCCTGAACGTTACGGGAAAACCCGCGGTTATGGGCGTTCCTTATGTTAAAGTATCAACGACGGAGATATATGATTACACTGCGATTATCGGAATATCCGGAATGAGGAAGGGTGGTATCTATTTCACCGCAAATCGTCAGCTTATAGAAGGAATCGGTGCTCACATTCTTGGAGATGAAATGTTTGATGATGACGCGGTGTATGATCTTGTCGGCGAGATGACAAATGTCATCGCCGGAAATCTCAGAGAGAGTTTCGGAAGTACATTTCTTATTTCAGTTCCTATTGTTATGAAAGGAAGAATCGAAGACATTCAGCTCAAACTCAAGCCTCCCGTGTTCATTATCCCGATTGAATGGGATGGTCACCGGTCGCATCTGGCGATAGGGCTAGAGTGAAGGATATGTGATATGGAAAAGAGTTCGCTGGATATTCTATGGGTGATTGTGGCGTCAGGGCTTGTGTATATCATGCAGGCGGGATTTGCCATGGTCGAATCGGGGCTTACACGATCGAAGAACAGTATCAATGTCGCGATAAAGAATCTGACTGACCTTGGTATTTCCACTATATGTTTCTGGGTGGCCGGATTCGCGATCATGTTCGGCGTAAGCAGTTCGGGTATTGTCGGTTCAAATCATTTCGCGTTTATGCCTGTTGGCGCATGGCCGGCGGCGTTCTTTCTGTTTCAGGTGATGTTCTGCAGTACATCGGCGACGATCGTTTCCGGAGCGGTCGCCGAACGTATGAAGTACAGTTCATATATAATGTCTACAATCGTAATGTCAGTACTGCTCTATCCCGTGTTCGGTCACTGGGCATGGGGCGGGATGATGGAAGGTCTGCCGAGTGGGTGGCTCGGTAAGATGGGGTTTGTTGATTTTGCTGGTTCGACAGTTGTCCACAGTATGGGTGGATGGGTGTCTCTTGCGATACTTCTCATAATCGGGCCGCGTACGGGAAGATTCGGTCCGAATGGAGAATCAAATGTAATCAACGGAAGCAATATTCCCATGGCCGTGCTCGGGGTGATGATTCTCTGGTTCGGATGGTTCGGCTTTAACGGTGGCAGTACGCTCGCGATGAACGGGCAGGTCGCAAAGATTATAATCAATACCACGATTGCGGGATCAGCCGGAATGGTGGGAGCGCTTGCGATCGGATGGCCGATTATGAAAAAGCCCGACGTGAATCTTGTGCTGAACGGCTCCCTCGCGGGGCTTGTCGCGATCACGGCAAACTGTCACGCGGTGAATGAATGGCAGTCGGTGGTCATTGGTGTAATCGGGGGCGGTGTAATGATCGCGGCTACGTACGCGCTTGACCGGCTCCGCATTGATGACGCGGTCGGCGCGATTCCCGTTCATCTTGGCGGAGGGATCTGGGGAACACTCGCGGTGGCGATTTTCGGTAATAGCGAACTCCTCGCGACCGGGCTGTCGTTTCCGCGTCAGCTTATGGTACAGGGCGCCGGGATACTCGCGTGCGGCATATGGGCGTTCGGCGTAGCATACGGAGTGTTATACGTACTTAATAAAATAATTCCCATCAGGGTGTCTGTCGAGGACGAACATGAAGGGCTGAATAAAACCGAACATGGCGTGACTACCGAGATCATGGACTTCTATACGACACTGCATACGCAATCAGTCTCCGGCGATATATCGCTCCGCGCACCGGTTGAACCGTTTACCGAGATCGGGCAGATCGCAAAGATGTATAACGGTGTGATGGATAAACTCGAACTCAATACTGTCGCCCGGGGCGAGTATGTGAGCATTCTCGATAATGTATCCGACGGACTGTTTCTTATTGATTCGTACGGCGTGATAGGGAAATATTACTCCGCCGTATGTGAGACTCTGTTTGCGAGAAAGAATATCGCCGGTGAAAAATTCAATTCGCTTCTGGAAGGGAATGTCGACGCATCAATAAGAACCGCGGCGGAGGATTATCTTTCCATTCTCTTTGATGAACGGAAACCGGCTCGTCTTGTTGATAAACTCAATCCGCTGAGTGAAGTTGAATTCATGACCGGCGGACTCACCGGAGAATTTGTAACGAAACATTTTCAGTTCTACTTCCGGCGTGTGATGCGTGACGGAACCGTTCTTCATGTGATGGTTCTCGTGCGTGATGTGACGAAGCAGAAGGAACTGGCTTCCGAAGTGGAAGTGACCCGTCGCAGGATTGACGAGGAAATGGAACTCTTTAACGGAATAATTCACGTCGATCCGAAGACGCTGTCGCAGTTTCTGTCGGACGCGATGGAGGACACCGCACGGATCAACGCGGCGCTTGCCGATGTCGCGTCGAATCCGTCAGAGCTCATATCCGAAGTGTTCCGACGCGCGCATGCGATCAAGGGTGACGCGGACATGCTGGGTCTTGAGTACATAGCCAGAAAAGCGCATGAACTCGAGACAGCTGCGCGGTCGGTGTCATCCATGAAAAAAATCGAGAGCGGTGATTTTCTTCCCGTTACCATTTGCCTGAGTGAAATACGGATATCAATTGAGAAGATCACGTCATTGATCGAACGGTGGTCGGGAATTCATATCTCTCCCGCGGCGCGTGATTCCGCGCGTGACTATTTTTCCGGATCGCTGGTGAATCTTGTTGAGAGACTTTCGGAACGTCATGGGAAGAAAGCGGAAGTATCCATGGCAATGGAAGGTATCGCCGGAATAGACGAGCTCAGCCGCAAGCGGATGAAGGAGATACTGGTACAGCTTGTCCGTAACTCGCTCTATCATGGTATTGAATCACCGTCGGAACGGAAAGCGGCGGGGAAGAGCGAAACGGGAAACATACGTGTGAGCGCTAAGGAAGTCGATGGAGCGCTCGCAATACGTTATCGTGATGACGGACGCGGGTTGGACGGCGCGCGCATTCTCCGTATCGCCGTTGAAAAGGGCATTGTGACCAAAGAACAATCGGCGGTGATGACCGAGCGCGACGCGTATCCGCTGATATTCCGTGAGAATTTTTCCACCGCACGAGCGGTTGATCTCACCGCGGGGCGAGGCGTGGGGATGTTTCTCGTGAAGAGCCTTGTCTCCGAATCAGGAGGGCGCATAACGCTCAGATCGAGAGCAGGTGAGTATCTCGAATTTGATATCACGATCCCCATGGAGAATTCAAATGCCGTATAACAGTTCAAATTTGTGCGCTGAAAGCTGTCCGTTCTACAATTTCTCGAAGAACGCCCGGGAAGCGGTATACATATCTAGCAGAGACGGCGTATTTATTATGGTCAACGAAAGTATGGACAAACTCCTCGGCTATGAGCCGGGAGGACTTTTGAAAGCGGGAGTAAAGGCGACTCTTGATTCTGAAAATGACAGAAAAAGTTTTCAGGAAACCATAGAGCGTGACGGCGCGGTTCATAATTATCAGATGACTATGAGAAGAAAAGACGGAACGCCGGTATTTTGTCTTGTCGACGCGGTTGTCTGGATAGAGGACGGATCAGTTCTCGGATATCACGGTATTGTCAAGACCCGTGATGATATTGTTGACGCGTTTCAACGTTATTTTCTCAAACTGAAAGAAGAGCAGTCTAATGTCAGGAAGGAACGGCGCAGCCTTGTGTCTGATTCGCGGCTCGTAATGAGTTATATTTCAGAAGATCTTATCGAATACATACAGACAACAGGCGAGAATCCGTTTGTCAATATGCGCCGTGAAGCGACTGTGCTGTTCTTCGATATCAGGGGATCTTCAGCGATCGCGGAGTATCTTGAAAGCGGATTATTCGCGTCAATGCTTTCGGATATCCTCACCGACGTGATGGATCTTATATACGGAAATCACGGATCGGTGAACAAACTGCTCGGCGACGGACTGATGGCGACGTTCGGTTGTCCGATATCGCACGACAATGACGCGCTTAACGCGGTGCGTGCGGCTGTGCAGATACGGGAATATCTTTCAACATTCAACGACGTGCGCCCCGATTATCTTCGTGATGACGTAAGAGCGGGAATCGGAATCGCGACAGGAAAGGTTTTTTCCGGCGTGATCGGTTCTATACGACGGCAGGAATACACGGTGCTTGGCGACGCGGTCAATGTCGCGAGCAGACTTGAAAGTTCCACGAAAAGTCTCGGCGAGGAGATCCTTGTCGATGAAAATACTCATACGCTGGTCGGGGACGCGTTTCAATGGCGAGTGATCCGCGATGTGGCATTGCGCGGACGGAAAAATAACGTCACCGCATACGCAGTGTAACAGGTATAGCCGGGATAGGGAATTGGCTGGTTCTGATGGTCACTCATATTTATTTGTAATTTAGACACGTAATCTTGTTATAAGCGATAATTGTGGTAGTTATTAAGAGCGTGTAATCTCTGTTAAATAGGACATAAATGGTTCTTCAAACTGCATTTAAGCGAGTGAGCCCTGACAGATTAGATGGAAGTGAAGACAGGTCGACACTTTGAGTATAGAGTAATTTCACTTAACGAGATCCGGATATATGCAATTATTAAAAAAAATTATTGCAATGGTCATTATAAAACGATAATTCATCCTCAATGTATAAATAGAGGTGGATTACAATGGAAGGATTAAATGTTTCCCGGTCATTCGTCCGCGGATTGGCGATTACCGCATTGATTTTTGCAGGCTGCGGTGGTGGAGGTGGCGGCGGGAAAAGCACAAATGACGGAGGACAGGTCAACGGATATAATGTGAACCTCTCCTCACTTGAAATTTCTAACGGAACACTTACTCCTTCCTTTGACCAGACAATAACTTCATACACCGTGACAGTCGATACGGCGGTCACCTCAATCAAGGTGAAACCGGCGGTGGTCGATGACAAGGCGGTAATTACCGTTAACGGATCATCAGTCGATTCAGATTCGGACTCACAGGAAATAACTCTAACTCCGGGCGTACCTGAGAAAATATCAATTACGGTTACCGCGCCCGATAGAATCATAAAAAAGACCTATACCGTCGAAGTGCTTCGTCAGGGCACGGCGCCTCCGGTGGATGTGAATCTTTCGAGCCTTTCACTCTCGGCGGGGACTCTTTCTCCTTCATTCGATCCGGCGACCGTGTCGTATACCGCGACGGTCGGTTACGGCGTCTCTTCTGTCAGTGTGAACGCGGCAGCGGTGGATACGAAATCATCAGTGAAAATCAACGGAAGTACGAATAAGACCATTGCCCTTGCAGTCGGGGTGAACGCGATCACCGTTAAAGTCACCGGCTATGACGGTAAGACCGTGAAGGATTATACAATCTCAATAACCAGAGGCGTTCCTTCGATAAATGCGAATCTATCCGATCTTGAGATATCGAAAGGTACCCTTTCTCCCGGCTTCGGCGCGTCCGTCTACTCGTATAACGCAAGCGTCGCGAAAGAGGTATCTTCGGTTGACGTTACCCCGACGGCTGAAGATTCGAAATCAACGATTACTGTAAACGGTACAACCGTGACATCGGGATCATTGGTCAGGATAAGTCTTCCCGAAAACAGCACGACGACGATCACTGTGGCGGTGACCGCGCAGGATGGAAAGACAAGGAACAGTTATGTGGTAAACATGACACGCGCGGCGAAAAGTCCGAATGCGAATCTGAGCTCTCTTGTGATTTCAAACGGCACGCTCACGCCGCGTTTTGATCCGAACACGACATTCTACCGCGCGGAGATTGCGACATCTCAAACCTCGTCGACGATCACGCCGACCGTTTCGTTTGACGCGGCCATCGTATCCGTGAATGGAACAGCCGTGAGTTCGGGAAGCGCGTCTTCCTCGATCCCGCTTAACATCGGAATTAACAAAGCATCGGTGAAAGTGACGGCGGAGGACGGTACTGATAAGACCTATTCGTTGGAACTCGTACGCGTACCCGACAAGAGCAAGAACGCGTTCCTCGCGGGACTGTATCTTTCTTCCGGTTCTCTCTCTCCGGTATTCTGCAAAACGAAAACGGCGTATACCACGGAAGTCGCGTCGAATATAACAAGTATCACGGTGACTCCAAGCGCCGCGGGATTGAACGCGGCGGTGAAGGTGAACAACACGGCGGTTATAACGAACAACGCGTCATCGCCGATTACTCTCTCGGTTGGATCGAACACGATCACCGTCGAAGTGTGGGCGGAGGATATATCGAGCTACATGAAGTATGTCGTCACGGTCACAAGACTCGCGTCAGGTGTGACGAGTTCGAACGCCGATGGCGCTGGACTTTCCACGGACGGAGGAACGCTTACTCCCGCTTTTGATCCTTCAGTAACGGGGTATACCCTTTATACGAATGAGTCGACCTACACGGTGACCCCTGCGACAGCAGGCGATGGCTCTTCGGTCACGGTGAACGGTACGGCTGTCACCACCGGAACGACGAGCGTGACGATTCCGTCGACAACTAACGCGACGATAGTGGTGACCGCGGCGGACGGAACGACAAAGACCTACATCATTACCGTAGTGAAAGATACCACGCCGCCGACGGCGGGGACGCTGCGCGCGACGAAGTGTGATATGAGGTATATCAATATCGCATGGACTCCCGCGAGTGACGATAAAAGTCCATCATCTGATCTGAGTTATGCGATTTATCGTTCAGCGTCGAATAACATCTCGACGATCGCCGATGCGGAGATGAACGGAACGTTGGTTAAAAATTACGCAAAAAATATCAGTGAGTACAGTGTGCATGGTTTGTCGCTCGATGCGGGATGGTATATCGCCGTCGTGGTAAAGGATGGCGCGGGAAATAAAACGATTTATTCCGTATTGAGTGCAAGAACGATCGGGGTGTCTTCGATGGCGAGTGTAGCGCCTAACGGAGTAGTGTCGAGCATTGCAAAAAATGATACTACGCTGTATATAGGCGGAGCTTTTACTTCAATTGGTTACCGTTCATCGAATAATGCGCTATTTAACACAATAACAGGTGAGCAGGTTGAAATGCAAAGCCTCGAGACTAACAGTGCTACTTATTGCGTAGTCGCTGATGGAGAGGGTGGGTGGTATATTGGAGGATCTTTTACCTCTGTATATGGAATCGCTCATAATCGTATTGCTCATATATTATCGGATGGTTCTCTTGATGAATGGAATCCTAATCTGAATAGCTATGTGGAATCTATTGCGGTAAACGGTACAATAGTTTATGCGGGGGGTGCGTTCTCGACTGTCGGAACGGATGCCCGATTCGGTCTCGCCGCAATAGATGTATCGACGGGAAAGGCAACCAGCTGGAATCCCAAGGTGAATAGCAGTGTGAAATCAATTGTGTTGCGCGGAACAACGCTTTATGCAGGGGGTGGGTTCTCGACTGTCGGAACGGATGCCCGATTCGGTCTTGCCGCAATAGATATATCGACGGGAAAGGCAACCAGCTGGTATCCCAACCTGAATGGCGGTGTGGACTCCATTGTGGTGAACGGAACAACGGTTTATGCGGGGGGACGCTTTACGACTGTCGGGATTGCTACAAGAAATAATCTTGTAGCAATAGACATATCGACGGGAAAGGCAACCAGCTGGGACCCCAATGTGACGGGGTCGGTTAATTCCCTTGCGGTGTATGGAACGAAGATTTATGTGGGGGGGGAATATACGGCTGTCGGAAAGGATGCCCGGAGCAATCTTTCGGCAATAGATATGTCAACAGGTAAGGCCACTGACTGGAATCCCAATGTGAATTGGGCGGTTAAATCCATTGCGGTGAACGGATCAACTGTTTATGCGGGGGGACGCTTTACGACGGTCGGAACGGATACACGAAACTATCTTGCGGCAATAGATATATCGACGGGAAAGGCGACCAGCTGGAATCCCAATGTGAATAATGACGTGTGTTCTCTGGCGGTCAGCGGAACGACAATCTGTGCGGGGGGGTACTTCAATACAGTTGATGCGGAAATACGAAACCATCTTGCGGCAATAGATATTTCTACGGGTAAGTTAACCAGCTGGGACCCCGATGTAAGTAGTAATGTAGTCACTCTTGTGTTACGAGGAACAACGATTTATGCGGGGGGTGGATTCAGTATGGTTGGAAAAGATACACGTAAATATCTCGCAGAAATAGACTTGTCGACGGGCAAGGCAACCAGTTGGGATCCAAATATGAATGCATATGTACAAGCCCTTGCAGTGAGCGGATCAACAATTTACGTTGGGGGGAATTTTTCTAAAGTCGGTACAGATACAAGAAACCGTCTTGCGGAAATAGATTTGTCAACTGGTAAAGCAACCAGTTGGGATCCGAATGTGACTGGTGATGTATTTGCACTTGCAGTGAACGGAACAACGATCTATGCAGGGGGCCAATTTACCACTATCGGAACGGATACAAGAAACAACCTTGCGGAAATCGATGTGTCAACGGGTAAAGCAACCAGCTGGAATCCAGATTTAAATGGTTATGTAAGATCCATTGTAATGAGTGGTACAACGATTTATGCAGGGGGCCAATTTACCACCATCGGAATGGATACAAGAAACAACCTTGCGGAAATAGATATGTCAACGGGCAAGGCAACCGGATGGAATCCCAATGTGGATAAAGTTGTGATTACTCTTGCGGTACGTGGAACGACAATCTATGTGGGGGGTTATTTTACGACAGTCGGAACGGATACCCGAAATCATCTCGCGGCAATAAATGTAAATACGGGAAAGGCAACCAATTGGAATCCCAATGTTAACAATGCGGTGTATTCTCTTGCAGTAAGTGGAACGACAATCTATGCGGGGGGTGGGTTTTCCTCTGTCGGAGAACTGTTTTATCCATATTTAGCCGCCATCGATGCCACAACCGGATTACCCAAATAGTTGGTTAATCCGGTTGATCAGGATATCAATGAATCCCGATCCCGCTTCATTGCTGCGTGACAATACAGAAAATCCCGGACAATCTCCGGGATTTCTTTTTACTTCACGTATCGCTTTCGTTCTTGTTCATCCGAGGAATTTGCTCAGCTCTTTGTACCGCGCTTTCGCGTCGTCATACCCTCGGTCATAAATCGCATAGAGGACTTTCTTGTCGCGTTCAACGCGTCCCGCTTCAAGTTTGGTATCAGGACGGATGACGAACACCTTGTTCTTTGCTTCAAGCTCGTCGATGTATTCGATGGTCTGATTATAGTCATTGTGACGGTTGAGCAGCGCTTTCTTGAGTCCTTTGTATCGCGGATAAAAAAGACCAACCATGGACGCCATTTTCTCGGGAGACTTTCTGTATTCCTTCGGCTGGGTGAGTATGATCACATTCTTTTTGAATCCGTCCTCAATGCTGCGGCGTACGGGGATTGAGTCGGTCATCCCGCCGTCCATGAGAACTCTTCCCTTATACGTAACCGGTTTGCTGACAAACGGAAGACTGCTTGACGCGCGGAGCACCTTGAGGTAGTCCCCGCCGAGTTCGGTTTTTTCATAGTACAGGGGAATGCCTTTTTCGCAGTCGGTCACGACCGTGACGCATTTGGATTTATTTTTGTAAAACGTGTCGTAATCATACGGAACAAGTTTGTTGGGGATGGTGTCGAAAATGAAATCCATGCCGAATAGTTCTCCGCCCGTAAAGAGCCGCAAGTAACTTAAATACCGCCGGTCATTGACAAATGAGATATTGACCGTTCTGTTGCGCTCCGGCTGTTTTGACATGTAATTAGCCGCGTTGCACGCGCCCATCGATACTCCGATTACATACGGAAAATAGAGATCCTTTTCCATGAAATAGCGCAGAACGCCTGATGTGTATACGCCTCTAAGCCCGCCGCCTTCAAGTACAAGTCCTGTCTGTTTAATGCTCATGATTAACCGCCCGGAAATATTCATTCGGTACAATGATTTGAATTGTGAACGACAGAGCAAACAGTTTTTGGATATTTTTGCATGTGCGGTTATTGATTAACCGTCCGGTACGATGGCAAAGCTGCCGGAGATAATCGCGTTCGCGGAAACGCATTCCATGACGGTGGTGTCGATCGGCGATATCGCTGAATATCGCCGATCAAATGAATTACTTCGCTGAAAGTTTCGCCTGAATAACCCGCGCGCATTCTTCACTGATCTCTCGCTCATCCTTGCCGGTCGTGTCTATCGCGGGAAGGAATGACACGCTGATCTTTCCCTTTCGCGGGATTTTGACGTTGATCGGCATAAGATCATACGCGCCGCTGATGACCGCGGGAACAACCGGTACGTTGAGTTCTTTTGCGATGATGGCGAAAGTCTTTTTGAACGAACCGAGCTCTCCTGAGCGGCTGCGGGCGCCTTCCGGAAAGATAACCACTTTTTTTTCCGCGCGCAGTATTGACGCGATTTCCTGAAGTGATCCCACGAGATTGCGGTTGATATCCATTATGATGATGTTCGCGCGCCGCGCGAAAATGCGGGTGAACAACGATCGGAAATTCTTTTCCTTGGCGAGGAAATAAATTGACCGAGATACCGATCTCGGCAGATCAGAAATAAGGACAATGCTGTCGATAAAGCTCTGATGATTCGGAGCGATCACGCATGCGCCCTGCGGAATGTTGCCGGTACCTGAGGTCAGCACTCTGATGCGGCGTCCCCAGACAATACGGAACATGCGGCGGAGCACTCTGAACATCCAATCGCTTTCACGCGGAACGAAGGCAGTCTTCTCGCGGAGAATCTTTCCCCAGTCGAAAGAATGGACATTGTTCATCGTTTTGGTATCACGCACAAATTCAGCCAGCGCGTTTACGGTCGGATATTTTCCCGTCCACCCTTCGTTCATTACAATACCGAAGGTTTTTTCAATGAACACCTGAAGCTCGATAATTGAAAGAGAATCCATTCCGAGATCGATTTCAATGTGATCTGAGGGGCGGACATTGCCGTCAACAAGATACGCGATCTGTTTTTCAATTACGCCGTATTCATCAAAAGAGGGTTTGGCTTCGGCTTCCTTCTTTTCCGTTCCGTGCTCAATGAATGAAGAAAGCATATAACGTTTGAGCTTGCCCATGCGGGTGCGGGGCAGGTCATTGTTGGTGATCATAAAGTCGTGAATGCGGTTATAGCTTTTGGCTTTCTGATTGTAGATGTCGATGACGTTCCATTTGACGGTCTCGGCAAGATTGGTGATCTTCTCGAGACGGACAACATCCATGTCGGGGCGTATAATCGCGTAGAGAAGCCCCGCGCGTTCGGTGACGGCGATCTCTTTTACTACGGGGAACGACGCGAGAATATCATTCTCGATGAGATCGGGACGGATGTTTTTGCCGTTGGGAAGCACGATGATATCTTTCTTGCGTCCCGTGATGTAGAGATAACGATCCTTGTCGATATATCCCAGATCGCCGGTATGAAACCAGCCGTCCGTGAGAACTTCCGCGGTCTCCGTAGGTTTATTCCAATACCCTTTCATCACATGAGGTCCGCGAAGGATGATCTCTCCGTCCTCGCCGAATTTTATCTCGGTCTCGTCAAACACGCGTCCGGCGGAGCCTATGCGCTGAGCGTCGAACGGATGGTATGTGGCCATCGGCGCCGTTTCGGTGAGTCCGTAACCTTCGAGCATGAGAATTCCCATGCCGCGGAAATCTTTTATCACGCGGTTGTCGAGCTTGGCTCCGCCCGAGATAATAACCTTGATGTGGCCGCCGAACTCGCGGTGAACCTTGCCGAACACCGCTTTGGACAGAGGCATGATATCGAGAGTTTTCGTTATGCGGAGCAATAGTCGTGCGATAAGGCTGCGGTTTATTTTGGCGCGGATACCCTTGTGCAGAAGTTCAAACAGGCGCGGAACCGCGGTGAGCATGGTCACCTTGTTCTCCTTCATTGCCCGCAGGAGTTCATCCGCCGAAAGCGATTTGAGAAACACGACGGTTCCTCCGCATTCAAGCGGACAGAGAACAGTCGCCATAAGCGGCCATGAATGGTGAACGGGCAACACGGCGAGCATAGTATCATTGATATTGATGCGTTTGTTGTCGTTGTTCCAGTGTATGTTTGAGTCAAGATTTTTCCAGGTGAGCATCACTCCCTTTGAATTACCGGTGGTGCCGGAGGTATAGAGGAGGAGCGCGATGTCGTCATCGGAAAATGAATAATCGGGACGTGCTGAGGGAAGCTCAGGCATTTTGATTTCATCGAAATTTATGATAACGGCGTTGCTTTTCGAGTCGGCCGCGGCTTCACGGAGAATGTCTATGTTTTTCGAAGAGGTGAAGATGACGGACGGAGTACAGTCGCCGAGAATATAACTTACTTCCGGCCGGGTGGCGAACATGTCGATGAGAACATTTGTCGCGCCTTTGGTCCATGACGCGAAAAACGCGTACAGCCATTCAGGCCGGTTCTCCGCGTATATTGCGACGCGGTCACCCTTGCCGACGTTGAACAGCGTCGTGTATCGCCAGATATTGTCGATAAGGGTTGAATATGATATCGCTTCGTCGCCATAGACAAGCGCGGTTTTGTCGCGGTTCTGGATGATCATGAGTCACTACCGTCCGGAGAGAGATTATGGTCATTTGTCGCGTGTGAGGCCGGCATTGACAACAAATAATTGACCGGTTGGACGGATATTCATGTGTAAATTGTCACGGATAATGCAGCAAGGTATTCAAAAATGAACCATTGTTCAGATCAAACGCGGTTCTGAATACCTGATTCGCCCGGTGCGCGGCTTGAAAAACCGAGAAGCGGAAAATCATTTCAAGTGATCAATCCGCTTCTCGGAAAAAGTGGGGACACATATGATCAACCGGTTTGCGGTAACCGGGAAATCAGCATAATGGATTACTTAATATCCGATGTATCAACCTGAGCCCACGTTCCCTTGTTGGGGTCAGAGAACCAGATGGAGTTGTTTGAGAGAAGCACACAGAAGCGCGTATCACCGTTTGATTTGACATACGTGCTGAAACCCTTTATCGCGGATGAGGGAAGATCCGATCCGGAAATTTTGTGCCATTCGCCGAGGTTAGGGTCGGCAAACCAGATGGTGTTGTCTGAAAGAACAATGCAGAAGCGGGTGTCACCATCAGATTTGACATACGTGTCAAGGAAGCGGACAGTATACGCGGCGGGAAGATTTTTCGTGTCGACCTTGTGCCATTCGGCGATATTGGGATCGGCGAACCAGATGGAATTATCCGTGGCGACCGTGACGTATCGTGTTTCGCCGTTTGATTTGACGTACGATGAAAAGTCTTTAATGTCTTTTGCGAACAGGGCGCCTGATGCGGTAACGCAGATAATCGCGGCGCAGATGATTGATTTTCTCATCATATTGTAATTGTCCTTGAATAGGTGATGGTACAATAACGGTGCGATTGCACGATAATTAGACTTCGCTGGTAATTTCGCGCCGGATTGTGAGCAAAACATATCACAACAGATGAAGTCTGTCGCCCTGCCTTATAATGTCGAACGGTGGCGCAAATAGAACGCGAAGAATGGAGGCCGGAATGAACAGGAAAGAATTGGAAAGAGTCAGCTCTCTGATGATGGAGCTTCTAAATATTATACGCAAGGAAGGCGGTGAAGGTGAAGAGTACGCCGCGAATGAACTCGAACGATGTATGTGTTATATCAAAGAAACACTTGAAGACGCGAACGCCGATTCGAACGAGGTGTTTACCAGCGTCAGAAATTCGTATCGGAGCATGTATCCGCCTCACGGAGGGATGACAGATTTTTTCGTGTGGCGCGACGATTTTGATGAAAGGATCGCGGCGAACAGACGCCTCGACGCGGTGAAGGCTGAGCTCGGGGAAATATTCGGTATGTGATTCATGATGACTGCGGGATAAACATACGGAGGAAAAGCGATGGGAATAACGGATGGAAGAAAGGTCATAATCACCGGAGGGGCTCAGGGTATAGGCTCCGCCATCGCGCTCCGCTTTGCGTCTAACGGCTTCGAGACGCATGTTCTTGAGGTTGATAATGAAGCAATCCTGGATTTCAAGGCCGAACATCCCGCGTGCGGTATTGTCTTTCATCAGTGCGACATTACCGACGAGGAGAACTTGCGCACTGCAATAGAGTCCGTGACCGGACGCGCGAAAACCCTTGATGTGCTGGTGAACAACGCCGCCGTAATCAATAACAAACCTATCACGGAGCTTTCGTGTGAGGAATGGAACCGCGTGCTCGCGGTAAATCTCACCGCGCCCTTCCTCACAGCGAAATATTGCGCTCCCGCGCTTCGTGCGGCGAAGGGCGCGATAATAAACATAGCCTCGACGCGCGCCCTGATGTCGGAGCCGCACACTGAAGCGTACTCCGCGTCAAAGGGCGGAATCGCGGCGCTCACGCATGCCCTCGCGATGAGCCTCTCCCCCGATGTGCGCGTGAATGCGGTAAGTCCCGGCTGGATTGAAGTCTCTCATCTGCAAAAG
>Ga0209800_10002046_pt1 | contig 18781 bp, 13 predicted proteins | sample Higcelweek8metaG_FD_187174 | JGI IMG/M metagenome (GOLD analysis project Ga0209800, IMG submission 187174) | Freshwater pond sediment microbial communities from the University of Edinburgh, under environmental carbon perturbations - High... | ecosystem: Environmental > Aquatic > Freshwater >...
GACCACGCTTTCCCTCTCGCCCCGCAAGGCCGATGGCGCGCTGAATCCGTATCCGCTGGCGACCATAACCGCTGTGGACAGCGCCACCAAGGCCGTGCTCGGCATGACGCGCGTGGCCCTGCCCGTTTCCGACGAAGTGGCCTGCGCCAACTGCCACGGCGGCGGCGACGCCAAGGGCAACATCAGCGGCGAGACAGGCCTGAACATCCTGCGCATCCACGACCGCTTGAACCGCACGGGCCTTGTGGCCCAGGCGCGCCAGGCCGACAAGGGCAGCGGCAAGCCCGTGCAGTGCACCGCCTGCCATGGCGATCCTCTGACCGGCAAGGAAGGACGCCGCGACCTGCTCTCTGTTTCCGCGGCGCTGCACGGCTTCCACGCCAACACTTTGAAGGGCCAGGGCGCGGAAGCCTGCGCCCGCTGCCACCCCAGCCGCCCGGACGGCGGCACGCGCTTCCAGCGCGGGCTGCACGCCCAGATGGGGCTTGATTGCACCAACTGCCACGGGCCGCTGGAAGACCACGCCCTGGGGCTCTTAAAGCGCGAGGCCGAGACGAACAAGCGCGGAGCCAAGCGGCTCATCAGCCAGATCACTCCGCAGCTCATGGACAAGGCGTCGATTCCGCCGCGCACGGCCTGGGTGCAGACCCCGGACTGCCTGGCCTGCCACAAGGACTTCGGCTCGCCCGATCCCAGCCAAGCCTTCGGCCACTGGACCAAGAGCGCAGCGGAACGCTTCCGCACGCGCCTGGACGAGATGGGCGCGCTGTCCTGTCCGGCCTGCCACGGCCCGCAGCATGCGCTCTATCCGTCGCTGAACCCGTACGGCAAGAACCGCGACGCCATTCAGCCCCTGCAGTATCAGAAGCTGGCTAGGCCCCTGGGCGCGCAGGGCAACTGCACCATGTGCCACAAGGTGCGCATGGACACCGACGCCCACCATCCGAACACCATCAGGAAGTAGGGCGATGATCGCACGCGAATGGAAATGCCTGTGCCCGCAAGACACCGCCGAGGGGTTCCTTGGTCACTTGCGGGCCACGGGCGTGGACGAGGCAAAGGTTTTGCCCGGCTATCTGGGGCACCAGATCATGACCCGGAAGACGGACGCGGGCACCGTCGAGTTCACCCTGCTCACCTGGTGGGAGTCCATGGCCCACGCGCGCACCTTTGCGGGCGCGGCAACGGACGAGGAAGCAGGCAGGGCCGTGCTCTACCCCGGCGATGAGCGCTACCGCATTGTGCCGGACAAACACGTGCTGCACTACGAGGTGCTTGAGACGGTGCTGAAATAGGAAGAGATCAGGATATGCCGCGGCGTCCTGGCCCCAAGCGGAAGATCCTGAAATCATTTGGCCTCTCCATGAAACCAAAAGGCTCTTTTGGCGCAAAACCGCTGGGAGAGCCCTCTTGCCTGGGCATTCTGACGGAGAGGGTCAAATTGGGGGCATCGTCCGCCACGCCATTAGCCCAAGCGGGGCTGATCTAAGCCCAGCCCGCGAGAGCTGGGAGGGTTGCTTTTCCACCGCTTGACCGCCGGAGAACCGGTCTGAGCCCACCCAGCCATGCGATCAACACGCAAGGTTCGATCGGCTGTTCTCTGGGGAGTCTGGACTTGCCTGCGGGCGCGGCATGGACTAGTTTCGCGCCTGTAAGGCGCAGCCTGCGCTCGGCTTCAGGCGCTCCTCACTCCGCATTGCCGCGGATACTGCGAGAACGGACAGGAGGAGGCATGACCAACACGCATACGCTTGGCCTCCTTGGCAATCGCGAGTTCCGTAGGCTGTTTCTGCGCTGGCTGCGCCGCGCCGTCACCGTGCGCATGCCGCGGCCCCTGGCGGATCTGCTGTTCCGCCTGCCCGGCGGCCGCAAGCGGGCGGTTTACAGGACCTTGTGTGAGGCGGGCGACCATCCTCTGAAGCTGCGCCCCGGTCCGCTGGCGCTTGTCCCTGGTTTGCTGACTGGGGAGAAGAGCGCCCTCGCTCTTTGCGACGGGTATCTGGCCGACATGCCGCGTGAGACCTCCCTGCTTGGAACTGCGGCCATTGTGGACCGGCATCCGGGTCATTTGTCCGGCAAGCGCATCGCCCTCATCGCCCACTGGGATCCGGACGGGCGGCTCGACCCTTACGTTCGGCGCTACGTGGCGCACCTGCAGTCTCTGGGGTTTGTGACCATCATCGCGACGGACCGCCCGCTGGACTTGTCGGCAGACGGTCCCCAGGACCTGCCCGAGGGCATCGTGCGGCGCTCCTGCACAGGGTACGACTTCACGAGCTGGAAGGCCGCGTTTGAAGCCCTGCCTGAAATGTACGAGGCCGAAGAGCTGCTGCTCACCAACGATAGCGTCTTCGCGCCCATTGGCTCTCTGGCTCCGCTCCTCGCGGCCATGAAAGACGTGCCCTGCGATTTTTGGGGCCTCGCCGAAAGCCTCGAATACAAGCCGCATTTGCCCAGCTATTTCATCAGTCTCGGCCGCCGCGCTGTGGCAAGCCCAGCCCTGCGGGAGTTCTTCGCCAGCTTGGACACCAATCCTGCATTGCACCATGCCGTTGGCCACGAGGTGAACTTTTCCCTTTGGCTGGCTCGCCAGGGGCTCGTCCCTGGGGTCGCCCTGCCGTATGACGCCCACGCCATTCCTGAAAGCCTCACGCACCTCGCGTGGCAGCCGCTTCTTGAAGCCGGGGTGCCGCTGATCAAGCGCAAGCTGCTGGCAGACAACCCCTTAAGCCAGGATCTTCGGCAGGCGCCAGACGTCCTGCGCGGGCTGGGTTATCCCTTGGAGCTGATCCAGAGCTATTTTGAGCGCCGCGGCATTTTCACCGGTCTGCACTTCGGCCCGCGCGGGCGCGGCGGCGTGTCCGTGGTCATGGTCGTTCAGCATGCGCAGGAATCCGCCTTGGCCGCGTCCCTCGATTCTCTGCTGGGCCAGATGGAGGAGGACTGGGAACTCATCGCCGCCCATGAGGGCAAGGCTCCACGTGCTCTCGTCGAGCTGTCGGCAAAAGACGCCCGCGTGCGCTTGTTTCCGCTTCCGCCCGGCATCTCCGGCTTGGCCGCCTTGCGCCTCGCCTTGGCCCGCTCGCGGCGAGAGGCCGTGACCTTCCTTGAGCCTGGCGCGGTCTTGCCGCCCGCAAGCTTCAAACATCGACTGGCGGCCCTTGGTAAGGACGACGGCTCAGGCGTTGTGCTTTGCTCTCGGCGCAGCCCAGGGCGCTATGCGTTGTTCCCGGCTTTGCTGGTGGAGGATGCCCTGCCTGGGCTTTCTGCCCTGCTACTGCGAAAAGAGTTGTTCCACGGTCTGGACTGGACTTTGCCGGAAGCGGCCAGGCCTGTCTGGTGGATCTGCGGCCAGCTTTGCCTAGACGGGACCTGTGCCAGCCTGTCTGAGGCGCTTGCGCCGGAAGCCGGGCCCCAGCCGCGGCATGAGCCTTCGCAGCAGCAGCGCCGTGCCTTGGCTATGGCTCTGACCGTACGTGCGGGGCGAAGGCACCACATCGCTGACTTGTTGAAGCTGTTGCGCGCGGCATTGGCTGGCAGGGTCTCCCCCCGCTGGCGGCCTTTGTAGTTAGCTGACCTTGGTGGGCGCTTGCGTTAGTGTGTGTTTGGCAGAGAGGTGGTTATCCAACTGTAGCGGCAGTGCTTGACTTGGTGCGGCGCACCAGCTTGGGCCAATGTTGCCTTGGCGGTGATTGGCGCCGCATATGTCTACAATCGGAGAGGGGCGCGCTATACAGTTTCGCACCTGTCTGATTTTCATAAACGGAGAAGAGATGTCACAGCCGTTGATCACTGTAATGATTCCGACATATAATCAGCAAGATACCCTTGGCGTCGCCATTGAAAGTGTTTTACGACAAACGTATGAGGATATAGAAATTATTATTTCCGACGATGCTTCACCCCGTACGGAAGTTGCTGCGCTTCTTGATCGCTATGAAGGCGTTTCTGGAATCAGAATATACAGGAATTCGAAAAATATCGGCCGGGTGGCGAACTATCACACCTCCCTGTATGAACGAGCCAATGGCGAGTGGGTCGTAAACCTGGACGGTGACGACTTTTTTCATGATCCCGCGTTTCTGGAAAAAGCGCAGGTCCTAATAGCTGCTCACCCCTCTTTGATCATGGTTTCTGGCCGTTGTATCGAATTGATGCCAGACGAAACGAGACACGTGCATGAGGAAAACGCAGGAAGTTCTCGCGTTCTTTCTCCCGTTCAGGCGTATGCTGCGATTTATGACAAGCAGTATTTGCCTTTTCATGGGTCTACTCTTTACCGGCGGGATATTGCGCGTGCCATTGGGTTCTATAAAAGCGACACCATCACCTCTGACTTTCAGTCTTTGCTGAAGCTGGTGCAGGCGGGAGACGTGGGAATCGTTGAATCAGAGGCGGTCGTCCATAGAACGCACGCCAGCAACGCCAGCGTGGACATGACTGTTGAGGAATGGATCGACAACGCGGGCGTATTCTTCGCCCCTTTGGACGATATCGGAGTTGTGCCCTCCCTGGTTCCAGCAGACTTCTTGCACGACTGGGGCAATAGGTACGGCTACCGCGAAGGCCGTTCGATCGCATATGAAATTCTTAAAAAACATGGCTCTAATCAGGGCTATCGCGCATATCTGGAAGCCCTGAGAAGACATTCCCCCCGTGTGGCGCTTAAGATTTCGTGCCAGCCCAAAAACATTCTCAAATATTTTGGCAATGCTTTTGGATTGAGATAAGGCAAGGATTACGGGGAAGCCGACAAGCTGAAGGCCCAGAATCTTTTGTTGAAGCGCCCAGCTTCCCCAAACCGCGCATCGGGGGGACGCGCATCCCCCCTGAGCTTCATTCTAACCTCCCCATCCCACCTAAATGTCCATACGCTCCTGGTCGCGGGCGCGGATCTCCGCGCGCTTGATTTTGCCGCTGATGGTCTTGGGCAGTTCGCTCACGTACTCAATGATGCGCGGGTACTTGTACGGCGCGGTGATCTCCTTCACGTGCTTCTGGAGCTCCTTGGTCAGCTCCTCGCCTGCGGTGTAGCCTGCAGCGAGCACCACGGTGGCCTTGACGGCCATGCCGCGTACGGGATCGGGCACGCCGGTGACGGCGGCCTCGACCACGGCGGGGTGGGAAACCAGCGCGCTCTCCACTTCAAAGGGGCCGATGCGGTAGCCGGAGCTCTTGATGAGGTCGTCGGTGCGGCCCAGGAACCAGAAGTAGCCGTCTTCGTCCACCCAGGCCTTGTCTCCCGTGTGGTAATACCCGCCGCGCACGACGCTTGCGGTGCGCTCCGGCTCGTCCAGATAGCCGCAGAACAGGCCAGGCACGCCCTTGGTGGTCTTGCCGTCCTTGAGGCGGATGCAGATCTCGCCTTCCTCGCCCGGGGGGCAGGGCTGGTCCTCATCGTTCAAAAGCACGATGTCCCAGTTGGGCATGGGCTTGCCGATGGATCCGGGCTTGGGCTGCATGAAGGGCAGGGTGCCCAGCTGCATGGCGGTCTCCGTTTGGCCGTAGCCCTCGAAGATGTCGAGCCCCAGGGCCTTTTTCCAGGCCAGGAACACGGAGTCGTTCAGCAGCTCGCCCGCCGTGGTGCAGTGGCGGATGTTCGAGAGGTCGAATTCCTTCAGGTCCTCGCGCACCAGGAAACGGTAGATGGTGGGCGGGGCGCAGAAGGTGGTGACCTTGTGCTCGGCGATGATGCGCAAAAGCTCCCGCGGCTCGAACTTGCCGCGGAAGTCCCATACGAAGACCACGGCGCCGGCGATCCACTGGCCGTAGAACTTGCCCCATACGCTTTTGCCCCAGCCCGTGTCGGAGACGGTCAGGTGGATGTCGCCGGGCTCCAGGTCGTGCCAGTATACGCCGGTGGTCACGTGCCCCAGGGGATAGGTGTTGGAGTGCAGCACCATCTTGGGCATGCCCGTGGTGCCGGAGGAGAAGAAGATGACCATGGGGTCGTCGCCGCCGGGGGTCTCTGCGGTGCGGGGAAAGTCCGCCGCGCCGCTGGCGGTGAGCGCCTCGTAGTTCTCCCATCCGGCCGGAGCCTTGGGGTGGCCGCTTTCGGAGGGGATGTCGATGAGCAGCTTGAGGCAGGCGCACTTGGGCCGGGCCACCTCCACCCGCTCGGTGAGGGAGTCCTCGCAGATGACGCAGGAGACGTTGGCGTAGTTCACGCGGGACTCGATGTCGTGCGAGGTCAAAAGCGAGGGGGAGGGAATGGGCAGCGCGCCGATGCGGCAGAGCGCCAGCATGGTCACCCAGTACTCCATGCGGCGGTAGAGGATGAGCATGACGCGGTCACCCTTTTTCACGCCCTTGGCGGCCAGGGCGCTGGCGAGCTTCATGGATTCTTGTTGGAAGTAGCCGTAGCTGAACTCGCGCCGGTGTCCGGCCTGGTCCACGTGGATGAGGGCCAGACGATCCGGGTCCTCGACCGCGCGGGCGTCGAGGAAGTCGTAGGCGAAGTTGAAATTCGCGGGCACGTCGAGCTTGAACTCGGTCATGAAGTCGCGGTAGCGATTGACCCGGACTTTGTCGAAAGTGGTCGTTTTCATGTGCTGGCTCACTCCCCTGCTTACAGGATCACATCGAGGAATATGGCGTGCTTGTTGTCCAGCCCGCGTAGCGCATGGGGGGTCTGGGAGTCGAAGTACATGCTGTCGCCGGGGTCCAGCGCCAGGGATTCCTCGCCCAGGCGCAGCTCCAGGCGGCCCTCCATCACGTGGATGAATTCCTGGCCGGAATGGGTGATGAGGTTCATTTCTTCCGGCTTTTTGGGCGGCACGGTGATGAGGAACGGCTCCATCTTGCGGCCGGAGAAGCGGTAGGCAAGGGATTTGTAGTCATAATCCTTGCGGCGCTCGACCGAGAGCCCCTCGCCGCGGCGCACCAGGGAATAGCCCTTCAGGTGCGGCTCCACGCCGCTTATGAGCACGGTCAAATCAACGTGGCAGGACTGGGCGACCTTCATGAGAAAGCCGACCGGGATCTCGGCCTTTCCGGATTCATACTCGGTTACTACAGCGGCGGTAACGCCGGTCTTGGCGGCCAGGTCCTCCACGCTTATGTCGAGCGCGTCGCGCAGGCCGCGCAGGCGCGGCGCGATTTCCTTGTAAGCCTGTTCCAGGTGCATGGGCAAAGCTCCTTGTTAGGCCTTGGGAGGCTCTTGCATGGCCTCGGGGAACATCTGCGCGGCTATCTCGCGCAGTTTGTACTTTTGAATCTTGCCGCTGGCGGTCATGGGGTAGGCCTCCACGAAGGCGATGTACTTCGGAATCTTGTACCGGGCGATCTGCCCGCGGCAGAAGTCCTTCACATCCTCCGGCTCCAGCTGGGAGTCGGGCTTCAAGATGACGAAGGCGCCGACCTCCTCGCCGAACTTGCGGCTGGGCACGCCCACCACCTGCACGTCCAGAATGCCGTCCATGCGGTAGAGGAATTCCTCGATCTCGCGCGGGTAGACGTTCTCGCCGCCGCGGATGATCATGTCCTTGAGCCGCCCCGTGATGGTGACGTAGCCTTCCTCGTCCATGGTGCCAAGGTCGCCGGAGTGCAGCCAACCGTCCATGTCGATGGCCTTGGCCGTGGCCTCGGAGTTGTTGTAGTAGCCCTTCATGACGTTGTAGCCCCGGCAGCAGATCTCGCCCACCGTGCCGCGCGGCGCTTCCTTGTAAGTCTCCGGGTCCATGATGGTCACTTCGATCTCGGGCATGGCGCGGCCCACGGTCTCGGTCATCTGGCGCAGCGAATCGCCCTTGCGGGTCTGCGTCATCACCGGCGAGCCTTCGGTCAGGCCGTAGCAGATGGTGATTTCGCGCATGAACATTTCGTTTATGGCGCGCTTCATGAACTCGATGGGGCAGGGCGAGCCGGCCATGATGCCGGTGCGCATGGAGCTGAAGTCGAACTTGCGGAAGAGCTTGTGCTCCAGCATGGCGATGAACATGGTGGGCACGCCGTAAATGGCCGTGCACTTCTCCTCTTCGATGCTGGTCATGGCCATGAGGGGATCGAAGTCCTCCAAGAGGACCATGGCCGTGCCGTGGGTGACGCAGGCCATGACGCCCAGCACGCAGCCGAAGCAATGGAACAGGGGCACGGGCAGGCACAGGCGGTCTTTTTCGGTGAAGCCCTGATGCTCGCCGATCCAGTAGCCGTTGTTGCCGATGTTGTTGTGGGTGAGCTGCACGCCCTTGGGAAAGCCCGTGGTGCCGCTGGTGTACTGCATGTTCACCACATCGTGGGGCGAAAGGCTTTTTTGGCGCGCCTCGTAGTCCTCGGGCGCGGTCATGACGGAAAGGGACTGCACCTCGCTCATGGAATACATGCCGCGGTGCTTTTCCACGCCGAGGAAGATGATGCGCTTGAGGTTCGGGAATTTCTCGCAGTGCAGGTGCCCGCGCTCCTGGTTCTTGAGCTCCGGCGCGATGTCGTACAGGGTGCCCACGTAGTCAGTGTCGCGGTAGCCGTCGATGATGACCAGGTTTTCGCAGTCGGACTGGCTCAGCAGGTACTCTATCTCGGCCTTGCGGTAGTGGGTGTTCACGGTCAAAAGCACGGCGCCGATCTTGGCCGTGGCGAACATGAGCACCACCCAGTAGGGCACGTTGTTGGCCCAGATGCCGACCTTTTCGCCCTTCTGCACGCCCATGGCCATGAGACCCATGGCCACCTCGTCCACAAGGTCGGAGAACTCCCGCCAGGTAAGGCGGAAGTGGCGGTCCACATAGACCACGGCGTCGCGGCCGGGCCAGGCGGCCACGGTTTCGTCGAGAATCTGCCCCAGGGTGCGTTCGATGATGGCTTGCTCGCGCGGCATAGGCCTACTCCGGGAAGTAGAGCACCGCGTAGATGCTGGCCGGGCCGTCGCCTGCGGCGGAAAGGTTGTGGGGCACCACGGAATTGTAGTAGATGCTGTCGCCGGGGCCAAGGATTGTGGTCTCGCGGCCGTACACAAGCTGCACGGAGCCGGAAACGACCACGATGAACTCCTCGCCCTCGTGGAAGGAGAGAGTCTTGTCCTCCTCGGGCTCCGGGTGCATCTCGATGAAGAACGGCTCCATGTGCCGGTCGGTCTTGCCCTTGCCCAGGGAGAAATAATTGTGCGTGGCGGGCTTGTCGCCGTCCTGGTGCATGCTGAATTCTTCTTTGCGCTCGCCCAGGCGCACCACCAGCGGGTCGCGGCTCACGTGGTCGTCAAGGAAGGTGCCCAGCCGCACGCCGAGGGAGCGGGCGATTTTAAGCAGCGGGCCGAGCGAGGGGTACAGGTCTTTGGTCTCCACGGCGGCGAGGAAGGCCTCGTCCAGGCCGGTTCGGCCAGCCAAATCCGCAAGACTCAAATTCTGCTTTTCCCGAAAAGCGCGTATGCGCTCACCCACTTTCTTGTCCATGCTGCTTCCGTCCTTCCTTGCGCGTTCACGATCATGCCGCGAATGCGGCTCTGGCCGCCCTGGCGGCGGGATGACGCCTCCCGGCCGTTGGCGGCTCGCTGCCTTCAAAGTGGCATGGACTCTAACCCAAGTGCTCGCAATTGTCGACAGTTGCAGCCGGTTTGATCGGCACGCTCTGCTGCAACTCTTGCCAGTCCGGTACGAAGTGTGTAGCCTGATTTGAGGTCGATGAACCATTTCCAGAGCCAATAGCAGCAGGTGCACTGATGACGGAGACCAACGCCCAGGAAGCTCACGCCCCGGTCTACCGGCCGGAGGGCGGCAAGAAGATCAAGGGACTTTTCTCCACGCAAACGGTGGAGAAGGTCGGCACCGGCACAACCCAGCGCAAAACCATCAGCAAAATGTACTGGTTCTGCACCCAGCAGGACGATGGGCAGGTGGGCGTGCAGGCTCTGAACAAGAACATGGTGCCCGCTGGAGCCACGACCATGGTTCCGCTGGACGACTTCTTGGCCCGGTACAATCCCGAGCCGGAAATGTACCTCAAGACCGTGTACCCGAAGATCCAGGAGCTTGCGTCCACTGTTTCCCGCGCGGAGGAAAGCCGCCAGCGCGGCGCCCTCTACAGCGCGCAGTTCGACTACGAGAACGCCCTGGCCGTTGACGAGGAGAACGTGCGCGCCAACTTTGGCCTGGGCCTCACCTATGTCGAGCGCGGCGAGACCACGAAAGCCCAGGACATCCTTGGCCGCATCGTGGGGCTTGAGGCCGCCTTTGCGCCGGAGCACAAGCACCTGTTCAACGAGTTCGGCATCTCCTTGCGCAAAAGCCGCATGGTGGACCAGTCCATCGAGTACTACACCCGCGCCCTCACCCTCTCCACCACCGATGAGAACCTGCATTACAACGCGGCGCGCGCCTATTTCGACAAGGGCGACATGGAAAAATGCCGCGAGCACCTCGCCGAGGCCCAGCGCCTCAACCCCGAGCACGAGGAAGTGAAGAAGTTCCTCGAGTTCCTGAACACCAAGAAGTAGGCGGTCCCCGCCATGCCTTCGGAAGCCAGCGGACAAACGGCTCATCTGGCCCTTGCGCAGGTGTGCTTCGCCCACGTTCAGCCCCCTGGGGGAAAAAGCCCGGAAGGCGCGCCCAGGAGAATTCTGGACGACGCGGACCTTGCCGTGCCGCGTGGGACTTTCATGCTGCTGACCGGGCCCTCCGGCGCGGGAAAAAGCACGCTTTTACGCCTGTTCTGCAGGCTGGAGGAACCCCAGTCGGGCCTGGTGCTGCTGGAGGGCCTGCCGGTCTCCTCCCTGCCCCCCGCCGCGCTGCGCCGCCGGGTGAGCTATCTGCAGCAAACGCCCACGGTCATCGCGGGCAGCGTGCGCGACAATCTGCTTTTGCCTTTCGCCTTCAAGGCGGCATTGGACGAGCCCCGGCCCGATGACGCGGCGCTGCAGGCCTTGCTGGAAAGCCTGGCCGTGGGCGACGTGCCCCTGGGCCAGGAGGCCGCGACCCTTTCCGTGGGCCAGCGGCAGCGCCTGTGTCTGGCGCGCGCGCTGCTGACCCGGCCCGAGGTGTTGCTGCTCGACGAGCCCGTGAGCGCGCTGGACCAGGAGAGCGCCCGCGCCGTGCTGGACGCCGCCGAAAGCTTTTGCCTGGACCGCGGCGGCACGGTCATATTGGTGAGCCACGCGGATTTTGCGCCCGCGCGCGTGTCGCCCGTGCACTACCGACTGGAGGGCGGGAGGCTCGCATGGATGCGGGAGTGATCGACATAGAGCTGTGGCGGCTTTTGCTGGCCCTGGTGTTCGCTCTGGTGGCCGGGGGCTGCTCCCTTGCGCTTAAGCTGGGCCTTGGCCGCGACATCTTGATCGGCACCGTGCGCACTTTTGCCCAGCTTTTTCTCATGGGCTGGGTGCTGGGCATCGTCTTCGCGGTGGAGTCGCCCTGGCTGGTGCTGGGGCTTTTCCTCGTCATGGCCGCCGCTGCCGCCCATACCGCACGCGGCCGCGTCAAGGAATCGGCCGTGGCCTTCGCCTGGCCCATGTATTTCAGCATGGCCGCAGTGTATCTGCTCGTCACCGTCACCGTCACGGGAGCCGTCATCCACGCGCAGCCCTGGTGGAAGCCGCAGTACTTTCTGCCCATAGGCGGCATGGTGCTTGGCAATTCCATGAACTCCGTCGCGCTGGCGCTCGACCGGCTGTTTTCTGATCTGCGGGCGCGGGCAAGCATTGTGGAAATGAAGCTCTGCCTGGGCGCTGACGCGGCCGAGGCCAGCGCCGACGAGGTGCGCACGGCCGTGCGCGCGGGCATGATCCCTTCGCTCAATTCCATGATGGCCGTGGGCCTGGTCTCCATACCGGGCATGATGACCGGCCAGATCCTGGGCGGCAGCGACCCCACCCAGGCCATCCGCTACCAGATCGTGGTCATGCTCATGATTGTGGGGGCGACGGCTCTGGGCAGCACCATCCTTACGCTCATCATCCGCCGCCGCTGCTTCGGTCCGGGCGACCGGCCGCTGCTGCGCTGAGAGCACCCGCGCCGAACGGGTTTCTGATTGCGCTCCTCGTGCGTAACGTATAGCATTCCTGGTGACTAACACCACATCGGCCCCCGCCGCGAGGAGCACATGAGCCTGGACCGTCACCACATGCTCAGCCTGCATACCGTGCTGGAAGGGTTGCGCCAGGGGCTGTGCGAATTCTCCGGCCCTTCGCGCGTGGCGCTGGTTTATGCCAAATCCCCAGACGACCCCTTGCGCGTGGTGGACCCCCAGAATCTTCTGCGCGGGCACGAGCCGCGCCTCCGCGAATATTTTCAGGATACGGATCAGTGGCAGGCCGGACTGCCGAGCCCGGAGCAGGTTGCCTTTTTCGACCAGCGCCATGCCCGGCGCATGGGCCTGGCCGGGCTGGTGAGCCTGGGCGGCCGGGCGCGCAGCGTGGCCTATCAGATGTGGTTCACGGAGCAGCACCCGGACCTGTGCTCGCCAGGCCCCACGCGGCACTGGCTGGAGTTCGCCCTGCGCCAGCTCGCCACCTGCCTGGGCAGGGAGGACATCCTGGCCCTGGATACCGTGGCCAACACCCTGCAGGAAATGGCCCCCCACGCCGTGCACGACTGCATCGTGGACGAGCGCGCCCACGCCCTGGGGCCGGATACGCGGCTGCGCGTGTTCAACATCCTTTCGGCAATCATCCAAATTTCCAAAACGCCGGAGGAAGGCGCCTGGGCGCGGGGGCACCTGGCCTTTGTGGAGCCCTCGCGGCTGTCGCGGCTGCACTATCTGGCCCGGCTGCCCAAGGCGGAGCGCCCCCGGCTGGACAACGGCAAGCACGTGCGCAAGATGCTCCAGGCCGTGGAGCGCACCCAGCGCCTGCTCGTGTCCGATGGCGAGCACATCATCGGCATGGCCCAGGGCGAGCTGCCCGCGGGCAGTCTGTGCGCCCTGTTCCATGGCCGCCACGGCATGCTTTTTCTGGACGGCAACCCGGTGTGCAGCTTTTCCGACGGCGCGTTCCAGTCCTCCAACCGCAGGCCCAATCTGGTGACGCTTGAAGAGGCGCTGGTGGAGTGGCCTTTGGACAGCGATCAGCGCAGCACGCTCTTCGCCACCATTTCCCGGCTGGTGGCCACCGCCGGGGAGCAGAAATACGGCTGCGCGCTTATCATCGATCCCTACACGCCGCTTTTGACCCTTTCCGGCAACGGGCTGGAGACGCCCATGCCGCTGGACGCCGAGGACCGCCTGTCCCTGGCCTCTGGCCTGGCCAAGGTGGACGGAGCCCTGCATCTTTCCGCCGCGCGCAATCAGCTCTGCGGCTTCGCCTGCCTCATGGACGGCCCGAGCTTCCCCGGCGAGGACCGCTCGCGCGGGGCGCGCTACAATTCCGCCCTGCGCTTCACTCACTCCCATCCGGAGCTCATCGTGGTGGTGGTCTCAAGCGACCGCCCGGTTTCGGTGATGCAGAAGGGCGTGGACCTGTCCAAGCCTCCGGTGTGGCCGGCGGTGCCCACCATGCTGCGTCCTCCGCCAACCCTGGCCGAGTGGCTGGGCTAGAAACCTCAAGGTGCGCCATGCTGATCCGTCCTGAAACATCCGCCGACTTTGCCGCCATCCGCGCCATCAACCTCGCGGCCTTTGCCAACCACCCCTACAGCCGCCAGACCGAGCATCTCATCGTCGAGGCCCTGCGCGAGGCCGGGGCGCTGGCGCTTTCGCTGGTGGCCGAGGCCGATTGCGAACTGGAATGCGAGGGCGGCGGCGAGGTTGCCGGGCATATCGCCTTCTCGCGTGCGCCCATCGATGGGCAGGATCTTGGCTGGTATCTGCTGGGGCCCGTGGCCGTGCTGCCCGGCCTGCAGCGGCGCGGCATCGGTTCCGACCTTGTGCGGGCGGGGCTGGACGCGTTGCGGGATCGGGGCGCCAAGGGCTGCGTCCTGGTGGGCGACCAGGCCTTCTACGCCCGTTTTGGCTTCCGCCAGGCGGAACGCCTGAGCTACCCCGGCGTGCCCCGCGAGTTCGTGCTCTGCCTGCCGCTCGCCGGAGCCGAGCCCGAAGGTGACGTTGGGCACCACCCGGCCTTCGAGGCCGGGTTTTAGGCGACTTTTCCACCGCCGCCGCGCCGTTGGCGCCCAAGTCTGTTCTGGCCGCCCGGCCAGTCTCCAGGTCCCTTTGACCCTTGACGAACCGCCCCATGATGCTTTCTATTGGGCTTTGCGCAAATCGCCTAAGGGAGCCTGAATCAATGAGCACCATGTTTGGGGCACGCGTGCCCTTTTATAAGCTGCAAGGCTGCGGCAACGACTTCGTGGCCATCGACAACCGTGTGCTGCGCCTGCCCAAGGAACTTATGGCCGAGTGGGCCAGGAAAATCTGCCCCCGCGCCTTCGGCGTCGGCGCGGACGGCCTGTTCTTTGTAGAGTTGCCTGCTCCGGGCGTGGCTGCGGACTATGTGTGGCATTTCTACAACGCTGACGGCTCCCGCGCGGAGATGTGCGGCAACGCCAGCCGTTGCGTGGGCCGCCTGGCATATGCCCTGGGCCTTGGCGGCGAACGCCATGTGCTGGGCAGCGACGCGGGCCCCATCGCCATCGCCGTGGACGCGGAGGCCGGGCTGGTCAAGGTGCAGCTCACCGAACCCAAGGACCTGACGCTTGATGCGCGCCTGAGCGTGCAGGGCAAGGACACCGTGGTGCATTTCGTGAACACTGGCGTGCCCCATGCGGTGATTCTGGTGGACAAGGCGGCCGATGTGGACGTGGCCAGCGTGGGCCGCGCGGTGCGCTTCCATGAGCATTTCGCCCCGGCCGGAACCAATGTGAACTTCGTGCAGATTCTGGACCGCCGCCGCACCCAGGTGCGCACCTACGAGCGCGGCGTGGAGGCCGAAACCTACGCCTGCGGCACCGGCGTCTCCGCCGTGCAGGTGGTGCTTTCCGCCCTGGGCCTGGCCGACGACGAGCTTGCCAACACCACCACTGGCGGCGAGGTGCTGACCACCAGCCTGGAGGGAGGACGCGTGTACCTGAAGGGCGCTGCGGAGCTGACCTTCACCGGCGAGCTCAACGTGCCCGCCCTGGATCTGCCCCTGCCCTGATTGTTGCGATTTCCACGAGATAATGTGCCCCGCCCGTGTCCCATGACATCGGCGGGGCGCTTTTGCGTTGATCAGCAGCCTGTCGTTTTTAGCCTGCTGCTTTTGGCGGGTCTGTTTTAACGGGCCTGCTTAATGTGGCTTCGCCCGTTCCGCGCGCAGGGCGGCTCAGCAAAAGCGCAGGGTGCAGGCTTGGCGCAGCGCGGTTTCGCTTTGCTCCAGCACCGCGAACAGCTCTGTAACGGCCTTGCTCAGCTCTTCGGGCTTTGAAGAAGAGGACATGTTCTCCATGCGCTCCTCGGCCAGATCCTCCACCTTGCGCGCTGCGGCGCTGGCGGCAAAGGCGCCTACGCTGGCGCAGGTGCCTTTGAGGGAATGCGCCACAAGGCGTAGCGCGGCGGCATCCTCATGGTTCAAGGTTTCGGCCAGGGCCGCGCGCTTGGCGGGCAGATCGGCCAAGAACATCTCCAGCACCTCGGCCAGCAGATCCTCGTAGCCGCCCAGCATCTCCACGGCCTTGTCCAGATCCGCCAGCACCGGGGCTTCCGCCTGCGCGGAGAGCGCCGGGGCGTCGGGCAGGGCCAGCCCGGCCAAGGCCTCGCTCAGGGTCTTGAAGCTGACCGGCTTTGGCAAAAAGCCCGTCATGCCCGCCTCGGCGCATCGTTCGCGGAAGTTTTCCAGCGCATGGGCGGTCATGGCCAGCACGGCGACTCCCCGGTTCAGCTCCCCGGCCTCGCCCGCGCGCAAAAGCCGCGTGGCCGTCAGTCCGTCCATGCCCGGCATCTCCACGTCCATGAGCACCAGATCGAAGCGCTCCTTGGCCAGCAAGGCCAGGGCTTCGCGGCCATTCACTGCGTGGCTTGTTTCATGTCCCAGCCGGGAAAGGAAGTTTTTGGCGATGATGACGTTGGCTGGGGTGTCCTCGGCCAGCAGAATCTTCAGAACGCGTGGCGCGTCCGTCTGCTTCCGCACCGGCTGCTCGGAATTGCTGTTCAGCGGAGCCGGTGAGGCGGCTGGAACTCCATTTTCGGCGCTGTCCTTGGCGCTTTTCTTGGAACCGCCCGTCGTCGCGGTCTCGGCGCTTGGGGCTGCTCCGCCGGGAGGGAGGCCGCCCGCCTCGCCGTCCGGCTTGGGCAATTCAAAGGGCAGATTCACATAAAAGCTGCTGCCGTGCCCGGGCGTGCTGGCCAGCCATATCTCTCCGCCCATGCCGCGCGCCAGCTGCCGGCAGATGGCCAGCCCAAGGCCGGAGCCGCCATACTTGCGCGAGGTGGAGCTGTCGGCCTGAGTGAAGTTCTCGAACATCAGCCCCTGCACATCCTGGGGAATGCCGATGCCCGTGTCGCGCACGGAGAAGATCAGGCGCACGGAGCCTTCGTCCGCAGCCTTTCGCCCGGCTCCGGCTGCGGTCTCCGTGTCCGCCAGCTCCACGGAAACGTCCACGCCGCCCTCATGGGTGAATTTGAGCGCATTGGCCACGAGGTTGGCCAGGATTTGGCGCAGGCGGCCTGGGTCGCCCACCAGCACCGGCGGAACGCCCTGGCTGACGCGGGCCTCAAGCATCAGCCCCCGCTTGCCCGCCTCCAGCAGCGGGTGCTCCAGCACGGTGCGCACCAGTTCGGCCAGGACAAAGGGCTCGCGCTCCAAGTGCAGGTGCCCGGCCTCCACGCGGGAGATATCAAGCAGGTCGTTCACCAGGCTCAACAGCACCTGGCCCGACTGCCGCAGGGAAACCAGGGAGCGGCCGCGCTCCTCGGCGGAATCGGCCATCTCCGCCAGCTCGGAGAAGCCGAGGATGGCGTTCAGCGGGGTGCGTATCTCGTGGCTCATCTTGGCCAGAAAGTCACTTTTGGCGCGGTTGGCGTTCTCCGCGGCCTCCTTGGCGGCCAGAACCTCGCGTTCAAGGCGCACGCGCTCGGTTATGTCCGTGCCGATGGCGCAAACCTTGTCCGGCTTGCCGGCCGCGTCGCGCAGGGGGAATTTGCTGACGAGCAGCGTGATTTTGCGGCCGTCTTGCAAAACCGCGTCGTCGATCTTGGTGAGAGGCAGGCCGGAATCCAATATTTCCCGGTCTTCCCGCATGACCGCTTCAGCGAAGCCCTTTTCGTAGACTTCGGAAACGAGTTTGCCCACGGCGGCGTCCCGGCGGCCGCTCAGTTCCTGTATGCGCTTGCTGACCACCATGAAGCGGCCGTCACGGTCGCGGATGGAGAGGAACAAGGGCGCGTTGTCCAAAATGCCCTGCAAATGTTCGCTGGTGACGCGCAGCGTATCTTGAATCTGCTTGATGTTGGTGATGTCTGTGGAGGTTTCCAGGCGAGCCGTGTGGCCGTCCACCCAGCGCAGAGCCTGCACCCGCACCAGGCTCCAGGTGTTGGTGCGCGGGTCGTGCACCTCCCGCGTGAAGACCGCGGCGGAGGCATCTCCCTCGTTCAGCAGAAGGCGGCGCGGGCAGCCGGGGCACTGGGCCGCTCCGTCGTGCATGGCGGACCAGCAAAAGCGGCCCACGAGATCTTCGCCCACGCGTTCATGCGCGGCGCGGTTGGCGTATAAAATGAGGTCCGTCTCCGCATCGGCCACCACCAGCGCGTCGGCCTGGTTGTCCAGCACGCGCAGAAAACGCTCGTTGGCTTGGGCCAGTTCCATCTCGGCGCGTTTGCGCTCCGTGAAGTCCGTGGCGAATCCCTGCAGGCCGATGAGGCGGCCCGCATCATCGCGCAGGGCCAGGGCGGAAAGGGCGGTCCAGAAGGTGGAGCCGTCGCGGCGGCGGGATTCGACCTCCACATTGCGCACGCGGCCTTCGCGTTCCAGCTGTGTTATCATCCGCCGCCTGAGGCCGGAATCGACATAGACCTGCGCGGCGATGTCCTCCACCCCGGCCTGGAGCTCGTCCAAGCTCTCGTAGCCGAACATGCGCAGCATGGCCGGGTTGGCCTCCAAAAAGCGGCCCTCTGCGGAGGAGACGAAGTAGCCTTCCACGGAGTTTTCCAGAATGAGCCGCACCTTGAGCTCGGCCTGGCGCAAGGCCAGGGTCGAGGCTTCCAGCGAGGCGGCCATGCGGTCCACGCCTTGGGCCACCTCGGCCAGTTCGCCGGAGGCGTCGCTGTTGATGCGGTGGGCCAGATCGCCGGCGCCCAGGCGGCGGGTGGCCTCCAGAATCTCCCGCGCCGGGCCGATGATGATGCCGCGCGCTGAAATGATGGCGCCGAGCAAGCCCAGAAGCGCGGCCACGATCAGGCCGATGATGCTGAGCCTGGCGCTTTTTTCGGCCGGGGCCAAGGCTTTTTCCACTGGGATGCTGACGCGGATGAAAAGCTCCTGCCCAGACTGGCGTGTCAGCACGCTGTAGGAGCTGATGATGCCGATGCCTTCTGGGGTTGTCTCCTCTGTGACATCTTGGCCCTCCAGCACGCGGCTTAAAATCGCCTGGATGCCGGGGATGTTCTTTGCGCTATTTTGTCCGAGGTTTGGAAACCATGCGTGCGCGGTTCCGTCTGATCCCACGATGGCGGCGGTGGTTCCGGCCGGCAGGGCAGGGTTCCCGGCCAGTTGGCTGAACCAGCGGTAATCGAGGGCGAGGTCCAGGATCCCGGCCACGCGGCCCTTGGCGTTGAAGACGGGACAGGCGAGTATGATGGCGGGTCTTTTGATGACGCGGCTCGTCACCGGTTCGCCCTGGATGCAGGCGAGATTTTGCAGGGCGCGCTGGAACCAGGCGCGGTCGGCCACATTCTCCCGCGCGTCGCCGGGCCAGGAGGTGGCCGCAGGCTCGCCGTTCAGGTCGTAGAG
>Ga0209800_10002048_pt1 | contig 18772 bp, 15 predicted proteins | sample Higcelweek8metaG_FD_187174 | JGI IMG/M metagenome (GOLD analysis project Ga0209800, IMG submission 187174) | Freshwater pond sediment microbial communities from the University of Edinburgh, under environmental carbon perturbations - High... | ecosystem: Environmental > Aquatic > Freshwater >...
AGGCCCCGGCATGGCGGGTGCGGGCGTAGGTGGTCAGGTACTCGCCGCCCAGGAAGACCACGCCGAGGTCCTGCTCGCCCACGTTGATGGCCTGCTGGAGGTAGAACACCGGGTTCTGGCGCTGGAAGGCGATGAGCGCCTCCCTGGCCTCCTGCCCCGGGCGCAGCACGAGCATGCCGCGCGCCTTGGTGGAGTAAAGCGGCTTCAGGATGGCCACGCCGAAGTCGGCCACGGCCTCCAGGGCCAGGGCCAGGTCCTCGGTGATGGTGGTGGGGGGCATGGGGATGCCCGCCAGCTGGAGCGTCATGGTGCAGGCCAGGCGGTTCAGGAGCCCGGCGATGGCCTGGGGCGGGGAGAAGATGCGCACCCCGCGCCCGGCGAGAAAGCGCAGCACCTCCAGGCGGTCCAGCAGGTCGGCCGAGTAGGCGAAGCCGAGCTTCTTGATCAGCAGGCCGTCGAAGGAGGCCAGGTCGTGCCCCTGGTACAGGGCCCGGCCCGAGGGCAGGTCCAGGCGCAGCTGGTCCAGCTCCACCAGGAGCCGGGGACCGCCGGTGGCCTCGGCCACGCGGTCGGCCAAAAGCTCGGAGGACCAGCCCCCGCGCACCCCGATCACCGCCATGCGGGCCTGGGCGCTGGCGGGCCGCAGGGCCTCGAGGGGAATCAGCGTCGTGTTTGTGTGCATCAAATGTCCTCGGTGCGTGTCCGTTAGTGGAAGAGGATGTGCCCGGGCAGGCGAAAAGCCTCCCAGGGGCTGCCCTGGTGCGCGGCCACCTGTTCCAGGAGGTAATGCGCGCGCAGAAACATCTCGCGGGAGAAGGCGTAGTTCAGCTCGAAGCGGCTGGAGGTGTAGAACGAGCGCGCCAGGGCCAGGGCCATGCGCGCCCCGAAGGTCGCGTCGTTGTTCCGGGCGGCGAACTGCGTGGCGAACTGAAGGAACTCGGCGATGACCCAGTCGATGCGCTCGCGCAGGTGCGGCTCGAACACGGGCATGCGGTAGTTGGAGATGAGGAACACGGACACGTCCTGCACGTAGTCCTGCTGGCGCGAGCGGTGCACGTCCAGGTAGTGCAGGCGCTGCTTCTGGTGGTTGTAGACCACGTTGTTGACGTTGAAGTCCCCGTGGATGAGCACGCTGAAGGGGGCCGCAAGCCCGGCCTCGGCCTGGGCGCAGAGGTCCAGCAGCTCGCGGGTGGAGGCCACGGTTTTGCGGCCCAGGGCCCCGCCCTTGCGCAGGAAGTCCGGGTGGATCTGCAGCACCTCGTCCAGCCGCGCCGTGAGCTGGCTCACGAAGGACGCGGACACCGGCGCAAGCGTGCGGGTATTCTCCCAGATGTCCTGCGCGGTCTGGGTGAGCACGAACATGGCGTTCTGGATGATGTCCTCGCTGGCGGTGAGCACCACCTCGTCCAGGTTGCAGCCGGGCAGAAACTCCACCAGCATGGAGGCCTTGTCGCCGTCCTCGTGAAAGCCGTAGACCCCCGCCACGAGGCCGGGATAGAGCCTTCCCCAGCGTTCCAGGGCCTCCTTCTCGGCGAGGATCTTTTTGCTGGTCCCTTCCTTGTAGATGCTGCCCATGGCGTCACCGGCGCCGCCCTCGTGGGCGTCGACCCGGCCGATGCGGCAGCCGCTGCGCGTGCCCCAGATGGCCTTGAAGTCCACGCCCTCCATGTCGCCCTTGAAGCCGGTCTTGGAGAGCGTCTGCTGCAGCGCCTCGAACTGCTCGATCTTGATGCGCTCGCCCAGGATGGCGAAGATCAGGGCCTCGCCGATGTCCAGCAGCGAATCGCCGATGCGTTCGAGGTAGCGGAAGATGAACAGCACGGTGATGAGATTCTGGACGTTCTTGCCCGTGCGCAGCTCGCCCATGATGCGGTCGAACCCGGCCTTGTACATGCGGTCCAGCGAGTACTCGGCGCGGCACACGGTCAGCGCGTCGGACAGGTTGCCGCCCTGGAACACCGGCAGGATGTGGCCCAGGCAGGCCTCGATCTCGACGAACATGTCCGCGTAGTTGTAGCCGTGCAGAAAGGCGTGGTCGGTCAGGTAGTTGGTCTGTTCCACGATGTTTTCGCAGAAGTCGGCGATGCGCTCCAGGTTGTTGGTGATGATCTGGATGGCGCGCACGCGGTTGGCCGTGGTCTTGTCCAGGGCCTGGGCCCCGTTGTGGGTGTGGAAGTGGCCGTAGCACTTGTTCTCGATGACCGTGTGCAGGTTGTCGATGTAGTCGTCGCGGCCCACGATGCGGTCGTAGGTCGAGTGCGAGGGCCGGTCCAGGAAGCCGACCGTGGCGCGCACCTGGCGCTCCACCTCGGCCACCAGGAAGGTGAAGTTCTCTTCCAATCCTTCAAAGGTGATCATGACGTCCTTTGGCCCTACGAGGCGATGAGGATGGACTTGTCGCCAGCGGAGATCTCCTTGCGCGAGTCCTTCCAGACGATCTTGATGTTGATCTTGTTCTCGCCGGCCTTGCGCTTGGCCTTGACGCTGAAGCCCAGGAGCGGTCCGGGCAGCAGCACGATCTCCTCGGCCTCGCTGCGCATGACGATGCGGCCCTTGGCGAAGCCTTCGGTAAGCGCCAGCAGGAAGTCCTGGATGCTCACCGGGTCCTGCACGGAATCAAATTCGAACTTGCCTTCTGCGGACATGGTTTTTCCTCCTTGATGTTCCAGGCCCCGGCCTAGGAGGCCAGGCGGGCCGTGTATTCGTTGATGACGCTGGCCCGGTCCATGCCCGCGGCCAGAAGCCGCTTGCGCACCGAGAGGTCGTCCCAGGCGTATTGCAGCCCCACCTCGCGCGCGGGCTTGGCCACCAGGCTCGCGTCGCGCAGCTTCTCGCTCAGGTGCGTGTCGTCGCCCATGAACACCAGCAGCCTGCGGGCGGAGGCCCCGGCCTTCCTGTTCTTGCGCGAGAGCACCTCGATGAGGAAATCCGTGTAGCGCTGGGACTGGGGGTTCCAGACCTCGTAGCCGTCCACGTCGTACTCGGCCAGCAGGATGGGCCAGAACTGCTCCGGGTGCGGAATGACCACCCCGGCGCCCATGGACCGCGCCTCCTCGATGATCTCCGACGCGCGGTAGAAATAGAGCAGGGGGAAGTCGTCCTTGACGCGCAGCTTCACGGCCTGGACAAAGGCCTGCACGCGGGCCACCAGCCGGTCGCCGTAGCGCGGGCGCATGGCGTCCAGGAAGTTGCGCATCAGCTTGTTCTTGATGGCCCCCGGCGGCAGGCCGTCCTGGTGCCGCTCCAGCAGCTTCTCCAGCTTGAGGGCGTGCAGCCGGGCGAAGCGGATGGTCTCCTCCGCGGCCCCGGTGAAGGAGGCCACGGCCTGCAGGCGCTCCTCGTCCTTGCCCGTGAGCACGGACAGAAACTCGAAGAGCTGCGAGGCGCGGTAGCGGAAGGTGTGCGTGAGCATGGAGCGCAGCACCCCGGCGCGCGGCAGGCGGCTGTTCTCGAAGTGCAGGAGCAGCTGGACCTTCTGGTTGAAGCCGCTGGAATAGCAGTCCACCTCCACGCCGGAATAGCCGCCATAGGTGGTGATCTCGTTGTGCTGGGTCGGGATGATCAGCTCCAGGCTCTTGTTCGGGTAGCTGGCGTTGATGCGCCGCTCGATGAGCTGCATGGGGATGTGCTCCGGATGCCAGTGCACGGCCAGCACGCTGGTCTGCCGGGGGGCCGTCAGGCCCGGCGTGAGGATCCGCTTCTCCTCCTCCGGGGTCAGGGTGGTGGTGGAGATGGCCAGAAAGATCCGCTCGTCCTCCTCGGTGGGCGCCTCGGGGACGGAGTCGATGTCCAGCTGCCGGGGGCAGGGCGCGGCCTGCTTGACGCTCTTCATGGATGGGCTCCCGCTTTGACGGCGCACCGGCTATTTGGCTGCGGCGTGGCAGGTCTTCTTGGCGGCGTCGAGCTCCGCGAGGATCAGCTCCATGGAGGCCCTGTCCTTCTGGTCGAAGGCCGTCTTGAGCTCGTTGCAGAGCCTCAGGTGCGGGCCGTAGTCATGCTCCCCGCGCGCAGGGTGGGAGCACATGGAGAGCGAGTCCTGGAGGAAGGCCTCCACGATCTCCGCCGGGGGCAAAAGGAAGTTGCCCAGGCTGTGCTGGAGGAACTTGAAGGAGGTCTTCATGCGCTTCTTGATGGTCTTGTAGGACTCGGCCCTGGGCTTGCCGGTGCTTTTCCCCTTCTCGCCGGAAAGGCCCTTGACCTTGAGCTTCACCTCCGCAAGGCCGCCCTGCCGCTTCAGGGAAAACTCCAGCTTGGTGCAGGATTCGATGTGGGTCGCAAAACCGTTGAGCGCGCCCGGCAGCACCGAATTCTTGAGCCCATCCGCCAGGATCTTGAGCAGCCGCGCGGCCTCGTCGCTCTCCAGGATGATCTCGATCTTCTTGTCGTCGCTTCCCATGATGTCCTCCTCCGAGTTTCAGGTAGCCTCTTGCTACCCCAGTGCGCGGGGCGGGTTGTGACCTGAATGTTACGAAGGCGTGAAACTCGGCGGTCGCGCCGCATTGGACGAAGGGCACGCTTCGCCACGAGCTTCTCACGCGGTTGAGACATTGGCGTCACATTGCGGGAGCATGGAAAGCGTTACGGTCAAAACCGCCGCGCGTGTTCGCCCGGCGCCGCACCAATCCCCCAGCCAGGAGTGACGCATGGAGAAGCTCAAGGTATTGTTCGTCTGCACCCGGAACAGCGCGCGCAGCCAGATGGCCGAAGCCTTCCTGCGCCAGTTCGCCGGGGACGGTTTCGAGGTGGAGAGCGCGGGTCTTGAACCGGCGGACGCGGTCAACCCCCTGGTGGTGGAGGCCATGGCCGAGGTCGGCATCGACCTGTCCGGCAACAGACCCCAGAGCGTCTTCGAGCTGTTCAAGGCCCGGCGGCTCTACGACTATGTCATCACCGTCTGCGACAGCAGCGCGGAAGAGCGCTGCCCCATCTTTCCCGGCGTGACCCAGCGTTGGCACTGGCCCTTCCCGGACCCGGCGCTGGCCACCGGCACGCACGAGGAACAGCTGGCCGAGGTCCGGCGCATCCGCGACCTCATCCGCGAGCGGGTCCAGCGGCCGTTCAACGACGCCTTCGTGACGCAGAACCCCTTCGCCAGATAGGGCCGGGGCGCGCCGCCCGAACCTGCCGCTCAGGCCGCCTTGGGCGGCAGGCAGTTCCGGGGCAGGCTGTCGGCCTCGCGGCTGGCCGGGACCGGCGCGGGCGAAGCGTGGTGCGCCTGGAACCTTGCGGCGTTGTCCGAGCCCATGAACCGCGCCAGCACGCGCCGGTCCGTGGCCCGCAGGTCCACGCTGATGAGCCCGTCCAGGCAGTTGCCGAAGTCCGGGTCCAGGTTGAAGGCCGCGATGCGCCCGCCGAGCTTCAGGTACTGCCGCAGCAGCACCGGGATGCCCCGGCCGGACTCGACCTCGGCCACCAGGTCGCCCAGGTCGCCGGGATCGCGGAAGGCCGAGTCCGGCACGCTGACGTCCAGCCGGGACAGCCGCCCGCCCTTGGGCGCGCGCGTGGGCCGGACCAGCCGGGAGAGCTCGGCGTCGAAGCTGTGGCGGCGCAGGAAGGCCATCATGATCTCCCGCGAAAGCGGGCTGTAGTCCCCGGAGATGCTGACGCAGCCGAAGAGGGTGTGGTAGCGCGGGTTTCTCACCACGTACTCGGCCAGGCCCTTCCAGAGCAGCAACAGCGGCTGGTAGGACTTCTGGTAGCGCGGCCGGATGAAGCTGCGGCCCAGCTCCAGGGCCGGGCTCAGGCGGTCCCAGAAGCCCCGGCTGATGCGGAACTGGCTGGCCGTGTACAGGCCCCCGGCCCCGTGGCTGGCCAGCACCTCGTCGGTGCCCGCGAAGCGGTACGCCCCGGCCACCTCGCGGTCCTTCTCGTGCCACAGCACCAGGTGCCGGTAGTGGGCGTCAAAGCGGTCCGTGTCCAGCGGCTCGCCCGTGCCCTCGCCCACGCGGCGGAAGGTGGCCTCGCGCAGGCGCGCGACCTCGTGCAGGATGGCCGGGATCTCGTCCGCCGTGGCCTCGAACACCAGGAAAGGCTCGCTGCGGGCCAGGATGCGCTCCCGGGGCAGGGCCTCCAGCTCGGCCTGGCGCGCCAGGTGCGGCTTTTGCGCGGCCAGAGCCTGGTGGACCGGAGGGCGGGCCGCAAGCACGCCAAGCGGCTGGCGGCCCCGGTCGCGCAGCAGGTGGCAGCGGAAGCGCAGGTAGACCGAGGCCTCCTCGTCGCTGGGGAGCGCCGCGAGCTTTTCCGGCGCCACGGCCGCGCCGATGGACAGCGCCAGCTCCTGGCCGCAGTGCCCCAGGTTCTCGTGCGGCAAAAGCAGGGTGCGCAGGCGCGGATGCACCAGCCCGGCGGCCTGGAACCAGTTGCTGTTGCGGCCCTGGAAGAACACCGGCAGCACCGGCGCCCCGGCCTTGCGGGCGATGGCCGTCACCCCGCGCTGCCAGGGCGGGTCGGCCACCATGCGCTTCTTCAGGGCCAGGCTGGAGACCTCGCCCGCCGGAAAGGCGATGAGCGCGCCGCCCTTTTTCAGCCAGCCCAGGGAGGCCCGCAGCCCGGCGATGTTGCGCGCGGCCGAGCCCTTGCCGCCAAAGGGGTCGAGCTCGATGAGCAGGGGCCGCATCTCCGGGATCTTGGCCAGGAGGTGGTTGGCCAGAATCTTCACGTCCGGCCGCACTTCCAGAAGAATGCGCGCCAAAACCAGGCCCTCCACCACGCCGAAGGGGTGGTTGGACACGATCATGAGCGGCCCCTGGCGCGGGATGTTCCGCAGGTCGCCGTCAGACACCTTGAAGCCCACGGCCAGCTCGGCCAGGGCGCGCACGAGGAAGTCCGGGGCGCCTTCCGGCGCTGCCGGGCGCGTGTTGGCCCGGGCGTACATGGTGTTCAGCGTGCCCAGGCGCAAAAGCTTCTTCAGGGGCTTGCGCAGGGCGGAGAGGAGTGCGTTCTGGAAGGGGTTGCCGGTGGCTGGCGGAAGCTGGAAGGGGCCTTCGTCGTGGAAGGTGGTGCTCGGCATATGCATCCCTTTGCTGCTGGTTCGCGGCGCCGCCTTGCAGCGCCGGGGAAACCGGCAACGCGGTGCGTCCGCGTCCCGTGTTCCCCAACAATAGCCGGGGGCGGGCCGGGCTTGGTGACCGCCAGGTGACGACGGGGTGAAACTCGCGTCTTCGGATCTTCGCGCCCAGGTGGCCAGCGCCCGGGCAGCATTCGGCGGGCCCGGTCCCGCCAAATGCCGTTTGAAACGTAGCTTTTCCCAACGCCCGAGGGCCCATACATGTCGGACATTTCATACACCTGTTCCCCTGCCCGGCCCGTCGGCAGCCAGCAGCAGGCCCAAATCCAAAGACAAAAAGCCTGTGAATTCATTATGTTATGTGTAATGTTTTCACAGAGGGCTTATCCTGCCCATTCCGGAACAATGCTTGCTCTTTCCTTCACAAGCTAGCCCGCTGGGCCGGCGGAACATCAAGTGCGGCCCAAACCGTTTGGAAAGGAGAGGCGTGATGAAAATGACCCCGAGCGAGGCGTTGGCTGAAACCCTGGTCGCTGAGGGCGTGCAGAATGTCTTCGGCATTGTTGGATCCGCGTTCATGGATTTGCTTGATCTGTTCCCCGCAGCAGGCATCCGTTTCATTCCCTGCGCCCACGAGCAGGCTGCCGCCCATGCAGCGGACGGCCTGGCGCGCGTCACCGGAAAGCCCCAGGCCTGCATCGCCCAGAACGGCCCTGGCGCGCTTAATTTCGTCTCCGCCATCACCGCCGCCTACTGGGCGCACTCCCCGGTGGTGGCCCTGACCCCGGAAACCGGCAGCAAGGGCATCGGCACCGGCGGGTTCCAGGAAATCGACCAGATGCCGTTCTTCCAGGCCAACACCAAGTTCCAGGTGCGCGTGAACCGGCCCGACCGCATGGCCGAGCTTGCGCGCCGCTGCTTCTACATCGCCAAGGCCGAGAACGGCCCGACCCAGCTGAACATCCCGCGCGACTATTTCTACGGCCATTGCGACGACGACATCTACACCACGCCCACCGTCATGCGCGGCCCCGGCGCGGCAAGCCAGGTTGCGGAGGCCGCCCGCCTGCTGGCCGGCGCCAAGTACCCGGTGATCCTGGCCGGCGGCGGCGTGTCCATGTCCGACGCCATCGCCGAGACCCGCCTGCTGGCCGAGCACCTCACCGCGCCCGTGTGCAACAGCTACCTGCACAACGACTCCTTCCCGGCCGACCACCCGCTCTGCTGCGGGCCCATCGGCTACTGCGGGTCCAAGGCCGCCATGCGCACCATCGCCAAGGCCGACGTGGTGCTGGCCCTGGGCTGCCGCCTCGGGCCCTTCGGCACCCTGCCCCAGTACGACATCGAGTACTGGCCCAAGGACGCCAAGGTCATCCAGGTCGACGTGGACCACCGCATGCTCGGCCTGTCCAAGCGCGTGAACGTGGGCGTCGTGGCCGACGCCAAGGAGTTCGCCGGGGCGCTGCTCACGGCCCTCAGGGGCCTGGAGCCCAAGCGCAAGCCCGCGCCCGCGCGCCAGAAGGACGTGGCCGCCGAAAAGGCCGTGTGGAACGAGGAGCTCAAGAAGTGGTCCTCCTCCACCTCCAAGCTCATGCATCCGCGCCGCTTCCTCAAGGAGCTCTCCGAGGCCATCCCGGCCGGGGCCATCGTGGCCACGGACATCGGCAACAACTGCTCCATGAGCAACAGCTACCTCAAGTTCAGCGGCGCGCGCCAGCACCTCTCGGCCCTGTCCTGGGGCAACTGCGGCTTCGCCTACGGCGCGGCCATGGGCGCCAAGATCGGCATGCCCGCAGCCCCGGTGTTCGCCCTGCAGGGCGACGGCGCCTACGGCATCAGCGGCCTGTCCGAGGTCATGACCGCCGTGCGCGAGAACATCCCGGTCATCGCCGTGGTCTTCCAGAACTATGAATGGGGCGCGGAGAAGAAGAACCAGGTGGACTACTACGCCGAGCGCTACGTGGGCGTGAACCTGCGCGAGAACCCGAGCTACGCCCAGCTGGCCAAGGACATGGGCGCGGACGGCTACCGCATCGAGGACTACAAGACCGTGAAGGACGTGGTCCGCGCGGCCGTGGCCTCGGGTCGGCCCACGGTCATCGAGGCGGTCATCGAGGGCGGCAAGAACGTGCTGGCCGAGCCCTTCCGCCGCGACGCCCTGGCCATGCCCACCCGTTACCTGGACAAGTACGCGCATCTGAATGCGCCCAAGAAGAAGTAGAGGCCATTCCCTCCCTCTGCCGGGGTCCGGCTCCCGCGTTCAAGGCGGGGGCCAACCCCGAAAGAGGCGCTCCGGCTGTTCTTTGTACCGAGAGACCCCAGGCCCGCCCCGGACCGCCTGCCCGTGGGGCAGCTGCCGATGCGGGGTCAAGTCCACACCTGGCGCGCAACAAAAGCCGCGGAGGATGCATCCATGCAGAGCAAAGCAGAGCATATCGATCCAAGCGCCCTTGTGAAGGACGATGTGGAGCATGTCTGGCACCACCTGCTCCAGCACAGCGCACTCGTCGCCAAGGAGCCCGTCATCATGGTCGAGGGCGAGGGCCTGCGCCTGCGTGACATCCACGGCCGCGAATACCTCGACGCCACCTCCGGCGGGGTCTGGTGCGTCAACGTGGGCTACGGCCGCAAGCGCATCGCCGAGGCCGTCTGCGCCCAGATGATCAAGATGCCCTACTACGCCGCCAGCGCGGGCAATGTTCCCTACATCGAGTTCGCGTCCAAGCTGACCTCGCTCATGCCGGGCATCAACCGCGTGTACCTGTCCAACTCCGGGTCCGAGGCCAACGAGAAGGCCTACAAGATGGTCCGGGCCATCGGCCACATGAAGCATGGCGGCCACAAGAAGACCGTGCTCTACCGCCACCGCGACTACCACGGCACCACCATCGGCGCGCTTTCCTCCACGGGCCAGCAGGAGCGCCGCGACTGGTTCGGCCCCTTTGCCCCGGGCTTCGCCGAATTCCCGCACGCCTGCTGCTACCGCTGCGCCTTCGGCAAGACCTATCCCGGCTGCGACATCGACTGCGCCAAGGCCCTGGAGACCGTCATCCAGCAGGAAGGCCCGGAAGAGGTCGGCGCGGTCATCGTGGAGCCCATCACCGCGGGCGGCGGGGTCATCCCCCCGGTGGCCGAGTATTATGACGTGCTCCAGGAGATCTGCCGCCGCCACGGCGTGCTCTTGATCATGGACGAGGTGGTCTGCGGCATGGGCCGCACGGGCAAGTGGTTCGGCTACCAGCACTACGACGCCAAGCCGGACATCGTGACCATGGCCAAGGGCGTGGCCAGCGCCTACATGCCCATCTCCGTCACGGCCACCACGGAGAACGTCTTCGCCCAGTTCCTGCACGACCCCGGCGACCCCATGTCCTACTTCCGCGACATCAGCACCTTTGGCGGCTGCGCGGCCGCCTGCACGGCGGCCATCGAGAACACCGCCATCATCGAGGAGGAGAACCTGCTGGAGAACTGCCGGGTCATGGGTGAGCGCCTGCTGGACGGTCTCAAGGGCATGCTCGGCCTGCCCCATGTGGGCGACGTGCGCGGCAAGGGGCTGTTCTGCGGCATCGAACTGGTCGAGGACAAGAAGACCCGCCAGCCCGTAAACGAAACCTACGTCATGCGCGTCGTGGGCGAGATCGCCGCCCAGGGCGTGCTGGCGGGCCGCACCAACCGCAGCCTGCCCGGCCACAACAACATCATCAACCTGGCCCCGGCCCTGTGCGTCAGCAAGGATGAGATCGACACCATCCTGAAGGCCGTGGAAAACGCCCTCGCCAAGGCGGCGAAGTAACCGCAAGAACAGCGGGGCAAAAACCAGGACAACGGGACAAGGGTTACGCAACACGAGAGCGAGGAGTTGCCAATGGCGCGCGAGGGCGAGACATACAGGTCCAAGATCGAAGTCCGCAACCTGACCAAACGGTTCGGCGACCTCCTGGTGCTGGACGACATCAACTTCGACGTGGCCGAGGGCGAGTTCGTGGCCATTGTCGGGCCCACCGGTTGCGGCAAAACCACCTTCCTGAACGCCCTGTCCCGGCTCATCCCCATCACCGAGGGGCACATCCGCATCGACGGGCAGGACGCCGACCCCAAGCGCCACAACATCTCCTTCGTGTTCCAGGAGCCCACCTGCCTGCCCTGGCGCACCGTGCGCGACAACGTGGCCTACGGCATGGAGGTCAAGGGCCTGCCCAGGGCCGAGATCAACGCCCGGCTGGAGAAGATCCTGGAGCTGGTGGGCCTCACGCAATGCCAGAACCTCTTCCCCAACCAGATCTCCGCCAGCATGCTCCAGCGCATCGCCGTGTCGCGCGCCTTTGCCGTGAACCCGGACCTGCTGCTCATGGACGAGCCTTACGGCCAGCTCGACGTGAAGCTGCGCTTCTACCTTGAGGACGAGCTGGTGAACCTTTGGCAAAAGCTCTCCAGCACGGTGCTCTTCATCACCCACAACATCGAAGAGGCCGTGTACGTTGCGGACCGCATCCTCGTGCTCTCCAACAAGCCAACCAAGATCAAGGCCGAGGTCCTGGTGGACCTGCCTCGGCCGAGAAGCTTCCTCGACCCGGAATTCGTCCGCATCCGCAGACAAGTCACCGAACTCATCCGCTGGTGGTAAGGGCCAGCGGCTGTGGTTGAAGAAAACGTCAAGGAGTAACGGAGGCAGCGCGGCAGGCAGCCCGCGCGGGTAATGCGTACACACCTAACGACGGAGGAAGATTTTATGGTAAAGCTGAAGCATCGCATCGCTCTATGCACGGCTCTCGTGCTGGTCCTGGTTTGGGCGGGTCAGGCCTTCACGGCCGAGACCAAGGTGCTCGACACCACCTGGATGGCCGAGCATGAAACATTCATCCCCTGGTACGCAAAGCAGAAGGGTTGGGACAAGGCCGAAGGCTTTGAGTTCAAGCTGCTCATGTTCGACTCCGGCATGGCCCAGATGGAAGCCCTGCCAGCCAAGCAGTGGGTGCTCGGCGGCACCGGCGGCGTGCCCATGCTCTTCGGCGCCCTGCGCCACAACGCCTATCTCCTCGCCATCGGCAACGACGAGTCCGTGACCAACGCCGTCCTCGTCCGGCCGAACAGCCCCGTCCTCAAGACCAAGGGCTTCAACAAGAAGTTCCCCGAGGTCTACGGCAGCCCCGAGTCCATGAAGGGCAAGACCATCCTGGTCACCACCATCTCCTCGGCCCACTACGCCATGAGCCTGTGGCTCAAGACCATGGGGCTGACGGACAAGGACGTCATCGTCAAGAACATGGACCAGGCCCAGTGCGTGGCCGCCTTTGAGAAGGGCATCGGCGACGCGGTGGTCCTGTGGGCCCCGCACATGTACAACGGCATGAAGAAGGGCTGGAAGGTCGTGTCCGACGTCAGGAAGGCCGGCGGCTTCCTGCCCATCGTGCTCGTTGGCGACAAGGACTACTGCGACAAGAATCCCCAGGAAGTGGCCAAGTTCCTCAAGGTCTATTTCAAGGGCATCGACCTGATCCGCAAGGACGGCGTGAAGCTGGCCCCGGACTACAAGAAGTTCCTGTCCTGGTCCGGCCTGCGCATGAGCGAGGCGGACGCCAAGATGGATCTGGAGCTGCACCCGGTGTTCACCCTGCAGGAGCAGCTCAAGATGTTCGACGCCTCCAAGGGCCCGAGTCAGGTCCAGAACTGGCAGAAGGACATCGTGGTCTTCTTCACCGAGCTCGGCAAGCTGAAGCCCGCCGAGGGTGAAAAGCTGAAGAACGGCTTCTACATCACCGACAAGTTCCTCAAGCTGGTCAAGTAGCATCGGCCGTGTCAGGGGCCGGTCCTGGCGGCACAGCCGGACCGGCCCCGTTCACACAGCCGCCGCAGACTATCAAAAGGTCCAAGGAGTCAGGCATGGCAGCATATCGTGAGATAAAGACCAGAACCCCGCTGGTGCTTAAAATCCTGCCGGTGGTGAGCGTGGCCACCTTCTTCTTCCTGTGGGAGTTCGTGGTGCGCTCCGGGATGGTGCCTGGCACCATGCTGGCTCCGCCCAGCCAAGTCCTTGCCCTGCTGGTGGTGAAGCTGCAGGAGGTGGACCCGGACGGAGCGCTTTTGCAGGAGCACGCCTGGGTCAGCATCCAGGAGGCCTTCACCGGATATTTCCTGTCGCTGGCGGTGGGCATCCCCCTCGGGCTGGCCATGGGCTGGTTCATCGTGGTCGAGGGCCTGGCCCGGCCGCTGTTTGAAATCGTGCGCCCCATTCCCCCCATCGCCTGGATTCCCTTGACCATCTTCTGGTTCGGCATCGGCCTGCCGGGCAAGATCTTCATCATCTTTCTGGGCGGGCTGGTGCCCTGCGTCATCAACGCCTACGTGGGCGTCAAGATGACCAACCCGACGCTCATCCAGATGGCGCGGACGTACGGCGCAAGCGACTGGCAGATCTTCAGGCAGCTGTGCATCCCCTCGGCCCTGCCCATGGTCTTCGGCGCGCTGCAGATCGCGCTGGCCTGCTGCTGGACCAACCTCGTGGGCGCGGAACTGCTCGCGGCCGATGCCGGCCTGGGCTTCATGATCACCATGGGCCGCCGGCTGGCCATGCCCGAAATGGTCGTGCTCGGCATGGTCATGGTGGGCCTCACCGGCGCGATCATCGGCGTGGGCATAGACCGCCTGGAGAGGAAGCTTTTGGCCGGGATCAGGAGGTAAGCGATCCATGAGTTCGAACATCGCCAACGAGACGACCTGCGCCTTCAAGGATCGACGCCCCTGGACCCTCCGCCGGATCCTGTCGAACCGCTACCTGCTCTACACCGTGTCGCTGCTCATCTTCTTCTTCGGCTGGGACTACCTGGCCAAGATGCAAGGCCAGGAGGCCACAGCCTCCATCGCCCGGCCCAAGGAAGTCCTACTTGCCCTCGTGGACCTCTGGGAAAACGAACTGGCGGAGTACACGCTGCTTGGCCACGCCTGGATGAGCACGCAGCGCGTGCTCGTGGGCTTCGTCCTGGCCTCGGTCATCGCCGTGCCGCTCGGGCTGTTCATGGCCCTCAACAAGTACGTCAACGCCGTGGTGAAGCCGCTGTTCGACCTGCTCAAGCCCATGCCGCCCATCTCCTGGGTCTCCATCGCCATCCTCTGGTTCGGCATCGGGGAAACCAGCAAGGTGTTCATCATCATCATCGGCACCTTTGTGCCGTGCCTGCTGAACGCCTACAACGGCGTGCGCCTGGTGGAGCCCGAACTCTACGACGTCATCCGCATCCTTGGCGGCAACCGGCGCGACGAGATCCTGCACGTCTGCCTGCCCGCCTCGTTCCCGGCCATCTTCGCCGGGCTGCAGATCTCGCTCAACTCGGCCTGGACCTGCGTGCTGGCGGCAGAACTGGTGAGCTCCCGCTCGGGCCTCGGCTACATCATCATCCAGGGCATGAACCTGTCTGATTCGGCCATGGTCATGGGCGGCATGGCGGTCATCGCGGTGATGGCCTGCGGCACCTCGCTTTTGGTCACCGGGCTTGAGCGGCTTCTCTGCCCCTGGAAGCGCAAGATCGCCGGGCTCTAGGCGCACCGCGCGCGTGGCATGGCCCCGTCGGCCTTCAGCGTAATCCACGACCCAAGAAGACAAACGAAGGAACATAGCTGTGGCAACCCCTCTGAGTCCCTCCGAAGTCAAGATCGCCTGTACGAATGTGAGCAAGACGTTCATCCAGAAGGGAACGCAGGAAGTGCCCGTGCTGGATGACGTGAGCGTCGGCGTCCGCGAAAACGAGTTCCTGGTGATCCTGGGCCCGGGCCAGTGCGGCAAGAGCACGCTTTTGCGCATCATCGCCGGACTTGAGACGCCCTCCACCGGCAGCGTCTTCCTGGACAACCGCGAGGTCACCGGTCCGGGCGCGGACCGCGGGCTTGTGTTCCAGGGCTACATGCTCTTCCCCTGGAAGACGGTGCTGGGCAACGTGGAGATGGGCCCGCGCCTGCGCGGCATAGGCTCCAAGGAGCGCAAGGCCGTGGCCCAGCACTACCTCGACCTGGTGGGGCTCACGGGCTTTGAGAACCATTACCCGCACCAGCTCTCCGGCGGCATGAAGCAGCGCGTGGGCATCGCCCGCGTCTACGCCAACAGCCCGGAGGTCCTGCTCCTGGACGAGCCCTTCGGCCAGTTGGACGCCCAGACCCGCATCTTCATGGAGCAGGAGACCGCGCGCATCTGGCAGGCGGAAAAGCGCACCGTGCTCTTCGTCACCAACAACATCGACGAAGCCCTGTTCCTGGGCGACCGCATCGTGGTCATGGAGGGCAAGCTGCCCGGCCACGTGCGCACGGTGTACGACGTGACCCTGCCCAGGCCGCGCGACTTCACGGACATGGACTTCCTGCGCCTGCGCCAGGAGATCATCGACGCCTCGCAGCTCACCCTGTAGCGCTGCCGACCGCAAGGCACGAACGGAGGGGCCATGAGTCCTCTGGTGCTTGCCCTGGTGCTGGCCTCGGCCCTGCTGCACGTGCTCTGGAACACGCTGGTGAAGCAGTGCGGGAACAAGCTCTCCTTTGCCTGGCTCACCACCGTTGCGGGCAACGCCGTGCTCCTGCCCGCGCTGCTGGCCTGGGGAGTGTGGACCACATGGACCGGCTCGACCGGCGGCCCCCTGCAGGGCTTGAGCCCCGAGGTCCTGTTCTGGGCAGCGGCGTCCGGCCTGCTGGAAACGCTCTATGTGGTCTGCCTGTTCAAGGCCTACGAGGCCGCAGACCTGACCGTGGTCTACCCCGTGAGCCGCGGGGCCGCGCCCGTGGTCGCCCTGGCCCTGGCGGGCCTCCTGGTGGGGGATGTCATCTCCGCGCAGCAGGCCCTGGCCGTGGCCGTGGTGGTTTGCGGCACGCTGCTCGTGGGACTTTCGGGCAGGCCCCGGCTGCCAAAGCACATGGTCTGCGCCGCAACGCGGCGGCTCACGGCAAGGGGGCTCGTCCTGTCGGTGGCAACGGGCGTGGCCATCGCGGGCTACCACTTGACGGACAGGCGGGCCATGGGCCTCTCGCCAGCGCCCGACCCGCTCTGCTACCTCCTGCTCATGCACGTGTTCATGAGCCTGTTCGTGACGCTCTGGGCCTGGCGGCGCAGCCGCAGCCTCGCCGCGCTCTGCTCGGAATGGGCGAGGAGCCCGCGCGACGTGATTCTGGTGGCCGTGTTCACCCCCCTGTCGTACTTCCTCATCGTGCTGGCCCTGCGCGAGGGCAACGTGGTGCTCATCACGGCCGCGCGCAATGTCGGCATCCTGTTCAGCACCCTGGCCGGGGCGTACATCCTGCGCGAACGGGTCACCGGGGCGCGCGGCTGGGGCTCCGCCCTCATCATGGCCGGACTGGCGGGCATGGCGTTTCTGCGCGGCTGACGCCCCCCCTCTCCCCTGCGCCCGGCTCTGCGCCCTAAAGCGCCTTTTGGCCCTGCTCTCGGGAAGGCCACACAGGCCGCCATCCAGCCCAGACATGTCTGCCTCTCCATACATTTTTGTACGCGAACGTCCCTGGAGGCAAGGCCCATGGCGGCCTGAAGCTGTTGCCTTGAAGCGACGGCGGCCCGGAGATTCCACAGGAAGTTCTCCTCCCGGCCGGAACACAGCGCTTGCCAAGTGTCGGATTTCCTGACATGTAAAGGCCTAGGGGTCACGCTGGTTTCGCAACAAGCCAAAGGTCCTGTAATGAGTGTCTTCAGCCCCGGCCTTGAAAACACCGCCGAATGCATCCTGGACGCCCTGAGCGTGGGGGTCATCTTCTGCGACCGCGGGGGCATCGTCCGCTTCGTGAACAGCTCCTGCGCCAGCAATCTGGGCATCCAGCCCGCCCAGGCCCTTGGCAGGCACATCACGGGGCTTTTTCCCGACTCCCGCGCGGCCGCCGTCATGGAGAACGGCGTGGCCGAGATGGGGGAGCAGCGCGGCCCGGGACAGGGCAGGAAGTGCCGCACGCTCCTGGTGGAAAGCATCCCCGTACGCAACAGCGAGGGCGAGGTCACAGGCTTGCTCGCGCAATGCAGCTTCGGCGGTCCTGGGGAGTTCGTGCCCCTGTCCGCAAGGGTCGAGCGGCTGGACCAGAAGGCCGGCAAGAAGCGCCTGGGCCTGGGCATGGCCACGCGCTACAGCCTCGACAGCATCCTCGGCCAGAGCGTGGCCGTGCTCACGGCCAAGCAGCAGATGCTGCGCTACGCCCAGACCGATGCCCCGGTGCTCATCCTGGGCGCCACAGGCACCGGCAAGGAGCTCTTCGCCAACGCGGTGCACCAGTCCAGCGCACGCTCCTCCGGCCCCTTTGTGGGCATCAACTGCGCGGCCATCCCCCACGAGCTCTTCGAATCCGAGATTTTCGGCTATTTGCCAGGGTCCTTCACCGGAGCCCAGCGCGAGGGCCGCATGGGCAAGATCGAGCTGGCCCACCACGGCACCCTGTTCCTGGACGAGGTCGGCGACCTGCCGCTCACGGCCCAGGTCAAGCTGCTGCGCGTGCTGGAGGACCGCATCGTCTACCGCCTCGGGGCCAACAAGCCCACCCACGTGGACTTTCGGCTGGTGGCGGCCACCAACCGCGACCTGTTCGCCATGATGCGCGAGGGGCAGTTCCGCGAGGAGTTCTACTACCGCATGTCCGGCCTCACCATCCAGATCCCGCCCCTGCACGAACGCACCGAGGACATCCCCATGCTCGTGGCGCACCAGCTGTCCAGCCTGAAGACCCAGGTCTCCAGCTGTTCCGAGGCGGCCATGGACGCCCTCATGCGCTACAGCTGGCCGGGCAACGTGCGCGAACTGATCGGCGTGGTGGCCCGGGCCGCCAGCCTGTGCCTGGGCATGACCATCGAGCTGGGCGACCTGCCGCCGGAGATCGCGGCCAGCACGGCCAGCAGCCCCCCCCCGCCCAAGACGCTGCTGGCCGACCTGCAGTCCAAGACCGAATCCCAGCTCATCCTTTCCACCCTGCGAGCACGGCTGGAACATGGCGCGCGCACGGCCAAGGCCCTGGGCATCTCCCGGGCCACGCTGTATGACAAGACGCGCAAGCACGGCCTGACGCGCGAGCCCGCGCCCAAGGCCTAGCGGGCATTCTCCCCCGCTTCCCGCCTCCCGCAGGTTCGCCCGGCCAGCGGCGCAAACCGCCAAGAGCCCCCCGCATTCCCCGGCGCCAACAAAAGAAAGAGCCAGCGGGTCACCCCACTGGCTCTTTTGAATCATGTTGTCAGGCAATCACATTATGTCCGCGCGCGTTCGGCCAAACAGGCGGGCACGGCGGCGCGCACATCAGGGCCGCTAGCTGGCGACGCAGCTCTTGACCTTCTTGTCCGTGGGCGCCAGCTCCGCGGCATCCCCCTTGGGATGCATGAAGCGGATGGAAGCGATCTTGTTCTGCGTGAAGAACTCGATGCCGTCCTTGCCCTGCACCTTGTTCGTGCCCACAAGGGAGTCCTTGATGCCGCCGAAGGGCATGTAGGGATGCGGCGCGGGAACGCCGATGTTCACGCCGACCATGCCGACGTTGGCCTCGGAGATGAACTTTTCCGTGTAGTACAGGTTCTGCGTGAAGATGCACGCGCCATTGCCGAAGCTCTGGCGACGGATCAGGTCCAGGGCGTGCTCCATGTTGTCGATGCGCACCACCGAGACCACGGGCCCGAAGATCTCTTCCTGGGCCAGCACGTTGCACGGGGTGACCTCGGTGAAGATGGTGGGGCCGACAAAGTAGCCTTGCTTGTTCTTGGCGGGCACGGCCGGGTTGCGGCCGTCGAGCACCAGCTTGGCCGGGGTGGCC
>Ga0209800_10002050_pt1 | contig 18762 bp, 20 predicted proteins | sample Higcelweek8metaG_FD_187174 | JGI IMG/M metagenome (GOLD analysis project Ga0209800, IMG submission 187174) | Freshwater pond sediment microbial communities from the University of Edinburgh, under environmental carbon perturbations - High... | ecosystem: Environmental > Aquatic > Freshwater >...
AAAGAAACCGGTTGAAATTATAAAAAACATCGTGTCAACTGCAACGGTACGAGACACAATTGTAAAGGTGCAGAAAGATACAATTATAATTCCAGTTGAAAAAGTAAAGTATTTCACAAAAACAGATACTGTCGTTTTGAAAAAAACTCTTGATACATTGAGCTGCGTTTCGTTTCCTTTGCTTATGAGTGACAGCTCTAAAATCTCAGTCACAGAGTGCAGCAAAAAGAGCATTCCGCAGGATTTAACATTTGAAGCACAGTACATTGATAAGAGGGAGCGGATAAAAATAGTTGAGATTGAAAAAATACAAGTTGACACTGTGAGACAAAAAGCAAAAAAAATGGGATTTGCGCTTGGTCCAAGCGCTGGTGTGGGTATCGATATAAACAATCTTAGTAAACCGGTGTATTTTATCGGCTTAACTTTAACGTACGGATTGAGGTTTTAACATGGCTGACAAAACAGGATTTTTGGAGGAAAGCCCGGGTGTAAAAAGTTCTACCCGATTGGTGTTTGTTGTGGGGTCAATAATTACTCTTTTGATTGCCGGGTACATGTGTTATATGCGATCTGGTAACCCTATTGAAATAGGAACATTTCTAACAATGAGCATTGCCGCTTTCGGCGGCGCAAAATATTTCGGTACAAAATCTAATTGACTGGGGTTTAAATAATGTTTGGAAAAGCGGTAAGAATAGTTCTCAAATGGGAAGCTGGGTATGTTAATGATCCGGCAGACCCGGGCGGAGAAACTAAGTTTGGAATATCAAAACGGTCGTATCCGGATCTCGACATCAAGCATTTGACGGAACAACAGGCAATTGACATTTATAAGCATGATTTCTGGGATGCGTGTAAATGCGGTCAGCTCCCCTATCCTGTCGCTGTTGTCGTGTTTGACACAGCGGTGAATATGGGATCTCATACAGCAATAAAAATGTTACAGAAATCCATCAATGTAAGTGTTGATGGTATCATAGGTTCAGAAACCATCTCAAAGACAAACACAATGGAACCGGCCGCACTACTACCTGTATTCTGCAGCCTGAGAACCGCAAAGTATATAACACTGACTGGATGGGAGCGATTTGGATCTGGCTGGACTCGGAGGGTTTTTGATGTTGTAATAAACGCATTCAGATAATCAACCAGGTAAGCGGGGTGTTAGAGCACCCCGGCAACCCGCGGGCATGCGGATATTCTTTCGAACTACCTGAGTATAAAAAAAGGAGTCACCCAAAAACTCACCCAACGGCGATAATCATTCATATAAGTTATTGATTTATATAGTTGTTTACAAATACAACATTGAATGGGGTTCAAGTGGCCGCTGGTTCGAATCCAGTCGCCCCGACCATAAAATGTAAAAGGCCCAATAGTTTCATGACTCATGAATCTATTGGGCCTTTTTATTTTTATATAAAGTTTCTTATAATCTTTAAATTGAAGGATTTGACCATGATGTATCTGTCAAATTTTTAGATACATCATGAAAAATACTCTTTAAAATAAACCTTTAAGCTTCTTTTTCGCCTCATTCTTGAGCTGCTCTTCTTTCTGCTTAGCCTGTGCTTCAAGAGCCGCTTTCTCCTGTTCAAGTTTCAGTTTTTCCTGTTCAAGATTTTGCTTAGCCTCGGCCTCAAGCTTTGCTTTCTGTTCATCAATATTCTCTTTTAATTCCTCTTTTTTTTCTGTAATAGCCTGCTTGACCTGCTCTGTTACCTTCTGCTTTGCTGTAGCAGCACCTGCAGAGGAACTTTTAGATGTACCCTCTCCAAATCCGGCAAATGACGCCTCTGGTTTTGTCAACGTACCGCCAAGATTAATCTTTATTGTTACACGCCCTTCATTATCAGATGGTATTCCCACGTTGTCAACAAGCGATGAGGCGACACCTGCAAATTTTGTTCCTTTGAGAAGGTTCTTTGCCATGTCTTTACCGCTGCTCTGCACGGAAAGAAGTTTTGATGATACATCCTTTGTCAACTTATCATTAAGAAGAACCTTTAAAGAACCTTCAAATCCTGTTGATCCGAGTATGTCCCAATCACCTAATGATGATGAAATCTTAAAATCATTAAATTGAACCATTTCATTCTCGATATGCATAATTGCTTTCATATCACGAAAATCAAGATCACCGATCTTTACAAATTTCTCAATTCTGGATGCAATATTATTTAAAACTGCTGAATTGGTAATTTTTCCATCACTTATTCTGGCAGTAATATCACCTGCAACGGTTTTAGTAATCGCCTGCTGTGTACCGCCGTTTCCTGTAATTACACTCTGCATTGACACTTTACCAATAAGACTGTTTTGTATATTACCAAGTTCACGTGTCAAGGCATTGGTCGGTTTGATTAATCCGCCAAAATGTCCCATCAGATCACTGATCTGTACATTGTCAATATTTAGTTTATTAGTAAATTTAATATCTGATGTGTTACGCAGATCTGCATGAATATTTTCTTTTATTGTTCCGCGTGCAAAACCTGTATTTATATCAATATCGGCAATATCTTTTATGACATTAACTTTCATTACCAGATTATCCATCTCTATTTTCTGATATACTATTTTTTTACTGCTTACAGTTCCCTTCATATCAATACCTGGTAATGGAGCAATAAGTGGAACTTCTGCAGATTGCTGAGTCGATTCTTTTTTTGCTGAAGATGATTCTTTTGAAGGTGCGCTCTCTGTTGATGGCGGCATGAATTCATCAATGTCAAGCAGCGGTGAATTAAGAGTAAAATATATATTTGGTCGTGGCAGAGTCTTTGAAGAATCTGCGAATACTATTGACAAATAGTTGGTGACAGCAGAATTTAAAGTAAGTGATGAATGTCCGATTTTTACAGACAGATTCTCACCTATTGCTTTTGATGACAATGTTAGTTTACCAGTAATAACAGCTGGTTTGACAAGTGGCGGCCACAGTACAGAAAGATCACCAAGATCAAGCTTTCCATTTACATCAAGTTTTGAGGGATCAGATGCGTCAACAGCCCCCTTGGCATTAATATCAAATGCAAGATTACCGGATAATGCCGCACCTTTCGGCAGTTCTATCAGATCCTTGAAATCGCCAAGATTCAACTTGGCAAGTATTGCAAGGTCAATAAATGGGTTCTTGAAATTAACAAATGACGCACGAAGCGCGATCGGATTTTCTCCAAGATTCATTTTCAATGAGTTAATCGACACACTTGAATCTGTAAAGTCACAATCTGCATTTAAACTATTAATCGCCTTAGGCAGCGCGGTATACTTGATTGTTACATCTTTAAGTCTGCAATTTCCATTGATTGGAAACGGTGCACCGCTTGTCAATGTTCCTTTTATTATGAGTCCAAGTTCGGCAATTCCTGATGCATACAGTTTTGCAATATCCGGAACAAGCTCAACAGGTATTTCTTTGAGGATATCTGCAATCTGAATAGGATCTGAATTTAATTTCAAATCAAGTTCCGGATCCCCATTGAGATTTGCAACAGTACCGGTCAAATTAAGAAAAACTTTCTGAAACGACAGACGCAGCTTATTGACATTAGCGTTTCCATTGACAAGATCAGCATTTACATCATGACTGAGTGTTACAGAAAGATTTGATAACGGCTTTGTTATCTCTTTAGTTTTTAAAGAAATTGAACTCAGTACAAGATCACCGGATGTTTTAATATCCTTTAACTGCTTATCAATTGAAAACCCGATGCTCTCATTAATTGAGCCAATAATAATTTCCTGCTTAGCCAATCTGCTGCGATATATGATACTGCCATTTTCGATTTTAAATAATTTAAGAGTGACAGGCACTGGAAGAGCCAACACTCCTCTTGATTTCTTTTCCTCTTTAACAGTAACCGTATCCTTGGCCATTAAAGCCATATCGTCATAATTGAATGCTCCTGATGAATCAATTTCAAGGAGAATCTCTGGTTTACTTATAACTACTTTTGTGATTTCAGGTACCCGTTTAATTATTGACATAACACTTATTTCAATCTTGAATCGTTCAATTTTCACAAAAGGGTCGGAAGAAAATGACTTGCGTGACGTATTGGCAATTTCCACACCGTCAAGAGACACGCCAAGCATCGGAAATATTGTTATTCCCGCCTTGTCTACACTTAATTTTCTATCCAGAATTTTCTCAACCTGAGGAATTACCATTGCCTTGATTTTTTCAGATGGAAACATGATATACAAAGCAGCTGCAGCACCGGCAATTAAAACAAAAAAGGCGATTACTGCAAAAAACACAATTTTCCTGAACGACACTTTCATATTAAAGCTCCTGTGAAATTTATCTCAAATATTATATTGCCTTACCATAACAGCATTTTTAAATATTACACTCTGTCAGATAGTCAATCTTTCAGTTTAAATCCAAAATAAATATATGTTTGCGGTATCAGCATTTCAGAGTAAGCCTCAAATTTTGAGTAACTCGTTGTCCTATATTTTCTTTATCTTATAGAAAATAGATCGATCCAATCGGCAGAGCAAAAAAAACATAAAAATAGTTACATCAGGAAAATAATTTTAATTATTATTAAAACAGTTCAGCAGTCACGGGCTCCAACTGTTCAAAACATCCAATTGTCAACCTACAGCAATCTGATTGAATAATGTCAGTTTTTAAATGCTGATCAAATCATCAACTTAATAAGTCTGATTTATTTTATCAAATCAAAGAATTCCATGCTGTAAAAGATTAACACAAACCCACATAAGAATAAAGCTGATAATAATTGTTGCATTATTTATTGTACCTACAAGCTTTTTATCATAACCGCATTCAACAGCAAATGGTACAACAGACAGACTTATCGGTAAACTGAAACCAATCAGTAAAGTTATTTTAAACATTGGTTCTAATGGTATCATATAATACAATATCAGACCGGTCGTAATACCTATACTATATCTGATTACAAGTATCTGAATAATACGTTTCCAGCTCTTCCATTCAAATGAAAAACTCAGGAAAAAACCAAGCAGAAGCAGCGACAATGGCATATTGGCTTTTGCAATAACTTTAACAGATGATAAAAAAAACGACGGATAAGACAAATGAGTTAGTATCAAAAGCAAAGTTATAACATAAGCAAGCAGCGGCACTGATGAAAACACCTTTATAATTAATTCCCTATAATTTATTTTTCCTTTTTCATCAGCATGCACACGGGCTATTATGTAGGCTACAACAAAAAGCATCAGAGAGTTACCCAGATCAAATGTTGCAAAATATTTTAAACCGTTTTTCCCCCACATTGCTTCAACCAGCGGATAGGCAAAAAGACCGATATTAAAGGATGCAAACTGCATTGTAAGCATGCCTTTTTCCTGACGGGGAATATTTCTGAATACTATGAATGCAATACCTGTCAATAATGTACCGTAAAGAATACTTGACAAAGGTAGTATAAAAAGTCTTTTATCAATATGCATGTCGCCAAATGTTGCAATTACTGTTGACGGAAGCGTAAAATTAAATACTATTCTCGAAAGTGCATCACCATCAGCATCTTTTACAATTCGAAGTCTTTTGGCAGCATAACCCAGTGCAATAATAAAAAGTGATATAAGAAATGTTGAATTGACATTTTGCATAATATCGCAGATTCAGAAGAATTAAAAACCGCAATTGAATCGTGGTGCTCTGCGCAAACCATTATTACATCTTGCATTACAAAAAAAAGCGCATACATACTGCACCGGGTATTCTTACGCTTTTTGTAACGCAATCTGTAAGCGGCGCTGTTGACAGAGATAAGATACAATAGTACAATCAACAGAATAAATTACCTATAGTAAATATGCACTATTGCAGATTATTGTAATAAAATATTTTTTCTAACAAGCAGGAAATATTTATAATTACTTATCTTTTTTCCTGAACATTCCTGTAGCCATAGCCCAGATAAATACTGCAATTCCAAAGACAAGAAGAATACCAATTCCGATTACAACTTTACGCATTGAACGCCCCATTGAACCCAGCGATTTTCCAATGAACTCCCCGAATGAGTTGATACGATCCAGCCCGTCTTCAACAAATTCCTCAACATCATGCAATTTTTTCATAGCATCACCCTCCTATGCTATTATATAAAAAAGGCACAATTCAGTAAAGAACTGTGCCATATATTTATCAGATCAAATTTGGGGTGGCTGAGGGGATTTGAACCCCCGACAACTGGAACCACAATCCAGTACTCTAACCAACTGAGCTACAGCCACCATATTAACGATGAGTAAAATAGCATTTTCTCATACTGATTGCAACTATTTTTTATTTAACAAGTACAAAAGTTCCCCATGTTCCAGGAATTGGCTGCTTGGCTTTTTCAGGATATGATGCAGCAGCTTTATCTTTGATAAAAGCAGCAAATCCTGCCTGACGGCCATCAAAAGGAACAATACCGGTATCATACCATGGCATACGAATAACAATTTTTTCACCAACTATTTCTTTTGTTATTTCATTATTCCATGCAATTTCATTATACTTGAGTGATGTTTTTTCAATTGCCCTGTCGTAATGTTTGCCCCAGACCGCATCCTGTTTTAAACAGACAAATCTGTCAGGATAAGCAGCAAATGCATTTTTACCATTCTTTCCATCAATACCAAAAACCAGACCCGCTGTATCAGCTGTTTTCTTTACAACAATGTAAAGAGCATCCTGATTCCACGCAAGTGCGAACGTACGTGCTCCACACTTTACAAACTGATCATCCTTGACAATATCAGCAACAGCTTTCAGTGCAGCTGCACTATCAACCTTCTTAGCCTGCAATGGTGCAACTTTAGGCATTTTATCAAGAGCAAGGATACCAATCGGGCTTATTTCACCTTTTTGAGAATCTGCAGCCCATTCAAGTTTCAGATAATCTGTACCGCCTAAAATTGAGCTATTGACTTTTGCAACAAATGCATCACTAGATACATCTGATATTTTAACCTGTTTTTTAGCAACAACTTTTGTCACCCCGCCGATAACACTGCTGAGTGTATAATCTACAACCCGCGACTTGATAACCGTTGTATCAACCTGTGCTTTGGCAACAATTGAATCATTTCGCATTGTCATCCATGGTGCCGGTGAATTTAGAACCACAACTTGTCCGGATACAAATGATACTGTGGACACAAGCATTACTGCAGTGGATAGTAACTGTCGGATCATTCTTCGTAACCCCTTTCATAAACGTAAAACAAGATTCGTATTAAATATTTTATCATTTACATTTTAGAATGCACTGATATTTTCACAGTGTATAAAATTTTTTTCTGTTTTTAGAAACCTTCACCCAGAGTCCATATAGTGTCTTTATTATTTATAATATCGAGCCGGACACCATTTTGTGTATTTGACCATCCGAACTTCAATTCCGCCTTTTCATATCCTTCCGGTAATCGGTACTCCCTCACCAGCTCCTCAATAAAAGGTACTTTTTTTACCTTATAAAGTGACAACTGTCGTATTGTCTCCTTTAAAGAAGAATCAGTATGTTCTTTAAGAATATAATTACGATTTTTATGATTTGTATATTGTTCAATTACCTTTTGATACCAGAAACTGCTGTTTTTCTGAGGACCGCCGGCAACCCAGCCAAAATAGGACAATGAATATGCTGTAATGCCTAAAACCATAAACAGTACCTTTACAGGTATTTTACGGATTTTAATAACATTCCATCCAATATCAGCTATAATAAATGTTACAAAAAGAAATCGCACTGTATCTATTGTATCAATAATAAATGACAATTGCATTAAATCCATTACAAATACAATAAATAATACTAAAGCATATAATCTATACCTTAAACCTTTTACAGGATTTATACGAAAAGAAAAATAACTTAATATCAACACAAAAAATGGAAGAATCCATAACAAAAAATTCATCTTGAAACACCCTGTTATTTGTTAAATACTATTTAGAGCTATCAATTTTTTCTTTTTCCAGCTATAAGTTTACTTAATATATTGCATACCACTAGTTGCCTGACATTATAAGTAAAAACAGTATTACTGATTTTTAATGTTTAATTTCAAAAACTATTTCATTATCAACAACCGCGATTTCACTGATTGAAAATGCCTCTACATTTGAAGCCGGTGGTCCCTCCTTTACATTATTGACAAACTTGTCAACCTGTGATGTTTCCCCCTGGGCTTCAATTTCAACTGCGCCATCGTATCTGTTTCTTACCCATCCGCTAATATTCAACTTTGCGGCAATCGCCTGTGTGAAGTAACGGAAGCCCACACCCTGAACTGTTCCTTCAACAACAATTGACAATCTTTTTACCATCATGTTCTTCTACCTGCGAGAGAAGAAATTAAGAATCAGTGTCAATGCCACACTTAAAAGTATCGATGTCGCAACAGGTATATAGATTTTAAACTTTGATGTACCAATCTGAATATCTCCGGGCAGTTTTCCAATTGGTATTTTATCATATACCATGAATATAGCTCCGATTACAATAAGAACGAGTCCTGCAAGACAAAGAAATTTTCCAATCTCAACCCAATTCATAAAAACTCCTTAACATTTAATTACCGGCGGTATTTTCTGATGACAGAAAGAGATTCTGTTCTGAAACAAAATTTCCATTCGGAACAATATTAAAATATTTATACGTTTTAAGTGTAACCTCTCTGCCGCGCGGTGTGCGCTTAAGAAATCCTGACTGAATAAGAAACGGTTCATAAACCTCTTCAATTGTATCAGGTTCTTCACTGACAACAACCGCAAGAGTGTTGATTCCTACAGGCCCGCCGTTGTAATGTTCGATAAGTGAAAGAAGTATTTTTCTGTCCATTTCATCAAGTCCATTTTTATCAACCCCAAGCATGGAAAGAGTTTTATCAATAATAGCAATATCAATCTTTCCGTTGCCTCTTACCTGCGCCACATCACGGCATCTTCTCAGAAGCCTGTTTGCAATTCTTGGGGTTCCACGTGCCCTTTTGCCAAGTTCAAGTGCAGCATGAGGCTCACATTCAATACCAAGAATTCCGGCAGAGCGCATGACTATTGTCTGAAGTTGTAAAGGAGTATAATAATTAAGTCTGCATACATATCCGAACCTTGCATGCATCGGTGATGTAAGCATGCCGGCACGTGTAGTTGCTCCAACCAGTGTAAATGGCTTAAGACTTAACCGTATCGAACGTGCGGCCGGCCCCTCCCCTATCATTATGTCAAACACAAAATCTTCCATCGCAGGATAAAGAGCTTCTTCAACAACGCGATTCAATCTATGAATTTCATCAATGAACAGGATCTCTCTCTCTGCAAGATTTGTCAGATTTCCTGCCAGGTCACCTTTCTTTTCAAGTACCGGTCCTGATGTAGTCTGAATACCGACACCAAGCTCATTTGCAAGTATTCGTGCAAGTGTTGTTTTGCCAAGTCCCGGAGGCCCGCAGAATAACACATGATCGAGCGCCTCACCACGCCTCTTTGCAGCTTCAACAAATACGGAGAGGTTCTCTTTAATTGTATCCTGCCCGACAAAATCCCCAAAGTGTTCCGGACGCAATGATTTGTCAATCACCTCATCATCATCATCACGGTTTTCACCTGAAACAAAACGCGGGTTTTCCTGCTCACTCATTTGCGGTCACCAATTATAAACTGCCCGGCAGCTCCCTGAAAATCGTTTCTTTTATAGCTGCCGTACATTTTAGATTTGTCAAGAGCGACACCTCTGAAAGAGCACTCATCTATTTTACAATCAGACCATTCACTATTGTCAATTATAGCTTTATCAAAATTACATTTATAAAAAGTATTATCCTGAAAAATTGATTTTTCAGCATGAATCCCTGATAAAATGCACTCTTTAAAAGAACCGGACATAAATTTTGATCTTGCCATATTTACACCGGTGAAATTACAGCTGACAGTATCACTATGTCCGATACGTATTTCAGTAAAATCTGCGTTTGTAAATATACAATTAATAATTTCATTTTTTGCAAGGGTTGCGGCCTGACAATGCGTTCCGGAAAAATCACACTCAAGAATTTCACATTCAGAAAATATTGAATCTACAAGTTTTGATCTTCCGAATTCACATTCTCTGATTATTGCTTTTTCAAAAAGTCCATTTTCAAGTATTGCATCAACAAAATCAGTCTTTTCTATTTTAGCAGATGTAAAATCTGCACCTCTTAAATCAGCATTACGGAACTGAGTATATTTTTTATTTCCAAGAGGTATTCCACTGATTTTTGCAATAACCATCTGAGCCCCGCTCATATGCGCATTGATAAAACTCGCATTCTGCAGATTACTGTCAGTAAAGTCACAGCCGTTCAGATTGCACTGATTGAAACAAGCTCTTGTCAATTTACAATTCCGGAAATCAGTACCGGAAAGATCGTTACCGGTGAAATCTGCACCTGTAAAATCTTTTCCCTTACAGGAGAGACCACTTTTTACAACGCGTATAAGTTCACTTTTGCTGCTCATATAACCTGTAATGCTTTCCTGATCCACTCCTCAACCGGAGCTGATTCATCAACTGTCTCCTCAACGCGTGCAAGCGCTTTGAGCACCTGTTTATCATTATAGCCAAGCGAGATCATTGCCTCAAATGCCTCATCACGTACAACTGCAGTTCCACCTTTTCCAGATTTACTCTTTGCAAACGATGATCTTGCAGCCTGAACCGGTATAGACATATCGGAGCCCAATTTTCCTTTCAGCTCCAGTACAAGCCTCTGCGCAGTTTTCGGTCCGACACCAGGAATTTTCTCCAGTCGTGACGGATCAGCGCGATTTATGCTCAGAATCAGATCACTTATTGTCATTCCGGAAAGGACACTAAGTGCAACCTTTGGTCCGATCTTTGTAATTCCAATCAGCTGACGAAACATTTCCTTCTCTTTTTTTGTAAAGAAGGCAAATAATTTATGCGCATCCTCGCGAACCTGATAGTGAATGTAAAGTTTCACCTCAGAACCGATATCAGGAAGCGCCTCAAAGGTCGATAATGGAATACCTGCCCCATAACCTACCCCATGTGCTTCAATAGTCACATGAGTTACTTCCTTATCACTGAGAATTCCACGTATATAATCAATCATACAGTATCAGACTTTCAAAGGAAACTGTTTCATCACTTACTTTTTCTCAAAATCATGGATTTTGCCACTTGTGCCTGTAATCCATTACCTGCATTGTAAAAATCGCATACCGCAATCGCAAGTGCATCATATGCGTCACTATGCAAATGCTCCTGCTTAGGCGAGAGAAGAAGCTTTATCATATATTCAACCTGATCTTTTGTAGCATTACCATTTCCTGTAACTGCTTTTTTCACTTCCCGCGGAGAGTATTCGGCTACAAATGCATGCGATTTCTTAGCCGCAAGCATTGCTACTCCACGTGCGTGTCCAAGAACCAGTGTTGTGTGAACATTCTTTCCGTAAAACGCCTCTTCAATACAGACCCTGTCTGGCGAATGTTCTTTCATTTTACAGGCAAGCTGATCATGGATCTGCTCAAGTCTATCTGGGAGACAATCGGAAGTATTTGTTGTAATAACACCTGAATCAACCCATACAGCAGAATTATTCTTTGTCTTTATTACACCATATCCGGTAACAGCAGTTCCAGGATCAATGCCGAAAATTATCACTACTCCAGTTTCTCCAGATCACTTTCAGAAATATCAAAGTTTCCATACACATGCTGCGTGTCGTCAAGATCATCAAGGGCTTCCATGAGTCGGATAACTTTTGCGACATTTTCACCTTCAATCTTGACAGGGTTCTCAGGTATTTTTGTCATTTCTGCTGAAACAGGAGTTATACCCTTCTGTTCAAGTGCAGTGCGAACATTTTCAAAAGTATCCAGTGCTGTAAGAATCTCAAATTCTTCACCATCAAGTTCCATATCATCCGCACCTGCCTCAAGCACAAGTTCCATCAGCGCATCTTCAGGCATTGCATTCTGTGCAACTCGTATAATACCTTTTGTTTTGAACATCCATGCAACGCTGTTTGTCTGACCGAGGTTACCGCCGAACTTTGTCAATGCATGACGGACTTCAGAAACTGTGCGGTTTCTATTATCAGTTGTTGTTTCGATCATCACAGCAGTACCGGCAGGACCATATCCTTCAAACAGGATTTCTTCATAGTTTACACCATCAAGCTGCCCAGTACCTTTCAATATGGCACTTTCAACATTCTTTCCAGGCATGTTGGCTGCACGCGCATTTGACACAGCAGAACGAAGACGCGGATTTGCATTTACGTCACCGCCGCCAGATCTTGCTGCAATTGTGATTTCGCGGATAAGACGATTGAATAATTTTCCGCGAGCTGCATCTGTTTTACCTTTTGCGCGTTTAATGGTTGCCCACTTGGAATGTCCTGACATTTTATTCTCCTTAATAATTATGTAAAATATTGTTTAATTCAATTTCTTTACTTATACAAATACACGCCACTTTACAATCAAGAGTCAGGTGGATGCAGCACGAGACCGCTGAAAAAAACTCTCTGTGCGATCCCTGATATCATAAGCCACCGTTTACATTTACATATTCTACAGAACTCAGTCTACCTCCAAAAAAGAGAAGCGTTCTTCGTTCCACTTCGTCAATATTATCAGTAAATAAATACCTGCTCTCATCACGACCGCTGTTCTTTGATGACGTAACAAGTTTCAGCGCAGTCAGAATATCCTGTGCTTCCTTGGCAGTCCATAGCGCACTGTCAAGAAGCTGTATTCTTGTACCGACAGTTCCCTGTATCACTTCCATGAGAAGTGAATAATGGGAGCAGCCAAGTATCATGCAGTCAACACCAAGATCTATTAATTCGTAAAGATAATGCTGTGCTGCGCTGCGTGTCACATCTCTGTCAACAAGCCCCTCTTCAACGAGAGGTACAAATAGAGGCGATGCTTTCTCAAAAACCCTGATATCCGAGCCTATACTTTGTATTGCACGGGTATATGCACAGGTACGAATTGTTGCATGAGTCCCGATTACGCCTATTTTTTTTTCAGCAGTCCGAAGCACTGCTGCCCGTGCACCAGGAAGCACCACACCGATTATAGGGATATCCTTTGCAGCTGCTTCGATCTGTTCCAGTGCAACAGAAGAAATTGTATTACAGGCCACAATAAGCATTTTTATATCGTGCCCGATCAGATATTTCACACATTGTAAACTATACTTCTGTATAGTTTTTTCAGAGCGGTGACCATAAGGTGCATGAGCGTTATCCCCAAGATACAGCACCTTCTCATGAGGCATGAGACGAAAAACCTCACGTGCGACAGTCAAGCCGCCCAATCCGGAATCAAGAATGCCGATCGGTCGTGTGTCACTCATATACCGTTCTCATACTTTTCTCTCAGCCCGATTATTGCATCACAGACAGACTGAGCAATCTGATTCTGAATGTTTTTTGATGACAGCAGTTTCTCTTCTTTTGCATTTGAAAGAAAACCGGCTTCAACAAGCACTGACGGCATATAAGCACCATTAAGTACCCAGAAATTAGCCTGCCCTACCCCAAGATGAAGTTTCCCTATTTTGCTGCCAATTGTTTTTTCAAATTTCTGATCAATAAGAATGCAGAGTTCCTGACTTTCTTTAAGAAATTCATTTCCAGCAAGATCAATAAGAACATTTTGTAAATTGCTGTAATCCTGCGGCTTTTCTTCAAGTTCAATAACAGCATTTTCCCGCATCGCAACAAGCTTGTCATCTTCGTTTTTTGCCTGTGATAAAAAGTAAATTTTATATCCGCGGGTTATCTCTTTGCGTTTATTGGTCCCAGGCACCGCATCAGCGTGAATACTCAGAAAGAAGTCGGCCTTCTTGTCATTAGCAAATTTTGTCCTGTCTGCCAGCGGAATAAAAACATCTTTATCACGAGTCAATAGCACTTTCAGTTTGGTCTGTTTCCTCAGTAAATCCCTGACTTTACATGCAATAGCGAGAACAACATCCTTTTCCATAATGCCGCTTACCCCTACTGCACCCGGATCTTTTCCACCATGCCCCGGATCAATCACTATCGTTTTCAAAGCGTCATCACTTATACCTGCCAGCGGAACAGCCTCTGTTATAACAGCTCCGGTTTCGACTTTTTTCGCCATGGCAGCTTTATTAGGTCTGATTTTCTTCTGACGTAAAGCAATAAGCAGCGTTTTTGTATCCTGAATGTAATCAATCAGAGGATCCTCAATCTCCCGGTTCAGAATCACTGAAACCTGCGCAGATTTCTTGTACTGAAGGGCAAAAACAGAATCAACAAGCCCGATTCTTGTCAATTGACGAATCGTCTGAGTATCAACAGTACCGCCTAAAAAATTGATTGTCAGATTTGGATAAAAGTAGGTGTATTCAAAAGGAAGCGAATCTGCAAGGGCAAGCGTAAAAAGTGTCCCATTCTGTTTTTTGTCAATTGACACAGATGAAACAGTATATCTGGATGAACCTGAAACAACCTTTTCAGCTGTTTTTTCATTTACTTTATCAGTCGCTTTTACAACCGGTTTTATATTTGCTGTTGTATCAGCGCTTATTGTACCGTTTGCAAAGTGTTTTATTTCTGTGGTAATACTTGTCAATGAAAGATACAGCGTAGGCCCGATTCGCCGGGGTGCAACAGCAAGCTGGCATACGACCCCATTGACAGTATAAAACTGATTATCCAGCTTGAACACCATCACCGAGCCTTTTTTTGAGCATGTAAAGCGTTCTGCAAGCGGATCCCAGGTACATGTATAACCGGCTTTTTCACAAAGTAAAGCAACTGCGACAAGCTTTGCCCCGTTTTTGGTGTCAACGACAGGAACTGTAACTATTTCATCTGATCCTGCAACATGGAAAGCCATTTCCGATGCACCAAAGCTCAAAGTTGCAACAAGCGAAATTAAAAACTGAATAACTATTAATCTATGTTTCATAATCCCTTATGATTTCTTACTACCTGTGCAAGATGACGTTTTGATTCCTCTTTAGCCATTTTTTGTCTTTTGTCATATTTTTTCATACCTCTGCACAATCCAAGCTCAATTTTCACCCATTGTTTTTTGAAATAAATCGACAGCGGGACCAGTGTTAATTGTTTGCGGTCAACCTCATTACCCAGATAGGCGATCTGTCTTTTATGAAGCAGCAGTTTCCGTTTTCTTCCAGGTTCAGGCGTATACATGCCGCTCTGCTCATAATTACTGATATTAAGATTATGCAGAAAAATCTCACCACGAAGACACTGCGCGTAACTCTCGGCAAGATTTACTTTACCTGCTCTGATCGATTTTACCTCTGAACCGGCTAAAGCAATCCCGGTTTCGATCTTTTCGAGGATCTCATAATCATGATATGCTTTTCTATTTTGTGCTATTGTACTCATTGATCAAAAATAGTTCCAGACTGCATTCATTCGCAATCATACAAAGAGAGTTTCGTGTTTTTCTCTACTATATTACATCAAAAAATCAAAAAAAGAGAACTGTGCCGTATCTATCAGGAACAAAATAATGGTTGATGAACCAGAAAAGCAGTTTTTTACTGATTTTTATTTACATTTTTATAACTTAGATCTGGTGATAATTAAGGCATTAAATGATATTTTAATATATTATTTGGCTATTTACTAAAAAATCAGCAATATTTTTGAAAGGATGATATAAAATGGAGAACTGCCTTTTCTGCAGGATAATCAATAAAGAGATCCCCGTACAACCGGTTTTTGAAAATGAATCAGTAATCGTGATCAGGGATATAAATCCGCAGGCACCGACACACCTGCTTGCGATCCCAAAAAAACACTATGCGGGTATCCATGATGTACCTGCTGATGACAAGGAAGTTTTCAGCAGCCTTTTTGGGGCAGTTGGAGAAGTGGCAAAAAAGTTCGGTCTTGATTTGGCCGGATACCGCCAGGTAATAAATTCAGGTGAATCCACCGGTCAGACTGTTCATCACATTCATGTTCATATTCTAAGCGGCAGAGACTTTACCTGGCCGCCGGGATGATGCAGCATAAATCAATACGCCTGAATCGGCAGTCAGACTTTTTCGATACCGGCTGATATCTGCATTTTTTTAAGTTCGGAGGTGATTTTTTCCTTTACAAATAAATCATCTCCGTTTGCGAGCTCCTGAATTACTTTTGAAAAAGCACGGTTGTTCTTTTTGAAACACAGAACCGCAGTATCTGCGATTTTTTCACGTACTTCCATCTGTTTTGCAGCTGGAAGAAACCTGGTTTTTTTCCATGCTTGATTTATAATGTTAGTTGCTGAATCTGGATCTGCGACCCCATTAAAACCAATAAATTTCAGAGTGCTGATCATTATGTTTATGTTGTTCATCGATTCAAATCCCTGTGAAAGCAATTTGAAAGTTGCAGCAGGATCTTTTTTTCCTCCAATAATACAAAAACGGAATATCCGGTCCCACATCAGCCTGTCATTTCTTACAACATTAATAAATGTTTTCAATAATCTTACATATAAATTATTTGAATGATTGCATGCGACATTTACCCACGCATCAAGATATGCAGTATCATCTTTTGTAAATTCTGCAAACTGATACAGATTATCCAGACCGACTTCCGGATTAAAGCCGCTTATCAGATCTGTCAGATTAAGCATTGGTAAACGATACGTTGCTGATGGATATCCCCTCAAACGCGTCACAAATTCAATCAGATCACTCTGTACTTCGGGAATTGTACAGTATGGTTGTATCTGTTTTATAAACATTAATAAATTACTGTCAAATTTGAAACGGGAATTGAGACTGCGCTGTATATATGCATCATCTTTACTCTGAATAAGCATCAGACTGTGAAAAACCTGATCACCTGGTATATTCTCATTGAGTAAATAAACTGTTGATGCGACTTCAGCTTTTATATCCGGATCTGCACTGTTTTCAAGTTCACGAAGGAGCTGCCATGATTCAATGTCAACCTGTCCCATTTTTGTAATTGCACGGCAGAGCATCAGTGTAACGGATTTATCAGATTTATTCTTTTTAAGCGCAGAAATATATGCATGATGCTTTCCCATCAGTTCAAGAATCGGCAGAAAAAATTCCAATACAGGTAAAAACAGCTGATTCCCCGCATTTTCCTTTACAAATGTGGTAATGTCAAACATAATGATTTCATGTGTCTTGTTGATCCAGAGCTTTTGCTTTGAAATTGTATTTGCAATAAGATACTCAATAATCAACTGATGGACAAATGTGACAAAAACACCTTGGGATGTCTGGGTTTCTTTAAGTAAACTCAGATGCACAAGCGCCTTATATATCTTTATTCCATCAGTACCTGAAACATTGTTGACAATATGAGATAGTTCCTCCTGTAATATGCAATAGGTTCCTTTTTCCCAGAAATAAAGTACTATACATTCAACAGTCGCAATAATGATTTTCTGGTTCACATGACTGAGTGACGTCATCAGTGAAGAATAAACTTTTGATATTAATTTTATGTAAAGATCAATATACCGGATTGATTCAAATTCATTAAGCACTGCGCCGCGGTTGCATTCAGAAAACAATCTGATAAGGCCCGGATAGCGGCACATTTCGCGATTCTTTTCACTGATCTTCCCGGAAATCATATACTTTGAGAAATAGTTATGTAAAGTTACATTATAATGCGGATCGCGAAATAACGCCCTCTCATCATCAGCTTTCCAGAAAATTACCTGTAATGAGGAAAGCCATGTATGGTTGACAATAGTATTCCAGATCTCAGTTCTGCAGTTAATGATAAGTTTTACAGGTCCGCGTGTAAACCTGACAATTGCATAATGCAGTGCCTCTTTCATTTTTGACAGATTCGCACATTCATCAACACCATCAAGCATAATTATGCATTTTCGTTTTTCACTTATCAACAAGCTGATAAAATCATCCATGTTATTGGAAAAATCAATTCCATAGTTTTCAGATAAATATTCCTTTACATAATTATATATTGAGGTTTCTGATTCAAGCCTGAAATTAAGCCCTGTAAGAAAAACCAGATTATCCTTTGACCAGACTTCGGCAAGTTTACAAAATAGAGTTGTTTTTCCCGACCCTGAAGGAGCGACATAACAAATACCCGACTTATCAGACAAAAGCATTTCCGAGACTAATCTCTCTGCACCCATTGATTCATAAAGTTCTGATTTGTAAATACCATATCCAAAAGAATCTATCAGTTTCTTAATATCTTCGTTATTTGATTTAAATATTGAATTCCATTCCATAACAGTGCAAGGTACCTTAATATTGAAATATTTTGAAAACTGGATAACAGGGATAATTAATTGTAGCCCAAAACGGAGAATTATTCAACCTTTAAACTATATATTATAATGGTTCTAAATGTAATCTCTTGCAATATAAAGAGAAAATGATATTTAAAATAATCAACAGGGTTTAATTATGTCAATTATGCAAGTGGATTTTATTTCAAAGTATCTAATAAAAAAGTCTTTTATAGAATATCAATTGCTCCGGATAAAGACAATGATATCAGATTTCTTTATAATTTTTGAATCTGATAAAATTCTTGGAAACAAGAGCTATATAAAAGAAAAAAATAAATATTACTAAAAAAAAAAGAAGGAGTGATTATACATTACTCCTTCTTTTAATAATAAAAACTAATAAACTGTCAAAATCAATTATTCAACTGAGTCATCATCTTCATTTTCAGCGTTTGGCCAGAGACGTTCTGTTT
>Ga0209800_10002051_pt1 | contig 18751 bp, 17 predicted proteins | sample Higcelweek8metaG_FD_187174 | JGI IMG/M metagenome (GOLD analysis project Ga0209800, IMG submission 187174) | Freshwater pond sediment microbial communities from the University of Edinburgh, under environmental carbon perturbations - High... | ecosystem: Environmental > Aquatic > Freshwater >...
CGGGACAAATTAAGCACGGATCGCCCGAAAGGGGGTAGCCATGCCATAAGCGGGACAGGGCAACAGAAGTAAACAAAAACGTAAATGATTGAACAGGTACTGAACCGGAGGAATATCATGCGGGCTTGCCGTCAGGTGGTGTCGAACAAAGGTTCAGCAGGCGTCGATGGCATGTCCGTAAGGGAGCTATATGATCATCTGACCAAAAACAGGGAACAGATAGAATCTGATATTCGTGAAGGAAAGTACCAGCCACAACCCATTAAGGGGGTAGAAATACCAAAAAGCAACGGGAAAGTCCGTCTTTTAGGCGTACCAACCGTAACCGACCGAATGCTACAACAAGCGGTGGCACAAGTTCTGGCCGCAAAGTTCGAGATGGATTTTGAAGACTATAGTTATGGTTTCCGTCCCAACAAGAATGCACAGAAAGCAGTGCTGAAAGCGCAGGAATACATCAACTCGGGCTACCAACACATCGTCGACATTGACTTAAAGAGTTTCTTCGACGAGGTAGACCACTGTATCCTGTTGCAGTTGTTGTACCGCAAGGTTAAATGCCCGCTCACGTTGCGCCTGATCCGCAAATGGCTGAGAGCGCCGATTTTAATTAACGGCAAACTCACCAAACGCAGAAAAGGCGTACCACAGGGAAGCCCGCTCAGCCCGCTACTGTCCAATATCATGCTGAATGAACTGGATAAAGAGTTGGAAAGACAAGGGTTCCGTTATGTACGCTATGCCGACGACTTTAGTATCTACACAAAAAGCAACACGGCAGCCCGTAAAATCGGCAACAGCACCTATCTTTTTCTGAAAGACAAGCTGAAACTGCCCATCAACCGGGAGAAAAGCGGTATCCGCAAACCTGTGAACTTTACAACACTGGGGTTTGGTTTTGTACCCACGTATGTTAAGGGAGAGAAGGGCAAATACCAGTTGGTCGTGAGCGAAAAGAGCTGGAAATCGCTCAAAGAGAAGCTGAAAACCATCACCCGTAAAACCACTCCAATGTCTTTCGACGAACGCATCCAAAAACTCAAAGAGGTATCCCAAGGTTGGCTCAATTACTTCCGGTTGGCAAGTATTCAGGGCAAACTAAAGGAACTTGACGGATGGCTGCGAAACCGTCTCAGATACTGCATCTGGCACCACTGGAAGAAACCCGAGAGAAAAAGGAAAAACCTGATCCAATTGGGAGTTGACCAGGACCATGCTTATCAATGGAGCAGGACCCGAATGGGGGGATGGGCAGTAGCCCAAAGCCCGATTTTGGTTACGACCATCACATTGGAACGTTTGCGGATGAGAGGATATGAAGCTATGCTTACCTATTACGAGAAAGTTGCCCCACATCTTAATGAACCGCTGTATACGAGACCCGTACGTACAGTGGTGTGAGAGGTGCTCCGGTGGGTTTAACGGCTCACCGGCCATCTACTCGATTAGCAACCGGGTTTGGTCCAGTCGAGGTGTGAATGTATCAAATTTTATCCAATTTTCCATAAAAGCGTTTTTTTGTCCGCTCGAAACGGAGAACAATTTATTTTGTGTGTCGGCCAGCCCCAATAGCCCCTTAGGGCTAAGGTGGGAGGGGATTGTAAGCTCTTTGGCAAGCCCAATGTATGGCTTTTCGATAACCGATACTGCTGTTTGGGCTTGACAATGTGCTTGCAATGTGCGTGGGGTTTTTCACTGGCTCTGCATAACTTGGCAAAACTGTAATGTCATAGAACTTGCGGATTTTCCTTCTTCGTTTTTGTCTCGCTCGTTAGGTTTAGAATATATCTCGCAATGGTTAGGATATGTCGTGGATGGGTTAGGATAAATCATGTTTGCTTTAGCATGTGTCTCGTTGAATTTAGGATGTGTCTGTCGAGCCTTATTGCCTATCTGGTTTCACATAGCATCTTACATTAAAGCTTTAGCATCAATATGGGATTGTTTAGGCTCAATCCTGTCATGCTTAGTGCCAAATTGAGGTGATTTAGATCTTGTCTTGAAATAGTTAGTATGAAATATAAATGGTGTCGTAAAATATTTTTAACTTGTGTGACGTTTACAAATAATTCATAAATCACTAACAATTTAAATTCTTAAAAACATGACCAGTACACAAGAAGATCGTTTGAGCATGTACCTTACTTTTAAGGATTATCAAGCTCCCCACACATCTATTACAGATGGATTGCCTAATTATTTGGAGAATTCAACCCTTTTTTTGAATACAATTCCGCAGATTCAATCAATTTGGGAACAGCAGAAATTGAGCAAAAAAGGTGTTACTGATGGTAAGAATCAGTTGAAGGAAACACTCATTGTACTAACTGCTGATAATGCCCGGAAATTAGGTGCTTACGCTAAGTTTACCAATAATACCAAATTAGCCCAAGAGGTTAAGTTTAGCGAGGGTAAACTAAGACAGGTTGCCGATACAGCTGTTAAAAACTATGGACAGATTGCTTATGACCTTGCCCAACCACTTGTTGGTTCTCTGGCACCTTATGGTATTACCGATGAAACACAAGCTACCCTTGCTGGTGCAATTACGGCTTATAATGATTCGATTGGCAAGCCGGGAGCTGAAAGAAGCGAGGGGACACAACTGACCAAGCAACTAGCAACCTTGTTTAAAACTGCCGATACCGCTTTGGAAAACATGGATGCAGCAGTTGAAATTATTCGCTTAACCGAAGTTGATTTTTATAACGGGTACAAATCGGCTCGGAAAGTAATTGAAACTGGATCGGGTTCGTTGTCGGTAAAAGGTTTGGTTACCGATGCTCAAACAGGTGCGCCTTTAAAAGGTGTAACTGTATCGTTTGCCTTAGATGGTGGAATGATGAAAGCTGCGGCAGCAATTTCTACTGAATCTGAACTAGTAAAAAAGACCGCTGAAAAAGGTGGTTTCAATGTTAAAGGTTTAGCAACTGGAACCTATCAGGTTACCTTGAAAAAAGCTGGTTATGCCGATCAAGTGGCAACCATAAGCGTAAGCGACGGCGAGATGACCGAGTTAAAAATAAGCCTTGAAAAAGCATAACAAAAAACCCTGCCAAAAGCAGGGTTTTGCATTCAATGTATTTTGTTTTTAGCATGTTACCACATCAATGTTTTGGGCAATAAGCAACACCTGACCATCAACAATCACTCCAATAAGATATGATAACCAAAAGTATTTGCATCAAACAGAAAGCGCAAATAATACTTAATCGGATGCTTTTTGTGAGAGGGTTAATGTTTCATATTTCCCACGTTCCTCTTTAAAAAGAAAATCAAAAGCGATTATTAATTATGAGATTAAGTGATAAGATATTAATAATTCAAACTTTGTGAAAGGTCTTCTATCAAATCATCAACATCCTCAATACCCACTGAAAGCCTAATTAAATCTTTTGTAACTCCAATAGTATTTCTTTGTTCTTCAGGAATGGAACCATGTGTCATTGAAGAAGGGTAACAAACTAATGATTCAACACCACCTAAACTTTCGGCAAGTGAAATGATGCTTAACTTTTTTACAAATGAATTGACTTTGGTTATGTCACCATTAAGAAGTTTGAATGAAATCATCCCACCATAACCTGTCATCTGTTGTTTTGCTAGGGTATGAAATTGATTTGAAGATAATCCAGGATAAAAAACCTGAGAGACAGCCGGATGATTTTCAAGAAACTCAGCAATTCTCAGCGCGTTTTTTTCATGCTGATACATCCTTACGGAAAGTGTTTTAATTCCTCTCAACATCAACCAACTATCGAATGCACCCGGAACAGCTCCAATTGCATTTTGCAGAAATTTAAGCTTAGCGTACCACTCTTCATCGTTAACAATTAAAGCGCCACCTATTAAATCTGAATGACCGCCAATATACTTCGTAGTACTATGAACAACCAGATCGGCTCCTAATTGCAAAGGTTGCTGGAAATAAGGGGATGCAAAAGTATTATCAACAACAACTTTAATATCATTTTTATGGGCAATGGTTGATACGCTAGCAATATCAATAATTCTTAATAATGGATTGGTTGGCGATTCAATCCAAAAAAGTTTAGTTTCTGGTTTTATTGCTTTCTCAAAATCGTAGGTGTTTCCGTTCACATAACTGAACTGTAGGCCGTAAGGTTTAAAAACTTGTTCAAATAGCCTATAAGTTCCACCATACATATCCTCGGCAGCAACCACATGGTCGCCGGGTTTTAACGTTGAAAGTACTGTATGTTCAGCCGCTAAACCCGATGAGAATGCAAGAGAAAAGCGGCCATTTTCGAGGGCCGCCAGAGACTCTTCCAATGCTTGGCGTGTTGGGTTACCTGTCCGGGAATACTCAAACCCATTGTGTACATTTACTTCTTCTTGTTTATAGGTAGAAGTTTGATAAATAGGGACAACCACAGCACCAGTAGCTTTATCGGGTTCTTGCCCTGCATGAATTATTTTTGTTGAAAATTTCATAATTGTGTCATTTATTTGTTACTTAAAAAAATTAACAGTGTGTTTTGTTAGACAATAATCTCTTATTGTACGCTATGATTGTTTCATTTTAAAAATCCTTTTTGCTTCATCCAACTGTCATCATACATTTTTGTTAGGTATTTATTGCCACTATCACATATAAATGTAACTACGTTTTTGGGTTGTGTTTGTTCCTTGCAATATTTTATTGCAGCAGCAATAAGAGTTCCTGAAGAAGAACCTGCAAGAATTCCTTCTTTGCGCAGAATTGTCCGGGCTGTTGAAAAGCTTTCTTCATCGCTAATTGTATAGGCTTTTTTTGTCATTGAAAAATCAGCAATTGGAGGTATGAAGTCCTCACCAATTCCCTCGACGAACCATGATCCTGCTTCACCAAAAGTACCTTTCGAAATAAAGTCATTAATAACGGAACCTTGAGGGTCGGCAACTATCATTTCCACATCCGGTTTAACTTTTTGAAAATAATGAGTTAATCCGGTAAGCGTACCCGCCGATCCTATTCCGCAAACCACTGTATCAATTTTACCATTTAATTGTTTAAAGATTTCAGGACCAGTTGTTGTTTCATGAGCCAACGGATTTGCGAGGTTTCCAAATTGATTGATATAAAAAGCATTTGGGGTTTCATTGGCAATGCGTTCAGCCATATCTTGATAATATTCAGGGTGGCCTTTATTTACATCAGTGCGGGTAATTATTACTTCAACGCCCATAGCTTTCAGATGTAAAATTTTTTCATGGCTCATTTTATCAGGGATTACCAAAATTAACTGATAGCCCTTAGCCACTGCAACTAAAGCCAGACCTAACCCCGTATTCCCGGCAGTAGCTTCAACAAGGATTGACCCTGGTCTAATTAAACCTGATTTTTCAGCTTCGTTTATCATAGAAAGTCCGATCCTGTCTTTAATAGAACCTCCAGGATTGGCACTTTCAAGTTTTAGAAACAGATTACATACCCCTGTATCCAGATGGTTTACCTTTACCATTGGGGTATTTCCGATTAAATCTAATAATGTTTGATACATAATTATTTCAATTAAATAAATGAATAAAAAAAGCCCCTCACGAACGTGAAGGGCTTTTTTGAATTGTTTTTATTTATGCCATATCAAATTTGAACAATACAACATCCCCTCCACGTATTAATTCTACGTGTACAACAACAGGTGTAAATATTGAATAAGTTGGCTCTCATTTGTTTGAACTATAATTGTTACAAAATAAGTGTAGTGTATTTCAAACGGTTATTGCTTCTTGTACTAAATTGAAAGATAACGGCGTTGGTGAGGCCAGATTATCATTAATCGGACACCTGTTTTTTATTGTCTCAATCCACTTTTCAGTTAATTCAGGTGTAGCATCAGTAATTGGTTCAAAAGCAACATCGATTTGTTTAAACCCAGCCCGTTCAGCATCTGATTGACCAAAAAGACGTGCAGGATTAATGTTACCACTGATAGCAATCCGAAGTTTTTCAACCTTTATACCCAATTCACGTGCGGTCAGGTGAGCAACTACATTTATACATCCAGCATAGCTGGACAATAAATATTCCACTGGATTTGCACCATGGTCATCACCTCCAAGTGCGGGAGGTTCATCAATCACTAAATTAAACTGACGGGTATTTGCTGAAAAGCGGGCGGCCGTTTGTGCCTCTCCATTAATCTTGAATGTTAAATCTGACATGATATAATGTTTAATGGTTAAAAAAAAGCCCTTCACAAATTTTGTGAAGGGCTACGTTTAATTATACTTTCTTGAAAATTTCTAACAATGCATAACATCACCCTCCACATGTTTGAAAATCATACAGCAACACATACAAGAAATGCTATTTATGTAATTAGAAATGTTAATCATTATTTACTCTTTAAAATTATTAAGACAACTTTAAACAAATTGGATATTATTCAGACAAAAGAACAGTTCTTTAATCAAAGCAACAATCCCTTTTATATGGTATAATGAATACCCGAAAAATGGTATGTACAATCACGTTGAAAGTATTTAATTTAACGTATTGCAATTAATTTATTAAGAATACACTGTTTTATAATTAGTGTTTATCAGGACAATAAGCATCTCTTGTACCATCTTCAAGTGTACCTATGGAATTTGATGACCGATTGTATTGACAACAACCGGGAAGTTTTCTGAAAACTTCTTCTGTTGCTTTAACATTGGGCGTGTTATGTCCAACTTTGGCAATGGCTGTTTCAATTTTTAGCAGATTGGTTTTGGTATCAATAAATAACACTTCAATGATTTTTGTTTCCTTGTTCCAATCGGCTTTTAAAACACCATCGACGGAAAGAGCCGCTTTTTCGATACGTTTTTCACATAACTCACAAACGCCCTTTACTTCAAATTTTTCGGTTTTGTTTCCGGCAAAAACGGTGGCAGTTCCCAAAAGGAACATGCCTACCGCAATTAAAAATATCTTTTTCATCGTATGTTCTTTAAATTACTTGTGTTCGTGCTTAACCTCTTTTTTTTGTGCCTTTAAATCAGAACGATCATATTTGCAGCAACTAGCCAATTTGGTATAACTTTCATCTGTAGCTTTTACCAAGTTTGTATCATGCCCAACAGCTGCAATTGCTTCGTGAACTTTCTGTGCATTTGTTTTTGCTTCGTCCAACGTTACGGTTATTTCCTTTGTCTCTTTGTTCCAATCGGCTTTTGAAACACCAGCTACAGATAGAGCTGCCATTTCGATACGCTTTTCACACATTTCGCATTTGCCGTTGACCAGAAATTTTTCGGTTTTGTTACCGGCAAAAACGGTGGTTGCCCCCAACAGGAACAAGCCAACCAAACTTAAAATTCTTGTTTTCATCTTACTTAATTTAAATGGTTACTATTAAAAACTATTTCTTCGTTCCTTTAAAATGGAGATAGTAGATTGAATGTCCATCCATCATTTTAAAGGCATAATTAAACGATTTGTCCATCATACTGAACCCGCCAAAGTGCATATCGCCACTTTTATGGTCGTGCCAAAGATGGTTTCCCCATGCGGTAGTGGTGTCGATAGCCATGTGGTTACCGCCCATGCCCATACCATTCCCCATCATGCCGTTACCATGTCCCATCATGTGACCATAGGTGTGTACAAAGTTTGAATCGGTAAGACAAACCATGATGCTGTCGTTGTAATGATAAGCATTCAGTTGAATTGTGGTATCGAATTGCGAACCATAGCAGTGCAGATGTATTAAACTGGAGTCCATCATGGTGATTACAGCTGTTGCATCTTCGTCGATTGAGTCTCCTAAAACGCTTTTCAACGTATTACTTGTACTCAATTTACCGATGTACGTCCCCTCAATGGCATTATTGCTTTCCTGTGTTTCCTTCTCACATGAAACTAAACCCAATATGAACAATACCATTATCCCTAACACTAATTTTCTAGTTGTTTGCATTCTACAAAATTTTATCTATTTATTTCAATCTGTTGTATAAGCAGCATTCGGGCAACGTTTTGTAAACCGAATCGGTTGCTTTAAACTTTTCTGTATCGTGGCCAACTGCCGCAATGGCTTTGGCTACCTGATCAACGGTTGTTTTTGTTGATAGAAATGAGAAGTGAAGTTGTTGCGTTTCGGCACTCCATTCTGCTTTAGTTACACCAGCTACCGCTTTTGCAGCGGCTTCAATACGCTCTTTGCATAAGTCGCAATTACCTGCAACCTTTAATGTTTCATGTGCTTCGATCGTACTGCTTTGTTGGTTTTGGTGGGCTGAATGATCTTCTACTGTTGGCGTTGCTTCTGTATCATGATTATGTCCGGTTGAAATCGTTCCACCTTCGGGGTTCATCATGCTGGGCTTTCCTTCCAATTGGGCTGCCGCATCGACACTGAAAGCACCATCGGTCACAATTTCTTCTCCATCATTCAAACCATCGATTACCACATAGCTATTTCCGAGTTGCGGCCCCAGTTCAATTTCACGGATTTTAAATATTGGTTCATCGCCGGGTTGTTTCACGTATACGATGGAGCGTTTGCCCGTCCAAAGCACTGCCGAACGTGGAATTACCAGTTTATCGCTGAAATCTTTGAGATTGGATTTTACAATACCAGTGGCAAACATTTCGGGTTTTAATTTTGCACCGGGATTGCTTATCTCGACCCGTACTTTGGCCACACGGTTGGTGGGATCGATCACAGGATCGATGAAACGTATTGTTCCTGAAAACGAACTACCGGGCAGTGCCTGAAGCGTAAAATCTATTTTGTCGCCTTGCTTTAGAAAAGGAAGATCGCTTTCGTAGGCATCGAACAATACCCAAACCCGCGACAGATCGGAGATTTCGAACAACACCGAACCCTGATTTACATAGTCGCCATTGTTTACACGCCTTGCGGTCACAATGCCATTTGAGGTTGAAACTACATCGACATTTGCCCGAATGTTGCCCGAACTCTCGATGTCAGAAATCTGTGCCTCGGTAAGTTTCCATTGGAGGAGCCTCTCTTTAGAAGCTTCGTAAATTTCGGGTTGCGTCTGTTTTGTTTTGGCAGCTTCGAGCAGTTCTTGCTGGGCGGTTACCAATTCAGGCGAATAAACTACTGCCAGTTTCTGGCCTTTTTGTATGGGTTCGCCCGTGAAATTGACCAACAGTTTTTCAATCCTCCCTGAAATATGCGACACCTGATTTTGGCGCAACCGTTCATCTGCCTGTACTTTACCATATAGGCGCAACTCCTTAACCGGGGTTTGTTTGCTTACTACGGTTGTTGACACATTGGCCAATTGTGCCGCTTCCTTGGTGAGATGCACTGCCATTGGATCGCTGGTTGCATCGCCGCTTTGATTCAGAGGGATCAAATCCATGGCGCAAATTGGACATTTGCCCGGTTTGTCCATTCTGATTTGTGGGTGCATTGAGCAGGTCCACACTTCGGCTTTGCTCTCTTCGACTGAATGATTGTGTGCTTTTTCTGTTTTTCCTGACGAATGGAAAACTGTCCAGCCGATAAACAATCCAATTACTAAAAAGAGACTGTAACGGAAATATTGATTCGAAAATATCTTTTTCATAACGGTAAATTTTACTGAATTTGTGAGTAGGCCAATAATCGTTTTATCCAAGCAACAGAAGTGTTGTAATCGGCAACCGCTTCTACCTGTTTAAATCCATAATCGAGCTTTTGTTGCTGTACCCGAAGAATATCGGTTAGGTTCGCTCCCGATGATGAATAACTTTTGAGCAGAATATCGAGCGATTGAGATGCCAGTTGGTTTTGACCCGCATAAAGTTTCATTCTGCGTTCAGCATCGCGGTGCAGTTGAATGGCCTGATAATATTCGGTTTGCAGTGCGTTGGCCGTTGCCTGATAACCCTGTTGATTCGCGGTTTGCATCAATTCCACTTCTTCCTGCATGGCTTTGTATTTCTTCCTATAAATGGGCAAAGAGGCTGTCACCATTGGCATGACCATATCGCTTCCGTTCATGGGCGAAGTTGCCATTTCGCTTTTGCCGATCAATGAATAATTCAACCCCACGCCAACCATTGGGTAGCCCATTTTAGTCACCATAAGCTTACGGGCTTCGAGCGATTGCTGTTCGAATCGGAGCATTCCCAACATTGGGTTATTGCTCAGAATGCTATCTGAAAAGGTCAGTATTTCAGGATCGAAGCTTTCCATAATAATGGTGTCGGGCAAGCTGACTTGAATGGTTTGCGGCCTGTTCATATAACCGTTAAACTGAGCGAACAAAGTAATCCGTTGACTTTTCAGGAGTTCAATATTGTTTTGAAGGTCGCTGATTTCAATCTGAATACGGTACACATCGGAAAGACCAGAGCCACCGGAAGAAGAACCCATTGAATTGCCGCCCATAGATGAGCCTGATTGATTTGATGCAGAAGCAGTAGAATTACCTGAACTTCCTCCCATACTGTTCATGCCAGATGACCCGGAAGAAGAACTCTGAGCGGATGCTTGTGGAATGGAATTGCTCGCACTGCTTGAACTATTTCCCGAAGGAGCAGCTTTAAACCTAACAATGGACAATCGCTCAATGGTGCGGAGCAGTTCAAGGTTCTGTTCCGAAATTCGGATGTTCTGTTCAACCTTGTTCAGTACGTACCATGTGCGCTGTACATCGAAAAACAGTTGCAATTTGGCATCACGAAACGTTTCAAATTTCGCTTTTGCCATCAGGCTCATTTCATCTTTGGCATTTTTCAGTACCCCAAACCAAGGGAACATTTGCATTAGCCGTATATCGGCCAACTGATTTCCACTGACCAATTCCATGGGGCTGAGAAAAACGCCAAGGCTTAATTCGGGATCGGGTAGGCTACCCACCTGAGGCACTTTTTGAAGGGCTGCTTCGTATTCAGTATATCGTTGAAGTACCGTTGGATTGTTTTTGGCAGCTATTTCGAGATAGGACATTAACGAATCAGTTTGCTGACTAAACCCATTTACCCACAAACCAATTAAAAGAACAGTTAGTGCAAAATGATGAAACAATCTGATGTTGATTCTCGCCATTCCGTCCGAAACAAGATTTGTGCTTTGAACAACATTAAACCGCGGACGGTAAATCTGCCGTTCCTCTAACCCGGGGCGACTCTCCTTCGTCGCTTTGCCCCGGGCTACCAATATTTCATCCCAAAAGGGATGGAAATATGTAATACTTGATTGCTTATCTATTTTCATCTTGCTCCGGATTAAGGGTTTGAACTGACAACTGATTTTTGCGGGTTACCGCTCTTTCTCTCCACATTGATTGAAACATAGGAACGACGAAGACTGTCATTACCTGAATGACCATACCTCCAAACATGGGGATGGCCATGGGTATCATGATGTCGGAACCTTTGCCGCTTGATGACAAAACAGGCAACAAAGCGATAACGGCAACCGCGGTGGTCATCATGGCCGGGCGGACACGCTTCATTCCGGCGGAAACAACAGCCTCGCGTACTTCGTGAACCGTTGAAGGGTGCCTGTCTTCGAATACCTGATGGATGTAGGTTCCCATAATTACCCCGTCGTTGGTGGCAATTCCAAACAGGGCAATAAACCCGACCCAGATGGCCACACTCAGGTTAATGGTGTGCATTTGAAACAGGTCGCGAAGGTTGATGCCAGCAATAGAGAAGTTGAGAAACCATCCCTGACCGTAGAGCCAAAGCATGATAAAGCCTCCTGCAAAAGCTACAAATACCCCCGAAAAGTGAATGAGAGAAGCCGTAACTGTTCTGAATTGGAAATAGAGCAACAATAAAATCAGCAGCAAACTGATTGGGATAACGATTGCCAGTCGCTTGGTAGCCCTGATCTGATGCTCGTAATTCCCTGCAAATTTATAGGATACCCCGGCAGGCAGAATGAGCGAACCTGAATTCATTTTTTCCTGAAGAACTTTTGTTGCTTCTTCCACTACATCCACTTCTGCTTTTCCTTCGTTTTTGTCGAAAATGACATAGCCGTTCAGGAAGGTGTTTTCGCTGCGGATCATTTGTGCGCCACGGGTGTAATCAATATCGGCAATCTCGCTCAAAGGAACCTGAACACCGTTCATTGCCGGAATCAGGATACGCTTGATGTCTTCAGGATTATCGCGCAATTCACGGGCGTACCGAACGCGGATTGGGAACCGTTCGCGGCCTTCGACCGATGAGGAAAGCGCCATGCCACCAACAGCGACGGAAAGCACTTCCTGAACATCGCTTACACTCATGCCATATCTTGCCATTGCTTCGCGGTTCAACTTAATTTCGAGGTAAGGAGCACCCACGGCACGGTCGTAAAACACCGATGAACCTTTGATGGATGGCACCTCTTTCAATGCCTGTTCAAGCTGCATCCCCCCTTTTTCGATGGCATCGAGATCGGGACCATATACTTTTATTCCCATAGGCGCACGCATCCCGGTTGAAAGCATTACCAGTCGGGTTTCGATGGGTTGCAGTTTAGGTGCAGAAGTCAGTCCCGGAATGTTGGTCACCTTCACAATTTCGTTCCATATATCGTTGGGCTTTTTGATTTCAGGCCTCCACTGCCGGAAGTACTCCCCATTTTTATCAGGAATCAAACTGTCGGCAGGAATTACCCTGAAACCATCGTTTTCAAGGTTATATTTCGATCCATTTTTAAGGCTATAACTACCATCGCGGTCAACTTCAAATGCCATTCGGTGACCATTTTCATCGAGAATAAATTCTGAACGATAATTGATTGTATTTTCAAACATCTGCACCGGGGCTGGATCGAGGGCTGAATTTACCCGTCCCCACTTACCAACGGCAACTTCTACTTCGGGAATAGCCGCTAGCCGTTTATCGAGCGTTTCGACATATTCCAAGTTTTTCTGAATCCCTGAATGTGGCATACTGGTGGGCATCAGCAGGAATGAACCTTCATTCAACGAAGGCATAAACTCTTTTCCTATTCCGGGAAATATCTTCGTTGGCGCTTCCCATATGGCTGTTTGCCTTATGTTTTTCCAACCCATTTTTTCAGCACCGTTGGTAATAAATCCAAAAGTATTTCCGAAACCTTGCCATGCCAACCACCCGAGCAATAAGGTGACCGCCGGAATGATGAGGAACTTACCTTTGTTTGCCAACGCCCAGCGGATGATATTTTCATAAAAATGCACCATCGACATCAGGACTAAAAGGATCACCGAGATGATACCACTCACAAACAGGTAGTTTACTAGGGTACTGTTGTGTGCGCCCAGCGGTAACCACTCAATAGTAAGATACCAAGCCGCTACAAGTACTGTGATAGCGATATTGATGTAGTTCGGATATTCTTTGCGTTGTTCTGGCCACCTGTTTTCTAATAAATTGTTAACGCCTATTGCCACCAATGCCAACGCGGGCCAGGTTTGCCAAAGAATGACAAATAAGATTCCTGCAACGATCAAACTACCGTTCCAAATACGGCTGATCTTCTTACGATCGAAACTAATATTAAAGAAAATGTGAGTCAGTGTTGGGAGAACCACAATCCCAAGGATGAAAGCAGCGATAAGTGCAAAGGTTTTGGTGAATGCCAGCGGATGGAACAACTTACCTTCGGCAGCTTGCATCGCAAAAACAGGTAGGAAACTTACTATAGTTGTTGCAATAGAGGTGACCACCGCTGCACGTACTTCAGTCGTTGCCTGATAGATTACCGACATTAATTTCTTCCCTCGAATTCCTTTGTTCTCGGGCATTTCGAGATGCCGTAGAATGTTCTCCACATCCACAATCCCAATATCGACCATCACCCCAATGGCAATTGCAATACCCGATAGGGCAACCACATTGGCTTCGACACCGAAAAACCGCATCAGGATGAATGTCATCAGTACACCAATGGGTAGTAATCCTGCAACTATTAATGATGCCCGCATATTCATTACCAAAATAATGATGACAATGATGCTGATCAGAATTTCGTGCGAAAGTGCCGATTCGAGTGTTCCAATGGTCTCTTTGATCAACCCTGTTCTATCGTAAAATGGAACAATGGTTACTTTGGAAACAGTGCCATCGGACAATGTTTTTTGCGGCATCCCGGCTTCCAATTCCTTTATCTTATCTTTTACATTGTTGATTACTTCCATCGGATTCGAACCGTAACGGGCAACCACCACCGCACCCACAGCTTCGGAACCTGCTTTATCCAAACCACCGCGACGGGTGGCCGGGCCAAACGAAACATTTGCCACATCTTTGATGCGAACCGGAACATTGTTCCGAACGGCAACAACCGATATTTCTAGGTCGTCTAGGTTTTTCACATAACCGAGTCCGCGAATAATGTATTCCACATTGTTCAGCTCAATGGTCTCTGCGCCAATGTCGAGGTTGCTTTTGCGCACGGCGTTCATCACGTCCATGGCCGAAACATTGAAGGCTTTCAACGCCTCAGGGTTCAGGTCGATCTGATACTCTTTGATGAAACCACCAACGGATGCCACTTCGGAGACCCCTTCGGCAGTGGTTAATCCATATTTCACATAGAAATCCTGAATGGTGCGCAACTCTTCTGGATTCCAACCTCCGGTTGGTTTCCCTGTTTGAGGGTCGCGCCCTTCGAGGGTGTACCAAAATATCTGCCCTAGTGCAGTAGCATCAGGGCCCAATGTTGGTTGTACCCCTTCGGGCAATGTACCCGATGGAAGTGAATTGAGTTTTTCAAGAATGCGCGAGCGGCTCCAGTAAAACTCCACGTTGTCTTTAAAAATGATGTAGATAAACGACATCCCAAACATGGAAGTACTACGGATGGTCTGCACTCCGGGAATTCCCAGCAAAGCTGTGGTTAACGGATAAGTTACCTGATCCTGAATATCTTTCGGTGAACGCCCCATCCATTCGGTGGCCACAATCTGCTGGTTTTCGCCAATATCGGGGATTGCATCCACAGCAATAGGATCACGGGGAAACAGATTCGTTTTCCAGTTGAAAGGCATAAATACCATTCCCAGAACCACAAATGAGATCAGGAAAATAAAGGTAATCAGCCTGTTTTCAAGAAAGTACTTTACAAGTCGGTTAAACATGGAATTTTATTTTTTGTTATTATACTTCGTTTAAATAACTTCATTAAAATTTAAGAACAAAGACAATAGCAACTAAGTTTCAATAAGCCTCTATTCATGAATTGTAAATCTAATGACAACCGCTTGAATGACCACCGCCACCATAATTTGAATAACTTCCTCTATCATAACTAGTATGACTATCTTTTACTGAATTTGCATTGCTCAGTTGATGAGCACTCATGCAACCACTGAAAATGATCAGAATTCCAATGAAAATTATTAGCACAAAAATTATTTTTCTCATATCGAAATTATTTAATCCCTTGTGATTCTAAAAAATGGTTGATTTTGTATTGTTTATGGAATTTATCGTATTCATCAAGTGAAGCATCCGATTTAAACTTCTCATCAATTGCGTCATGCAGTGGATGACTATCCGGGAAAGTTGCTTTCAAATTATTTAGAGTCAACTCTAAAATTACATTATCCCCACCTTTGCTAAAATAAAAGGTTGTTACAGTTCTGACACCTCCCCGATTAGAAGCTCCTTTACCCCCACGTGATGGTTCTACCGTTTGTTTGGAATAAATCCAAAGGATTCCTTTGTCAATGAGCGGATAGTGTTCATTCCCCTGAAAACGTACTATTTTTTCATCGCAAAGCTGAAAACCCCACGTCTCAGTTTTTTTAAGGTCGTATGGTTTACCATCATGAACTACCGTGATGAAATCCTTGCCCAGAAAATCGTTGAGCCTGATTTTGTGCTTTTCGGTTGCACAATCTATCCCATATTCCATTTTATCAATCGTGTAGTCGGAATATGTTTTAAAAACTCCACTCTTTTGTGCGAACAATGAACTTATGCCGATAATGGCCATCCCAGCCATCATGGCAACTATTTTTGCTAATTTTTTCATCTCATTACATTTTAAAAAATTTTAAAGGTATTCGATGGAACTCGCCATATAATGATCAACCTGTGAGAGCATTTTGTACATGGCCAGTTTCATCTGTTTTAATTTCTACTAAAAATACGCTAGTAAAAAATCAATAACTAAAAACTTATCGTAAGTTAATGTATTTATTTATACCTGATGACAAGCCCATTGGGTTTTTTCCCAACTCCAATTCTCATTGTTTCCTTCAGATTTGTTATATCAACAACAGAGACAGTTTCATCTTCCTGATTCGTCACAAAACAAACATTCCCTGCTTTGTTAAAAGCTATTGCATGTGCACCGCTTCCCACGGTTACGGCACCTCCATATATAAATCCATTATCTTTTTTTGTCCAGAATTGAATCTTGTTATCGTTTGGGTCAGAAACCCACATCTGGTTCATCATCGGATTTCGGACAGCCATGCCGGGGGCAAAACCAAGGTTCAGGGTATCGGTCATCATGTTAGTCATGCTGTTTATTATGCTGATACTTTGCCCGTTTTCATTATCCACATACATCATTCTATCCATACCCGGCCACGCTCCAACCGGTTTGCCCCCAACATCTATTGTTTCAAGTAATTGTTTGGTTGTGGCATCAATAACAGTTATGGTGTTCGACATGCCATTTGCAACAAAAGCCTTTTTCCCATCATCGGAGAAAGTAATTTCAGCTGGCATTTTACCTACCGTAATTGTATTTAGAAGTGCATATGACACTGCATCGAATACTTTAACTTTACCTTCGGGTATCATAATGGCTGTCCATAATTCTTTACCATCGGTTGAAAAAATTGCATTCATTGACATACCTTCGAGCACCAGTTCCTTAATTAATTCGCCGGTAACAGCATTTAAAATCAGAATCCTTCCCGGCATTACAGTTGTAACCGAACTACTGTTTGTACCACCACCATGATGCTGACTATGGCTGACAGCCGAACTACTCGTATTTCCGGTAGTCTGCGACATATTATATCCGTCGCTGAAATCCATTTCTGGTGCAGCTATTGCTAATTTACTTTTATCAGGTGAAAGCGAGATATGATACGGCCACATTTTGCTCATGTCCATTTCCGCCTGCCCCATACCTTGACTGCTTTTAAAGCTGGTAAGGTCAATGGTTTTATCTACCTGGTTTGTAAAAAGGTTGATTATCGAAATTGAATTACTTTCGCTGTTAACAACATAGGCCGCATCAAAATTTACTTGAGCATTTCCGGTTAAAAATTCTTCTTTCTGACAAGAAGAAACAAGGATAGCAATCCCAAGGAGACTTGCTATTATGAATATTATTTTTCGCATATAGTAATTGTTATTTTTTGAATATGAATTGATAAGCCACTTTACACAAATGACAAAATACCGTTAGTTCTTACTCCAAAGAGTAAAAGCAAAACTTCTTATTCAAAAAATCACAACCGATAGGTCTGTAATGAAGAAAGAATGGTTTGAATGGGTGGTGGTGGCAAATCGTTTACCAAAACCAAGAATTGGAACGCTGAAGTTGGCTCTTCAATAAAAAGCTGTTGTATTGCAGGAAAAGTCAATTCAAATGGATGAAAATCGAAGTTAAAAGCTGTGACTGAAAAATCATCGTGAGACTTAACAGAAACAGTTTCATTGTGGCAATTGTTACAATTATCGCCACAGCATGAATGAGGCACAGCATTGATTCTAACCGTTTCAAGTGTTGAACCGCAATAATGAGAATAAATCGTCACCCCTGTTGAGGTTGCCAACAGCATTAATATCAGTGCGATATGGATGACTTTACGGATCATTTGTAATTATTTGAAAACAAAGATATGTAATCCTATTAAAATAGTAGTGCAAAACAATTTAATTAACTCTTTTTTAACATGCAAGATTCCATCGTCAATATTATAAATGAGTTTGTTTTCTTTCAATCTAAATTGTATGAACACTTTTAGTTGCCACCTTTGCTTTTTCGATGCTAAATAAGCACTGGTCGGGGAAAAACTCATCTTTCAATATCACGTTAACCCTTTCGGCAACAGTATTTTCACAACACTAGTTTTCTTCAGTTATGATGGTCATGATCCTGTGCTCTTTCAGTTCATTTACATACTGATTGCTGCAATATTCTATACCCGGTCGAAATGGTGTACTAATCCTGCCGCAGGATATCGGTTGGACGGGTGAGCTTACCGTTTTGAAAGTTGGAAAGTGTCAGGTATAATCCTTCGACTTCACAGTTTTTGATTTCCTTCACACATGTGCAGAAAGTTGAACTGTTATGTAAAGCATTAATGCAATTACGGTAATTTTTATAGTTGTTTTCATTGTTTCAATTCTTTAAAGTTAAAACCATCTGCCAACTTTTTGGCAGTAGTTACTGTACGGATCACCGTGTACACTTTTAAGATATTCTTCTTCGAGGCGTACCTGAACCTGAAAGAGCAAGGTAGATGCAACAAATGTTAATAGGGTTATGGCGTTGGGGATAATAAGGAATACCCCAAACAAGGTAACGAGCATTCCCAAAAACACGGGGTTTCTGGAAATGGAAAACAATCCGTTGGTTTTGAGTTCGGTTTTTGCCGAATGGTCGATACCCACCCGCCACGAGTTGCTCATTTGAATTTGTGCTATAACTATCCACAATAAAGCAAAGTGAATAATTGCAAAGCCTGTGATTCTTAATGCAGAAATTTCGAGCCATGTAAATGGTGCAAAATACTGCAACCCTACAGGATAAGAGAGATTTACCAACGCTACGATAAATATTAGCGAGGTGATGGGCGCAGATACTTTTCCCAGAAAATCGTGTGCCGAATCGGTATTTTT